>Ga0209550_10006186_pt1 | contig 11183 bp, 3 predicted proteins | sample LauGreSuBDMM15SN_2_FD_187567 | JGI IMG/M metagenome (GOLD analysis project Ga0209550, IMG submission 187567) | Freshwater lake microbial communities from Lake Michigan, USA - Su13.BD.MM15.SN (SPAdes) (version 5) | ecosystem: Environmental > Aquatic > Freshwater > Lake | place: Lake Michigan, USA... | reverse complement strand
ACATTATTATTAATTATGAAAGTCGCCTAAAATCAAGAGAGCGCATTATAAAAAAAATACAAAAGTATAAGGTTCCTTACGATATATACGGACTAAGAATCATTTATAATGACACTAATAATATTTATAATAGTCAATATGCATATACTATACAAAATATATTAACATCTAATTTTAATACATTAGATTTTCTATATGATGATTATATTGCTAACCCAAAAAGTAATAATTATCAAAGCATACACATATATGTTTTAACAAATATATTAATTGAAATTCAAATAAGAAATAGCTTTATGCATAATGTTGCTATAAATGGAACCGCGTCCAATTATTATTGATGTTAAAACAATAAAACAACCCAAAAAACATAAAAAAATAATAAAATAACCCAAAAAACATAAAAACAATAAAATAATAAAAAATTAAATTAAATAAATTAATTAAATTAAACAATTAACGAAACAATTAATATATTATTACAAATATTATTATAAATAAATAATGATAATTTTAATTAGAATAATTTTTATTTATGAGTGAAGCAATTCTTTTGGAAAGTGTTCCACAATATCCCGATTTCGATATAAATGGAACAGTTAAAACCGCAACTGAGTTAGGTTTACAAATAAATGATTTCGTTACCTATTCTCAAGATGCAGAAAATAAATTAAATTGCAGTATTGTCGACGATAGCACAGGAACTGTAAGAAGGTTTAAACTTATAAAGTTAGAACAACCGTATAATACTGAAGCTATTAACTATGGAGCATCTTGGTATAAATTAGATAGTACCTCCAAAAATATTTTAGAAGATTCGTTAAGCTACGATTATAAATCTTATTATGACATTTCAAATGGAAACTCGCTCGTATATCCATATTTATTTGAAGTTTTTACTGAATTTTCATTAAGAAATGCGGTTAATTTACATAGTTTACCATACGGAAGTCAAGGTGGTAGTTGGAGCTATAATCATACAAACGGAATATTAGCATTTACCGCCTTTAACAATTTAGCAGCGCAAAATTTATATAATGGGATTTATGTGATAAATGACACTAATAAACCTGTATTAAATGTCTACAAATATATTGGCAGAAAAAGCATTTCTAATTTGACAAATCAAATCACTTCTATTGTCGGTTCATACAATAATACTTTAGAATTGCTATTAACATACATTAGCAACCAAACGCGAAGCATTTATAGATTAGAAGAGCTTATTACTAATAATTCTGTGTCTGTTATAAATAATATTAATAAATCACTATTTAGCTCTAATACTTTTTTAACATCTACAAGCATAACGCAAGATTTAAGCGCGTCACTATTTAGCACAATTAATGTAAGTAATAATAGAGCAGTTATTGTTGATGTTAATTTTTCATTATATTGTTGTAGCGCTTATAATGAGCGAATAACTATTGAATTATGGAGAGATGCAAGCATGATTGTGCAAAGCATAAACCTAGGTTCTGTTAATGCAACAGGAGGCATAACAATCCCTTATAGTTTAACATATTTAGATGAAAATTTGAGCGCAGGTCTCAAAACATACTATATAAAATATACATTAGAAAATAATGCTGGCTCTCACGAACAAGGTATTATAAATGTTAAAACTGCTGAAATTGCTGGTTCAAGTAATATTATACTGCGAGAGATTGCAAACATAGCTAAGTATTCCAATAAAGCACTATTTGAAACTTCCAATTTTACAACAACCACGGCCACTATGCAAGACTTGAGCGCAAGCCTTTATAATACTATTGATGTATTTGATAGCAACGTACAAGTTAATATTAATCTCAATTTATATTGCTGTTATGGGTTTAATGAACGAATAACTATTGAAGTGTGGAGAGATGCAAGCATGATTTCGCAAAGCAACGAATTAGGAACAATAAATGCAACCGGAGGCTTAACCATACCATACAATTTCAATTATTTAGATAAAAATTTGGCAAATGGACCCAAAAAATATTACTTAAAATATAAATTAGAAAATAATCTTCATAATCAAGAGCAAGGTATTATAAATCTTAATACTCCTAATTCGAGCGGTTCAGGAAATATAGTGTTGGCAAATGTGTCGAATGCTACTTCTAATTCATTAAATATAAGTGTGGGCGATTCATTATCGCTCATTAATATTAATACAACTGTAATAACAACCGAAAACAATAGCTTTACAACCAATACAAATTTATTACAAGATTTAAGTGCCTCGTTATATAATACTATTGATATTTATAATAATAGCCCCGTTTTAGTAGATGTACATTTTACTTTATTGTGTTGTTACTCTTTTGAAGAGCGAATAACTATTGAACTGTGGAGAGATTCAGTCTTAATCTCTCGGAATTCAAATATAGGAACAACAAACGCAACCGGTGGGTTTAGAAGCAATTATAGATTGTCCTTTGTAGATGAAAATACTAGCAATGGCACAAATAAATATTATATAAAATATAAATTAGAAAATAATACTAGCATGCAAGAACAAGGTATTACAAATATTAATATAACTTTATTGTCTGGTTCTTCAAATATATTATTAAGAAAATTATAAAAAAACTTTTAAGAAAACTTTTAGGAATATTTTTAGGAAAACTTTTAGAAAAACTTTTAGAAAAACTTTTAGAAAAACTTTTAGAAAAACTTTTAGAAAAACTTTTAGAAAAACTTTTAGGAATATTTTTAATTTAGTTAATTATTTAGTTAATTTAGTTAATTAATTTAATTTAGTTATAATTTAAAAATAAAAATGTTTTTTAATTATATAAAAACAGTTTGAATGCCGGACCTCATTTTCAATCGCCCGACCGACAATTATGTGTATTCCGGTTCTAAAGTACGCGCAGGAGACACTAGCACTAAATTAACTCTTGCATCAAGATATAATGAATCAGTTATTGATTTATGTGCTAATAGCAACATTGATATTAGCGCCAGCACCATCTTTCTTAACGGCAAAATTGTAAGTGAAGGCGGTATTCAAGTCGGCTCAGGAATATACGGTGGTACAATTACTAAATCTAGCAATGCTTATGAAATTATTATTGACCCATTTGGTGTTGATGGTTCAAATAACACTACACAAGATGCCTCCGGAACAGTTGTAATTATGGGTGATTTAGTTGTTCGTGGTAATACTACAACCGTTTACTCTACCAATGTTGACATTAGTGATGTATTATTAACACTTGCTTCTGGTTCAACAACTTCATTACGTTCTAATAACGCTGGTTTTCAATTAGGAGATGGATATGCTTCGTTTTTATACCAAACAAGCAATGGTAGATGGAGATCGAACATTGGTATTGATATTAGCGGTGATTTAACGGTTACAAGCGCTGTAACTAATAATAGTAAAATAACTGGAAATTCGGGTATTGATTATTCAGGAAATGTACTAGCATTAACTAATGCTTCACAGCTCCCTGTTACATGGAGCACATTTGCTTTAAAGACATCGTCATCACCATCAGCAGGCGGTCTTCCATCTAGCATTGGTGATGTAAGTAATTCGTGGGTTGATGCAAGTGGTTATGTTCTTTCAAAAACAGTAATAAATGCTAATTCATTCATTAAAATAGAATTTAAAGTTAACTATACTGCTTCACCGGAAGCGGACCAAACTTTAAGTTTCCAAGTATTAAAGAGTATAACTGGTATTGACGGCAGCTATAATACAATTGTATTTTCTGATATAAGTCTTGGTTCAAATATGGGTGTTACATTTAATAATGTGTATTATGGCACATTCATAGATAATCTTGCAAATGGCTTCAACGCGACCACATACCCTGTATCTTATAAACTACAGCTTAGAAGAGATTGCCCTAACGACGATACCATTTCAACGCCATATGGTATTCAAGAGTCCACTGGTAATTACATTTCATTGCAAGAACTTTTCAAACCTGGGTCACCCTAAAAACATTATTAATAAAACATTATTAATAAAACATTATTAATAAAACATTATTAATTTAATAATACTAATACTAATATATATATAAAAAATATATATTAATGTTATAATAGTTAGTCGATGAGTTCGAATATATTAGGTTCAATATATGCTAGAACTATTTCATCTGAAAAATATATTGTTATTACTAGTCAAAACATAGAATTAAGTGGAAATGTTATTATGAAAGCTAATCATTCTATTAGCATTAGTAATGGTATATTAAACACCAATTCGCTAGTTCCTAATGTACCCAATAGCGCAAGTTTAGGAAGCACAAGCACAAGTTGGAGCAACGCGTATATTCGAGATTTAAGCATTAACAACAATTTAGAAGTAACAGGCAATGTAAAAATTGGTGGAATTTTGGATTGTTCTAACATATATACTAAAAGTCAATTTGAGAATTCATTTGCAAATGTATATACTAGAGGAGAGATTGATTTATCATTTGAAAATGTATTTACCAAAAAAGCATTTGATCAATCATATGCAAACGTATATACTAGAAGTCATATAGATAATTCATTTCAAAATGTGCATACTATAGCACAAGTTGATCTGTCATTTGAAAATGTATATAGAGTAGGACAAATAGATAATTCATTTGCAAATGTATATACTAGAGCACAATTTGATACTTCATATGCAAATGTATATACTATAAAACAATTTGACCAATCATATGCAAATGTATATAATATAGGTCACATTGATACTTCATTTAATATTGCTAATGTATATACTAGAAGTGCATTTGATTTATCATATGCAAATGTATATACTAGAAAACGCATTGATAATTCATTTCAAAATGTACATAGTAAACTAGAATTTGATACTTCATTTCAAAATTTATATACTATACAACGATTTGATCAATCATACGCTAATGTATATAATAGAGGATACATTGATACTTCATTTCAAAATGTACATACTATAGCACGATTTGACCAATCATATGCAGAAGTATATACTAGAGGACACATTGATACTTCATTTAGTATTGCAAATGTATATACTAAAAGAGCATTTGATTTATCATATGCAAATGTATATATTAGAAGTCGTATAGATAATTCATTTCAAAATGTACATACTATAAGAGAAGTTGATAATTCATATGCAAATATATATATAAAAAGTCATATAGATAATTCATTTGCAAATGTACATACTATTACACAATTTGACCTATCATATGTATTTAAACGAGTTGTTGAAGTATCGCTTAATGCATTACCTGCGCCAAGTGGCGGAGGCGGGACTACTATTGTTCTTACTTCTATTTCAAATGATATAATCCCTGCTTTAAATAATACTTACAATTTAGGTAGCACGTCACGCTATTGGAACAATTCATATATTAACAATTTGAAAGTATCTAGTAGAGCTTATCAAGAAATTAGCGGCGATATAAGTTGGAGCGCAGTTAATGGATATTATGTATTGGCAAAAGATGCTTATCCGAGTTTAAATCCGCTGTCTAGTGGAGTTAAAGCGGTTCAAACTTGGACTCAAAGAATTACAACCAGTTCGAGACGTAGTGTTTGTTGGTCTCCAGAACGTGGAATATTTGTTGCCGTTGGCTATGGCGGAGTAACAACTTCACCAAATGGAATAACTTGGACATCAATATCACTTGCTGGTGGTGAAGATTTACATAGTGTATGTTGGTCACCAGAACTAGCACGATTTGTTGCTGTATCTTCAAGTCTAACAAATAAAGTAATGACTTCTAGTGATGGAACAACTTGGACTCCAATAACAACATCAAGTGAAACTATTGTATGGAAAAGTGTATGTTGGTCACCAGAACTTGGAATATTTGTTGCTGTTGCCGAAAGCGGAACAAATAGAGTAATGACTTCCAAGGATGGAACAACTTGGAATAGGACATTATCAGCAAGTGAAAATTCCGAATGGAGAAGTGTTTGTTGGGCACCAGAACTACGACTATTTGTTGCCGTAGCCGAGAGTGGAACAAATAAAGTAATGACTTCTAGTAATGGAATAAATTGGAATCCGGAATCAGCAGCAAATGGCGATGGTTGGCATAGTGTATGTTGGTCTAAAGAACTAGGATTATTTGTTGCTGTCGCTGAGGGCTCCAATAAAGTAATGACTTCCAGCAATGGAATAAATTGGGCACTGATAACAGCAATAACTGCCGATGGTTGGTATAGTGTATGTTGGTCTGGAGAACTTGAACTATTTGTTGCTGTGTCTCTTTATGGAACTTATAAAGTAATGACTTCGCATAACGGAATAAATTGGACTGCGATAACATCAGCAAATAGTACAAATAATTGGACTAATATATGTTGGTCTAAAGAACTAGGAATATTTGCTGTTGTTGCTGAAGGTGGAACAAATAAAGCAATGACTTCTTCCTTAAAAGGTCGTCCTCCAACAAGTTATAATGTGTTTGATAGCAGTTTTAATAGCATTGATGAAACCGGTAAATGGACTTTTTTAAATATTGCAATATCAGGAACTATGACTGCTGGAACTACAAACGTCGCTTCAGATGACCGACTAAAGCATAATGAAGTTGTCATTACTAACGGATTAACAATCATTGATCAATTAACACCTAAATTTTATCAAAAAACATTTACTATGTTAGACGCAAGTTATAATGGAGATTTAACTGGATATGCGTGGATCTATGAAGCAGGTTTAATTGCTCAAGAAGTATTACAAGTTCCTGATTTAAGCTTTGCTGTTGGTGGTGGAGATTATTATCAAGAAAGCTATATTTTAAGGGACCAAAGTAATGATATAAGCGCTAATTATTATGATATAAGCGCTAATTATTATGATATAAGCACTATTTTAATAAAGCAACCCTATGTTTTAAATTATAATTCAATCTTTAGTTATGGAGTCGCAGCTATTAAAGAATTGCACACAAAAGTAAAAGCACAAACTACAAATAGTTTAGATCAGCAATTAAATAGTTTAATTGAAAGAATAGAAACATTAGAGGCCTAATATTATTTTTTATAAATGTTATAAATGTTATAAATTTTATAAATTTTATAAATGTTATAAATGTTATAAATGTTATAAATGTTATAAAATTGTATATTAGTATTAATATATATAAAAAATATATATTAATGTTATAATAGTTGATTGATGACTTCGAACATTTTAGGTTCAATATATGCTACAACTATTTCATCTGAAAAATTTGTTATAATTAGTAACCAAAATATAGAATTAAGCGGAAATGTTATTATGACTGATGATGTCACTATTAACAATAGTATATTCAATATTAATTCACTAATCCCTAATGTAAATAACAGCGCAAGTTTAGGAAGCCCAACCTCAAGTTGGAGCAACGCATATATAAGTGATATAAGCGTTAATAATAATTTACAAGTAAATGGCAATGTAAAAATCGGTGGAATTTTGGATGTATCTAACATATATAGTAAAAGTCAAGTTGATCAATCGTTTGCTACTGTATATACAAGAGGACAAATCACTGCTTCATTTGAAAATGTATATACACGAGAAATAATTGACCAATCATTTGCTAACGTATACACAAGAGGACAAATTGATTTATCATTTAGAAATGTATATACTAGAGGAATAATTGATACTTCATTTCAAAAAGTATATACTAGAAAACAATTTGATAATTCATTTGCAGAAATATATATTATAAAAGATAGCGATGCTTCATTTCAAAATGTATATACAAGAGACTATGTCGATACTTCATTTCGAAATGTATATACTAAAAGCGTAGTCGATGCTTCATTTGCAGAAATATATACTATAAGGCATATTGATTTATCATTTGCAAATGTACATACAAGGAGAGAAATTGAGCTATCATTCAATAACGTACATACTAAAAGCGTAGTTGATACTTCATTTCAAAATGTATATACTATAAAACAGATTGATAACTCATTTCAAGATGTACATACTATAGGAGCATTTGATTTATCATTTAAAAATGTATATACTATAAGCCACATTGATAATTCGTTTAATAATGTATATACTAGAATACACGTTGATAATTCATTTGGCAATGTATATACACGAGGAATAATTGAACAATCATTTAATAATGTATATACTAGAAGCTATGTTGATACTTCATTTAGAAATGTATATACACGAGGAGCAATTGATACATCATTTTCTAATACTAATGTAGTTACTATAGGACAATTTAGTAATTCGTATGCTACTTTATATACTAGAAGTCAAGCTGATGTATCATTTGTATTAAAATCATTATTTGACCTATCGTATAATGCGTTAGCAGCAGGAGGGTCTTCTACTGTTCTTACATCAATAACCAGCAATATAATTCCTTTTTCGAACAATGCTTATACTTTAGGTAGCACAACGCGATATTGGAATAATGCATATATTAACAATTTAAGAGTCTCTAATAGAGTAGAGGAAATGAATTTAGCATATATTCCTAATAATATAACTAATAGTCTTATTCCTAGTCAAGGTCAAGTATTAGGAGAGCCTTTTACACTTTCAGGTACTACATACTCTAATACAGACGGACATGGATATGGGTCTGCATTAAATAGTGATGGAACTATTTTTGCTATATCATCTAATTCGTCGCCAGCACTTGGATGTGTTAGAGTTTATAAATATAATGATGTAAGCTGGACACTTATGGGTCCAATTATTTATGGAACAGCTACTAATAAAATAAGCGTAGTATATACTCAAGGACTATCATTATCACATGATGGAAGAACACTTTCAATATACGTATCAGGTTCAAGTACTAGTTTTGCTATTTATAAATATAATGACATAAGTTGGAATAACACAGGATATTTTAACAATGGACGCACAGGACATGAAGCTAATACATTATCAGGCGATGGAAATACTTTCGCATTAGCAAATAGCATAGCAAATGTAAATGCAGGAACTATTTTTGTATGGAAATATATTAATAATGTATGGACATCTATAGCATCTATTAATAATACATCAACGTCAATATACGGGAATAATTTTCCTAGTGGTATTGCTCTATCGTATGACGGAAATACTCTAGTAGGTTCTAATCGTAATTATCCTAGTAGTGCTAATCAGCAAGGTGTAGCATTAATTTTTAAATATAATAATAGCACTTGGCAACAATTAGGACCATCTATACAAGGGCCAATTCCTATTCAAGAGTTTGGATATACACAACCAAGTATTTCATCTGATGGATTAACTGTTCTTATTGGTGGATATAAAGAAGGTAGAGTTTTTAAATATAGTGCTATTGATGTATCTTGGCAATACTTAGGTCCAATTTTAAATGGTGCCCCGATAAGTGGTTACGACCAGTTTAATGGAAGAATGTCTTCGGATGGAACAATTGTAACTAGTTGGTATTCAGGTAAAGCATCAATTTGGAAATATAGATTGGGTTCGTGGATAAAAATATTTGAAAGTACTAATCTAGGTCTGCTGATAGGAAATGCTCTATCAGCAGATGGAACAGTATATGTAAATTGTTATTCAAGTCCAACCTTTATAAAAATAAATAAATTAACTATAATTGGTAATTGTTATGGATTGGCAAAAGATGCTTATCCGAGTTTAAATCCGCGGTCGAGCGGAGATAAAGCGGTTCGAACTTGGACACAAAGAACAGCTCCAGTAGCTAATCAGTGGATGTCTGTTTGTTGGTCGCCACAACGTGGAATATTTGTTTCTCTTGCTTATAGTGGAACAGCAACTAATAGAATAATGACTTCGTCAGATGGAATAAATTGGACTACTAGAACATCAATAGGAAATGATGTATGGCGTGGTATTTGTTGGTCTCCAGAACTAAGTTTATTTGCTGCTGTTGGAACAAACTGCATAATGAGTTCTCCAGATGGAATAACTTGGAATGGGAGATCGACACCTATTGGTCTTGTTGGTGTACTTAACTCTGTTTGTTGGTCTAGAGAACTTGGAATATTTGTTGCTGTTTCTTATAGTGGAAATGTTATTACTTCTAATAACGGAATAGCTTGGGTTTCTAGAACAGTACCATCAAATTCTGGTTGGTATAGTGTTTGTTGGTCGCCAGAGCTCTGTTTATTTGTTGCTGTTGCTGAAATCGGAACTCATAGAGTAATGACTTCACCTAATGGAATAGATTGGCTTCCAAGAACACCAGCAATAGGAGGAGAATCTAATTACTGGACTAATGTTTGTTGGTCTGGAAAACTAGGAATATTTGTTGCTGTTGGTAATGGTTCAACTTGCAGTGTAATGACTTCGCCTAATGGAATAGATTGGACTGCAAGAACAGGACGACCACTTCTTAGCAGATGGTGGGCTATTTCTTGGTCTGATGAACTTGGAATATTTGTTGCTGTTGCAAATGGTGGAACCAATCCAATAATGACTTCAATAGATGGTATAAATTGGACTACTAGAACATCAGTAGCTAATGGGTGGTGGGCTATATGTTGGTCTCCAGAGCTAGGAATATTTGCTATTGTTGCAGGTTATCCTGGAACTAATGGAACCAACAGTATATTGACCTCCTCATTAAAAGGGCGTCCTCCAACAAGTTATAATGTGTTTGATAGCAGTTTTAATAGCATCGATCAATATGGTAAATGGACTTTTCAAAGTATTTATACACCAACAATGACTGTACAAAGTGCAAGCGTAAACTCTGATGATAGATTAAAGCATAATGAAGTTGTCATTACTAATGGACTAGACGTCATTGATAGATTAAAACCCAAGTTTTACCAAAAAACTCAAACATTATTAGATGCTAGTTATAATGGCGATTTAAGTGGTTATTCTTGGACCTATGAAGCAGGTTTTATTGCTCAAGAAGTATTGCAAATTCCTGATATAAGTTTTGCTGTAAGTGGAGGGGATTATTATCAAGAAACCATTAATTATTATCATAATAGCACCAATTATGACATAAGCACTCTTTTAATGCACCACAGTAATGATATAAGCGCCAATTATGATATAAGCGCAAATTACGACATAAGCTACAATTTAATAACACAAGCATATAACTTAAATTATAACTCAATTTATGTATATATATTTGCTGCTATTAAAGAATTACACGCAAAAGTAAAAGCACAGGAAACAGCTATATTAAATCGGCAAACAATTATAAATAATTGTATAGCAAGAATAGAAGAATTAGAAAAAGGCAATCAAGTTT
>Ga0209550_10006185_pt1 | contig 11184 bp, 14 predicted proteins | sample LauGreSuBDMM15SN_2_FD_187567 | JGI IMG/M metagenome (GOLD analysis project Ga0209550, IMG submission 187567) | Freshwater lake microbial communities from Lake Michigan, USA - Su13.BD.MM15.SN (SPAdes) (version 5) | ecosystem: Environmental > Aquatic > Freshwater > Lake | place: Lake Michigan... | reverse complement strand
CGATCGTTGCTGCGGTGAGTCGGGAACGCTCGCAGTCACCCGGCCCGATATCTCGACCCAGGTACGGTTTCGTAAAGAAGAAGAAATGCGCAAGGGCGCGCAGGCACTTCGCGACAGTGCGGGCCAAGAGTCTGTGGTGAAGATTCTCACTTCCTGCCCATCGTGTTTGCAGGGCCTAAATCGCTACCGTGAGGACGTTGCCGTTGAGGCAGATTACATTGTGGTTGAAATCGCAAAGCACTTACTCGGCGAGAACTGGCTACCCAGCTATGTCGAGGCAGCAAACCACGGCGGAATAGAGCGCGTCCTCGTCTAAGCGGGCAGAACCCGCCGCTTTTCGGGAAACACCATTGAGAAGCAACTTCCTTTGCCAACCTCACTATCAATCAGAAGTGTTGCCTGATGCCGTGTGGCCACGTGCTTAACAATCGCTAATCCAAGGCCCGTGCCACCCGTCTCGCGGGAGCGGCTGCGATCCACTCGATAGAACCGTTCGGTTAGCCTTGGCAGATGTTGGGGTTCAATGCCAGGCCCAGTGTCTTCTACACTAAATACAGGGCAGCCCTCTGGGTTGATCGACCAGGTCAGTCTGATGGTGCCCCCCGCAGGCGTGTATCGAATAGCGTTACTCACTAGGTTTGAAAATGCGCTAGCAAGCTCATCTTCGGCACCGATTAATTTTGCACTGCTGGCAGCTGTGCATTCAATATGGTGTTGGCTGCGGCTTATGGTGTTGGCATCGGTTGTTAGTCGATCCATCATCTCTCGCATATCGATGGAGTCTTCTTGTGCTGGCGCATTGGTCGATTCCAGCTTTGAGAGCACAAGCAGGTCTTCAACAATGTTTTCCATGCGGTGGGCCTGGGCATGCATTAGTCCTAGGTATTGATTTCGTTGGGCCTCGGTCACCGGAAGCTCTCGAATCGTTTCTAAAAATCCACTTAATACGGTAAGTGGAGTCTTTAACTCGTGAGAGACATTCGCTACGAAATCCCTGCGCGTGGTCTCGAGTCGATCAAGCTGGGTGATATCGCGAGTCATTAAAAGCCGCTGATGGGTGCCGTAGGGAATAAGCTGAAGCTGCAGCACACGCTCGGAATCCCGCAGACCGCGCAGCACAATAGATTTGTCCCAATCCGTTCCGTTTAAGTAGGCCACGAAATCTGGATGACGAACAATATTGATGAGATTTCTTCCGCCATCTTTTTCGTTACTAATGCCAAGCTGCTCCTCGGCCTGCTCATTGGCGTAGATCACCTGATTGTCTTCATCAAGGGTTACCACCCCATCGGGCATGGCCTGGGTCGCGCTTCTAAAATCCTTTAAGGTCTCGGCTAGCTGTTGTCGTTGTTGTTCGCCCGACTTGGCGATGCGGTAGATCTTGGCAAAGATCAAATCCCAGGTGCCCGCGCCGTGCGGTACTTTTTCGAGCCGGAAGTCTTCAAGCCACTGCATGGTTTTCTGCAGGTAGTAGAGCTGATACACCACCCAGTAAGCCAGCAGGGCAACGGCCACGGTCCAACCCGCATTAGGGCTAACGACTGCGCCAAAGAACCAGGCAATTGCCCCAATTCCCAGCAGATAAAACGAAATTTGAATCCAGAACGCGACCATAGCCGGGATTATCGCCGAGCCTAGGCGGGATTCTGGCTGGCCACCCTAGCGGCTAAAGCGGTAGCCGCTGCCGCGCACTGTTTCGATCAGCCGATCGTGGCCTGTGGGTTCAAGCGCCTTGCGCAGCCTTCGAATGTGAACATCAACCGTGCGCTCCTCTACAAAGACATGGTCCCCCCAGACCTGATCGAGAAGCTGGGCCCGGCTGTGGACACGCTCTGCGTGGGTCATAAAGAAGTGCAATAGCCGAAACTCGGTAGGCCCCAAGTCAAGGGCAACCGCCTGGCCGTCAACGGTCCCCCATAGTCGATGGGTCGCGGGGTCTAAGCGCAGCCCGCCGATTTCAACCGTGTCATTGGTGAGCTGGGGTGCACGTCGCCGCATTACGGCCTTAATGCGGGCCATCAGTTCTTTAGGTGAAAAGGGCTTGGTGATGTAATCATCCGCACCAGTCTCAAGGCCTTCGACCTTGTCGCCCTCATCGGTGCGGGCGGTGAGCATGATGATTGGAATCTCTTTGGTCCGCTCGTCGGTTCGTAATTTGCGGGCATAGCGCACGCCCGACATTCCTGGAAGCATCCAATCGAGCAGGATCAAATCGGGCAGCTGGCCCTCAACGATCGACTGGGCAATCTCTGCGTTTTCGGCGACCAACACCTTATGGCCGGCAAACCCTAGGTTGACCGAGAGCAGCTCGGCAATGGCAGGTTCGTCCTCAACAACCAAGATGGTGCTCTGCATATTAGGGCTTCAAAACTCGGGAACTTCCGAAGGGCTTTGTCCTTGATTTTCTGCCATCCTAGCCTCATCTAAGTAAAGTTTCATTCAAACTCTATTTCATTAATGTGACATCTCGGTGACATCGCCATGGCAAATGACCAAGTAGCAGCCTCTCTTCCAACGGCCCTTACGGTGCACGTGAAATCCAAAGTGCTTGAAGTCGGTTACGACAACGGCAACGAATACCGAATCCCCTTTGAGTTAATGCGGGTCTACTCCCCATCGGCCGAGGTGATGGGCCATGGGCCGGGTCAGGAGACCCTCCAAGTCGGCAAGAGGCACGTCATCATCGAAGCCTTAGAGCCTGTGGGCCACTATGCGGTTAAGCCTAAATTTAGCGATGGCCATGAGTCGGGAATTTTCTCTTGGGATTACCTCGCCTGGCTTGGCGAAAACCAGGATGCGCTCTGGGCCGATTACCTCGCCCGCATGACTCAGGCAGGGGCCTCGCGGGAGCCCGACCTCTCGATAGCGGCGGCTTCTGGTGGCGGCTGCGGAAAGCCCAGTTGTGGCTCGGGTGGCTGTGGCAGCCACTAAGGCATCAGTTTCTCGCCACTCATTTGGCAGACCTGCCTAGAATCAGGCCATGAGCGAAAACTCAACCCACTTCGGCTTTGAAGAGGTCCCCACTGGCGAGAAGGCTAAGCGGGTAGCCCGCGTATTTGATTCCGTAGCGGCCCGTTACGACCTGATGAACGACGTAATGTCAGCGGGTCTACATCGCCTCTGGAAGGCCACTGCTATTGCTCAGGCCAATGTCCGACCCGGCCAACGGGTGTTAGATGTTGCAAGCGGCACGGGCGATCTTGCCCTTGCATTTGCCAAGAAAGTAGGCCCCCAGGGCAAGGTCGTGATGTCGGATATCAATGGCGAGATGCTCCAGCGTGGCCGCAACCGACTCATCGATGCCGGCTACCCGACCGAGGCGGTGGTCTGCGATGCCGAGCACCTGCCCTTTCCCGACAATGATTTTGATCTCGTCACGGTCGCCTTTGGGCTGCGCAACATGACCGATAAACCAGCGGCCCTTCGGCAAATGCACCGGGTTTTGAAACCTGGCGGTAAATTAATGGTCTTAGAGTTTTCCAAGGTGGCGCAGCCGCTTGAAAAAATCTACGATATTTACTCATTTAAGGTGCTGCCTTGGCTGGGTAAGCGAATCGCAAACGATGAAGCGAGTTATCGTTACCTCGCCGAGTCCATCCGCATGCATCCCGGCCCGCAGGAGCTTGCCGAGATGCTGCGGCAGGCGGGTTTTGATGTCGTACGGTTCAACACCATGACGGCAGGGGTTGTAGCCCTGCATCAGGCAATCAGGCTGTAGAGTATGTTGAAGTCGAATTTTAGGAATTTAAAACAGGAGATCGAAGCGTGAAGAAATCAAACTGGTTAGCTGTTGCGGCCGCAGCCTTTCTGGCTGGCGCCCCAATTATTGAGGCAGAAGCCAAGCGCCTCGGTAGCGGCTCAAGCTTTGGCCGCGTGGCCCCAGGCTCAAGCGCAAAGCAGGCCGTGCCTGCTAAGCCCGCCCAGCCCCAGGCGGCCCCTCAGGCCGCAAAGCCGGCAACAGCGAACCCCGCTGCTGCGCAGGCGGCAACCCGTAGCAGCTGGATGGGGCCGATTGCGGGCCTAGCCGCAGGCCTTGGACTTGCAGCGCTCGCCTCTTATCTGGGTTTTGGCGAAGAGCTTATGAGCCTCATGCTGATTATTCTTGCTGTTGTTGTTGTATTTGCGGTCTTTCGTATGCTCGCGGGCCGCCGCCAAGCTTCGGCAGGCCAGTATGGCCAGCCCGCAATGGCTAAAACCGGCTACGGCAACAACGAACTCGGTGCAGAGGCACGGCCCTCGAATGTCTCCTGGCCTACCCAATTGGGTGGTAGCGCCGGTGGCAGTGCGGATGCACGTAGTTACGCAGGTGCAGCTGGTGTCGGTGGGGCTGCCCAGGTAGCCGCCACAGATGTCAGCGCAGAAGAAATTGCCCAGTTTGTGAAAGTCGCAAGCGAGCAATTCAATAAACTCCAGTCCATCTGGGATTCAGGCGACATCCACACCCTGGCCGAATTCTGCACACCCGAAATGACCCGCGAACTCTCACATCAGATCGCTGGCCGCAAAGGCTCGCAGAACCTGACCCAGGTCGTGCAGCTCGATTCCGAGTGGCTGGGCATGGCCGATAGTCAAGATGATTTCGGCAAACCCGTCGATGAAGTCCATATTCGTTTCAGCGGTCTAATTCGTGAGGCCGCAGATGCCGCAGCCTCTGATTTCAACGAGATCTGGACCCTGCATCGGGTAAAGAACGGCGATACCGGCTGGCAGTTGGCCGGCATTACCCAGGTTGATTAACAACGTTCTTGCGGCCCTTAACTGGGCAATCGAGAAAGATGAACCCTTACACAAGGCCCTTCGGGGCCTTGCTGGTAAGCGGCTTAGGGTTGTGTTCCCCGTGGGCGGTAGTGTTGACTGGGCAATCGAGGCCGATGGTCTTTTAAAGGAACTGGGCCTCCAATCAACGCAACAACGCCAGGCGGCCTTAGCGCAAGAATCTGATGCAAGTCTTCCAGATGTCACGATTCTCGTAAGCGCCGATATCACCAAAAGCATACGCATTGAAGGTGATGCAATGGTGGCTGAGCGCCTTAGCCCCTTGGTTGCGCTCATGAAAGAGCGGCTCTCTCCGTGGGAGCAGTTCTGGCGAAACTCGCCTGCCGCACTGATTGCCAAGCAGGTTGCCGATTACGCAATCCACGAAGCGAACATGGCCGTTAGCCGCCAACAGGCCGCAGGCCATCAGCAGTCCTTGCGTGAATTCCGGGATGCCTTGGAGCGGTTAGAAAAAAGAATCGAGCAGCTCGAGCGCTAAGCTTTAGATGTCAGCCTTTAAAAGCGGTGACATCAATTTCAATTTTCATTTCGGGCTTCATTAGCTGGGTCACCAGCAGTGTGATGGCTGGCCGAATTTCACCAAATACCCGGCCAAGCACGGGCACAATCGCGTCGCTGTGGGCAGGGTCTGAGATGTAATAGTTCGCCCGAATGACATCTTTCATCTCAAAGCCTGCGTCGGCAAGGGCACGTTCAATTGTTTTGAATGCATTTTCGGCCTGGGCTGCGACATCGTCTGGCATTTGCATTTTGGTGTAATCGTATCCAGTCGTACCAGAGACAAAACAAAACGGGCCTTGGGCAACCGCCCTCGAGTAGCCCATGGTTTTTTCAAAAGGAGAACCTGTAGAGATTAGTTTGCGCATTGGGATACTTCTTTCATGTTGCTGAGGGATTAGATCTTTTGAAATTCTACCCTCAACGCTTTGTCCAAGAAAAAAGGGGGTTATTCCAACGAGTCCGCTCCTATTGCCCTGTAGCTTAAGGGTGTACCAATTCTCAACACCTACTTTTTAACCCTAGGGAGCCCCAACATGAAATACCTTGCAGCCGCAGTACTCTCGGCAGTCATTGCTATCCCAGCACTCGGACAGACCTTTCCGGTATCGCCAAACGGCGTTAAAACCCTCGCACCCGCCGGCGCCATTAAGCCTACTGGCACATGGAATCTCGGAACCCGTGCAGGAGATTTTGTCTTTGTTGCAGGAATGCGGGGAATCGATCCTAAAACCAACGCCCTAGTCGCTGGTGACGAGCAGCGGATCTTGCAGGGGTTTTTGAACATGCAGGCGATAGCAGAGTCTGAGGGGGCCTCGTTGAAGGATACCGTTCGCATAGTGGTCTATGTGACTGACATGTATCGATTCCGTCCGCTTGTCAATAAAGCCCAAGAGAAACTCTGGGGTGCCCCACCCTATCCGCCGCGCACTATTATTGAAGTCGATCGACTTAATCAAGACGATATCTTCGAAGTCGAGGGTACCTTTTACGCACCACTTAAGAAGAAATAATTTTTTCCCAGAGCCAACTCAGTCATTCCTTTAGCCAGCCCAAAGCAATTAATTTCTGGCCCAAGGCCTTGGTTAAAAGAATGACTGAGATTAGGCGAAGGAAATGAAACGCTGTCACCAGTGGAGCTCCGAGCCCCAAAACCTTGGCGGTGATCGCCATCTCGGCAATCCCACCAGGCGAGGTCGATACAATCGCAGTAATAAGGGGTATGCCAATCCATTCGGATAGCGCATAGGCAAAGAGAAAAGATAGCAGCAGCATCCCGATGGTCATTAGCGCCGCGCCCGCCACAACCTTCGGCGCAGAGGTAAAGAAATCTCGGGTCATGTATTGGCCAACACTCCAGCCAATCAGTACCGAGCCACCGGCAACAACAAAGTCGGGCATGCGGGTCTCATTGCCTGTTGCTGCATAGAGCGCCGCAACAAGCATGGGCGCAAGAAGCCATGGGTTAGGCAGCCGCCATCGATTCAAAACCCACGCAAGCCCCGCACCGATCACACCGATAGTGCCGAGTTCTGGCCAGCCAATAACAGGAAACTGGTTTGCGAGTGATACCAATGGTCTTAATGCAGCATCACTATAAAAATCGGCAACAAATGGGATCACGGTCACCACAATCATCACGCGCACAGCATGTGATGTTGCAACTGCTGCCCCATCGGCACCCATACGCTGGGCTTGGATAGCCATGTCGCCGGCAGCACCAATCGCACTCGCGTAGAGGGCTGTGTATCCAGTTACGTTTGAGAATTGTTGTAAGAACCTCGCAAAAAGAGCCGATAGCGCCAGGCAAAATAAGGCTGCCAAGACCATCCAGCCAGCGAGCCTAGAAATCTCAGAAATCACGGCATTGGTGAAATAAAGGCCAAGGGTGAGCCCAATCACAAGCTGGCCAAGCCGTCGTGCGCTCGCGGGTTGCCGCTCCGTCATGCCGGCAAAGCTCAGAAAGGCGATCCCGAACATGGGTCCCAGAAGCCAGGGTAGCGGCACATTGAGCTCCTGCGCGCCTGCGCCGCACATCAGGGCCCATGCTAGTGAGAAAATACGATTCAGACCCGTTCCCCTTAACCTTACTTTTTACAGACAGCTTGTGTATGTCGTTGACTAAACTTCTGCATCATACGAGCATGGTATCAATGATCTCAAATATCCTCTCTGCGCTATCTCGCTTCTTTATTTTATTGGCATTAATGTTCGCTACCCACGCGAAGGCAGGCTGTTCGGAGCCAATATTTACAGCTCCGCAAGAGGTAAAGCTTGCTGGTGACAAAGTCATGATCGTGACTCATGCATCGTCTGTGTTTGATCCGCGATATTCAACCAAGTATGGGGTTGATGCGGCAATCAAGTGGGCAAAAGAGAAAAAGATACCGGTCGTCTATTTGGCAGACGAAAGCCCTATCGGCTCTTATTTCATGGAAGATTGTTCGCCCAGCTATTGGGTGAGATCAATTGATGGCGATGTTGTTTTTGAGGTTAAAGCCAAAGATGTATTTCTGGTAGGGGGCCACGCCGAGTTGTGCCTGTCGAGATCAATCCACGATATCTTGTATCAGGCTTCTAAGCGGCAGCAGCAGAGCATGACGCTTACTTACTTTATGGATGGGATTTACTCGAATGGGAAAACCATTAACGAGTCAGATCCGTTTTATAAAGACTTTATGCAGTTTATGGGAGCGATCACCTTTGGGCGGCCCGGCGGAGAGCGCTGGCCGAAGCTGAGCCTTCTTGAGGCTACTGGAATTATCAAAAACATTGAAAACGATTATCGCTACCTGCAGGAACTTCTGCCGCGATGGGATAGAACCTTCCCAAAAGATTACCGTGTAGAGCTACAGCTTGATGATTTTGAACTCCGGGTCTTGCAGCCAGGGGGAGGTTTTAGCGCGCCCAGGTTGAAATTTCATTTCGTTGACTCTGCTGATTCGCTCTCATAAGTTCGTTTAAGCTTACTGGGCGCGCGGCGGGAAAAACTTGTACCAAAATCCGTAGGCCCAGCAGGCCGCGCAGAACGATAGCGCCCACTCTAGTGTCGAAAATATGATCAAGGCGATAGTGGGCACCTTCCAGAAGTCATTGCCCATAAAAAATAGAACACTCGCCACAGTTGACGCAATAAACAATATTTTGTTGGCGAACATCTTGGCGCCAGCGTTCTCTTTTTTCCCAGCAATGCCGGCTCGTTCCATCAGCGCAGTAAAGAGCCGATGGGATGGGCACTTGTAGTGGCCAAACACCCCGCGTATGAAACCCATTAACGCTAAAACCGGCAGCAGATAGGGAAAGCCCAGCAGGGCGACCGTGCAAAAACCAAACGTTATAAACGCTTCTAGGCGGGCGACGTTGGCGTTAACCGGGGGGATATCAAATCTCAGCATCTAAGTCTTTCTTCTCTGAGGGGTGGGGGCTAAATTAATACTATATACGAATAGACGTATAGATAGAGCTAGGAGAGCGAAAAATCCAAGCTTTGCCTGGAGTGGAGCTCCTGCGGGGTTCCAGCGGGCTTTTTAAGAGGGCTCTTGGGAAGCGGGAGCGGTTGCTAAGCTTCGAGGTTTAAAAAACGGAGAAACAGCCAAATCACCGAGATTGACGTGAAAAGCGCAATGAAAACGGTGCCCCAAATAGCGTAACGCTTTGCGATGATATTTTTGGCCTTAACTGCCTGATTCTCAGACATAGATTCCTCAGCTCGAGATGGATTTCTACCGAATGATAGCGCGATGTCATTAGATCGTTGGAAATAATGGCTCAAGGCCTGTCTCTCGAATCACGCCGGCAGAAACCTCGCCTGCCAAAAACCGAAGGAAAGCAAGAGTGCGCGTCTCATCGATGCATTGAGCGCCAATCGCCGCACTGAAATAAAAGGGTTTTCGAATTTCTTTCGGTAAAAAGCCAACAAGTTTGACTGACTTAATCGGGATGATTTCGCTTGCTTGCTGAAATCCAATATCTGCTTCTTTACGGGCCACGACATGGCCTACCCGCTCGCTCAACACCGTGAACGCAGATTGGTTCATCTGTTCAGAAATGCCGAGCATGGGAAAGACCTCGTTTTTGAGGTAAATCCCGCTCGCACTCGCAGCAAGTGCAATACGCTGTGAGCAAAGTAGGGTCTCCTTAAATGATGCCAAGGTTGAGATGTCGGGTGCATCATCTTCAACACGGACAGCAACTCCAATATTAGATTGAACCAAATCCCAACCCCGCCCTTTGGCGAGATGACCTTCCAGCGCTAGGTAGTCCAGGGCCTTTCGGGCAAGAATGAACGCGTCAAAGACCTGCCCCTGTGCGAGCCGCGTCGGAATCGAGTCGTGCGCCGCGCCAAGTGAAGAGCCAAAGTGAAGAGAAATCCGTTCAGAGAACCTCTCGCAATAGAGTGGCGTCAGCTTTTCTAGGGCCGCGGCGAAGGCGCCTGAGGTGATAATGTTCAAAGGGTTCATAACAAACGGTTCAACGAAAAGTTATCTGATAATAAATTTAAGGCTGCCCACATGACTATTTTAGGCCCAGAGTCAGTAGCAGGTTCGACGCGTGTTCCGGCGACAACACTCACCGAATTTTCTACGCAGATGTTTCAGGTAGCGGGCCTTTCCGCTCCTAACGCGGCAACCGCAGCGGGAGTTTTAATTAACGCCGACCTGCGTGGGGTCTGGTCGCACGGTGTTATTCGGCTTCCAATGTATATACAGAGGCTTCAAAATAAAGTTGCAAACTCCAAACCTAATATTCAAACGCAGCAGGTGGCCCACTCTGCAGTGAGTGTTGATGGCGATCATGGCCTAGGTCTGGTAGTTGCCCCTGCTGCCATGTCGGCCACCATAAAACTTGCCAAACAGACCGGTATCGCAGTTGCTGGGGTTAAAAATAGCGGCCACTTTGGTGCGGCAAGCTACTACTTGCAGCAGGCCATCGATGCAGATTGTATTGGCCTAGTGTTTACGAATGCATCAAAGGCACTGCCACCATGGGGAGCAATGGCGCCCTTCTTCGGCACAAGCCCCTTTGGATTTGCAGCGCCCACCTATCCCGGAGAGGTCTTCATGCTGGATATGGCGATGTCCCGAATTGCTCGGGGCAAACTTAAGTTTGCGGCCCAACGTGGAGAGCAGATACCCCTAGGTTTTGCTCTTGATACCAAAGGCAAGCCAACAACCGATGGCTCGGCAGCCTTTGAGGGCATCATGCTCCCGTTTGGCGAGCATAAGGGTGCTGCAATGTCCTGGATGATGGATATTCTCGGAGGTGTATTTACTGGGGCGGCATTTGGCGGCGATGTCGCAAACCCATTTAAGCGATTTGACGTCACTCAGGGAGCAGGCCATACCTTCATAGCAATACGAGCAGATCTCTTTGAGCCCCTAACGGTGTTCAAAGATCGAATGAGTGAGCTACTCAAGAGGGTTAAAAACCTACCCAAGGCTCACGGCGTTGATGAGATTCTCTCCCCTGGAGAGCCCGAGAACCGTAAGGCATTGTTAAACCTTCAGCAGGGCGTTCCCTTAACGCGAGATGTCATTGAGAGCTTGAATTCCGCCGCCCAACGCCTTGGCTTGGCGCAATCGGTTCTATGATTCCCAAGAGAGAGCAGAGTATGAAAAATATCCTGATGTTGATGGCCGGTATTCTTGTGCTCTTGGGTTCCTACGACTTGCATGCGCAAACGATTAATGAAGTAATTGTTAGCGTAAAGACACCCAGTGGTTTGGAGCAACAAGGTGTTCTCTCTAAGCTTGATAATGCCAGCACACCAAAGAAACTAATTGTTGTAGTTTCAGGCCATCCAGGCGTTATACGGCCGCGAATCAATGATCAGGGGAAAATAACAACACGACAGAACGGTAATTTTCTCGTTCGGTCACGCCACCACCTAATTTCTGATCAAGTGATTAC
>Ga0209550_10006183_pt1 | contig 11184 bp, 6 predicted proteins | sample LauGreSuBDMM15SN_2_FD_187567 | JGI IMG/M metagenome (GOLD analysis project Ga0209550, IMG submission 187567) | Freshwater lake microbial communities from Lake Michigan, USA - Su13.BD.MM15.SN (SPAdes) (version 5) | ecosystem: Environmental > Aquatic > Freshwater > Lake | place: Lake Michigan, USA... | reverse complement strand
ACGGTCATTTTCGATACCCGCCCGATTTCCTTCAAAAAAGGAACTGAAATAGCCAATTTTTAATTTTTTAACCTCTTTCTTGACAGAATAATTAAATGCGGCGGGGATAGTGGAGGGATCTTTGGTGTCGCTGCCATTCAGTACTGAAAGGACAATGGCATTGTCAAGTGCTGACCTAGAGATGGGCCCAACTTTGTCCATAGACCAGCTGAGTGCCATAGCCCCATGTCTACTAATTCGCCCAAAGGTGGGGCGCAAGCCCGTTACCCCATTTCGGGTGGAGGGAGATACAATGGAACCGTGGGTTTCGGTGCCGATGGCAAAAGGAACCAATCCAGCGCTCACCGCAGAAGCAGATCCTGCTGAAGATCCACTTGATCCTTGGCTCAAGTTCCAAGGATTTTTGGTTACTCCTCCAAACCAGACATCTCCCTGGGCCAAGGCTCCCAGGGTTAACTTTCCTACCAGTACCCCACCTGCTTTTTCCAGTTTGGTTACGATGGTGGCGGTTTCATTTATTACTTGGTCCTTGTAAGGGGGGGCTCCCCAGGTGGTTCGCGTACCTGGTACGGCAAATAAATCCTTGATGCCATAAGGGATTCCATGGAGTGGACCACGGTATTTGCCAGCAGCGAGTTCTTTGTCAAGTGCTCTAGCCTGTGTGAGCGCCTCTTCTTCTAGTAGGGTCACGAGGCAGGCGAGGGTATCGGAATGAGTTTTGATTCGTTGCAGGTAGAGTTGCGTTAGCCGCTCTGAAGTCACTTGACGCGACTTGATCAATACGGCAAGCTGGTGAACAGGCATAAACGCCAGATCCACATCAGAAGTCGGTAGTGCTACCTTAGCGGGTAGCCCCCAATCGAAAGCAGCTTGTTCCTGGCTTGGATAAAACCCTTGCGGGAGGGGATTGAACACCAACGCGGGCCCCACTGAATTGGCAAGGGTAGTTTTGCGCATGAGCTCAAAATTGGTTCGATGGGTGGTCAAGGTGCCAATCATGCTGTCCTTTTCTTGGGGAGTAAAGGAAAGGCCGATCATATCAGCCGCCCCATCAATGGAAAGGGGGGTGATTTCTCCGCTGTTTCTGCCGATGCCAAAGCCTAAAGCCGAGAAAATTGCAGCGCCAAGAAAAAGAAAAGCGAAGGAAGGGAGGTTGTTTTTTCGTTTCATTAGATAGTTTTGTATACGCCTCAAATTTGTTTCACCTCAAGGTGTTCATTTCGCATTACAAAATCAACCCTTCCATGGATCAAGCTTCAAATTTTCCCAAGTTTCCGATGCATTACCGAGGCTTACTGTTGTTGGCTGGCATGTATACGATCGCTTGGTCTGCCTTCTATGTTTATTTTGGGGAGACGGTAGTCAACTGGATGGCAATGGGGCTAGTTCCTTCAAGTACCCTTCCTAGCTACTTTTTTGGGCTCTTTGGGATGGTGGTGGGTCTGGTGATTTTTTTTGCTGCCTTTTATCCGGTTTCCTGGGTATGGTTGATTTTGATTGGGATTTCAGGCAAAATCATTTTGGCGGCCTGGTTCACCTTGGGTTTTGTTCCCGAACTAGGTTGGAATAAACGGAGTATTTTTCATTTGGTAGGGAACGAACTCCTCTGGTTGATTCCTTTGACCCTGATTTTTCTGCGAAGCCTGCAAGTAAAAAATTACCTGAAGGAGCTAGAAAAAGAAGATTGACTTAGCTTGTCTGATTTTGTAAATCACCGCGCAGATTTGACTCTATTCGCCTCCGGAAAAGTTGTATCTTAGTAAGTCGGATCGTTTCCTTTATTTTCCCCAATCCTTTGTTCGAATGTCACAAACTCAAGCCCATAAACTTTTTCTTTTGGATGCCATGGCCCTTATTTATAGGGCACATTTTGCCTTTAGTAAAAACCCTAGGATCAACTCCAAAGGGCTCAATACTGGGGTAATGCTCGGGTTTACCAACACGCTCTTGGAGGTGTTGGAAAAAGAAAAGCCCAGCCACATCGCAGTGGCATTTGATACGAAGGCACCTACTTTTCGCCACGTGCAGTATACTCCCTACAAGGCCAATCGACTAGAGCAGCCGGAGGACATTACTGTGTCCATTCCTTGGGTCAAGGAGATCGTTCGTGCCTTTAAAATTCCGATTTTAGAAATGGATGGATTTGAGGCAGACGACATCATCGGTACAATTGCAAAAAAGGCTGAAAAGGAACAGTTTACGGTGTTCATGATGACCCCAGACAAGGATTATGGGCAACTGGTGGACGATCATATTTTTCTCTACAAGCCTGCCTTCATGGGCAATGGAGTAGATGTGATGGGCCCCAAGCAGATCTGTGAAAAGTGGGACATTACCCATGTAGACCTGGTGCGTGATATTCTTGGGCTCATGGGGGACGCGGTGGATAATATTCCAGGAATTCCAGGGATTGGGGAAAAAACAGCCGTGAAGCTCCTGAAGGAATATGGTACGCTCGAAGGGATCCTAGAAAATGTAGACCAGCTTAAAGGCAAGCAGAAAGAGAATGTTGAAAATTTTGCCCAGCAGGGACTTTTGTCCAAAGAGCTGGCTACTATCAAGATCGATGTTCCCGTGGACTTTGATGAGGTAGATTTAAGGCTTGAGCAGTATGACGAAGAAAAGCTACGGGGGATTTTTAGTGAGTTGGAGTTCCGCACCTTGGCCAATCGAATTTTTAAGGAAGCACCGGCCAAGAAGGCAGCTGCTCCTGCACCCGCGCAGATGGATCTTTTTGGGGCTCCTGCTCCTAGAGCCACAAGCTATGTAGCCGAAGAGGAATTGGAAGAGGAAGTTTCCATTTCGGAGCCAATTGTTATGGACACCATTCATAGTAATGCCCACCATTACCACAAAATCAAAGGGAATGCTGCCATTCAGGAGCTGGTGGAGTATTTGCTCTTGCAAAAAGAAATCTGCTTTGACACAGAAACAACCAGTTTGGACGCCATGAATGCCGAGCTGGTGGGACTATCCTTCTCCTATGTAGAAGGGGAAGCCTATTACATACCTCTGGAGGCAGATCGAAAGGATGCCCAAGCCGTGTTAGAAATCCTTCGCCCTGTTCTGGAAAATCCTGCGATCCTCAAAATCGGACAAAATATCAAGTATGACTTGCTCGTCCTCAAAAATTACGGGATCGAAGTGAAGGGAACCCTATACGATACCCTACTTGCGCATTACCTCATTGAGCCAGAAGGCAAGCACGGCATGGACTGGTTGGCACAGCAGTACCTGCAATACAAGCCCGTATCGATCACCGAATTGATCGGAAAGAAAGGCAAGGGTCAGGGAAATATGCGGGATGTAGATGAGGATGAAGTATCAGCCTATGCATCCGAAGATGCAGACATTACCTTGAGATTAAAGGGAAAATTGGACCCGATCTTACTTTTCAATGGCTTGAAAAAACTGGTTGAAGAAGTAGAAAACCCGCTGATCAGGGTGTTGACCGACATGGAGTTTGAAGGAGTTCGTATCGATACGGGGAGTTTGGCAGAGCTGTCTGTGTCTTTGGAACAAGAAAGCAAGGAAATTGAAAAGCGTGTGTATGAATTGGCAGGAGTAAGATTTAATTTGGCTTCCCCAAAGCAGCTAGGGGAAGTACTTTTTGAAAAGTTGAAACTTGATCCCAAAGCGAAAAAAACCAAGACTGGGCAGTATGCCACTGGAGAAGAAATCTTGAGTAAGATGGCCGATGAACATGAAATCGCACAGGCAATTCTCGAGCATCGACAGATGGTCAAGCTGAAATCCACCTACGTGGATGCGCTGCCTACGATGATCAATTCCAAAACAGGAAGAATTCATACCACCTACAATCAGTTTGTAGCGGCGACAGGGCGCTTGTCTTCGATCAACCCCAACTTGCAAAATATCCCAATTCGTACCGCTCGAGGAAGAGAAATCCGAAAAGCATTTGTACCTAGAGACGAAAATTACGTGTTACTTTCTGCCGATTATTCACAGATTGAACTGCGCTTGATGGCGGCATTTTCTCAGGATGAGTCCATGCTTGAGGCTTTTAGAACAGGGCGAGATATCCACGCCACTACCGCAGCCAAAATCTTCAAGGTTCCCTTGGATGAGGTGACAACTGACATGCGGAGAAAGGCTAAAACAGCTAATTTTGGCATCATCTACGGCATATCTGCCTTTGGCCTGGCTCAGCGACTCTCCATTCCTAGAGGGGAGGCAAAGGAAATTATCGATTCCTACTTTACGGAGTTTCCTGCGGTCAAACAGTACATGGATGGGGCTATTGAAAAGGCCCGCACCCAGGAGTATGTGGAAACAATTCTTGGTCGCCGTCGCTACCTGCGTGACATCAATAGCCGCAACATGACCATGCGCGGTTTTGCAGAGCGAAATGCGATCAATGCCCCTCTTCAAGGATCAGCCGCAGATCTCATCAAAGTTGCCATGATCCACGTGCATGATTGGATGAAAACGAAAAATCTAAAGTCCAAAATGATCCTTCAAGTACACGATGAATTGGTGTTTGATGCGCATAAGGACGAGGTGGAGCTACTCAAAAAAAACATCCCTGGTTTGATGTCCAATGCCATTCCGCTACCCGTGCCGATTGAAGTGGAAGTTGGTGTGGGGACGGATTGGTTGCAAGCGCATTAGTAGAGAAACAAGATGCAAGAGCCAAGAAGCGAGAGACATGCTGCCCCAGGCAGGCAGTAGCAGAGACAGACAGCAATCCGCATTTGAGCAGAATTTTCCTGGCAGCTGGATTTAAAGTCTAATCTCTTGGTTCTTGTTTCTAATTATCTTCACACGCAGTACCTTGTACAAACTTTAATTCCTTTCCCTTGGCTAAAGCAAAAACCACCTTTTTCTGTCAAAACTGCGGGGCTCAGAGCCCTAAATGGATTGGTAAATGTCCTTCCTGTGGAGAGTGGAACACTTATGTAGAAGAGATTATTCAAAAAGAAGAGCCTGGAAAAGGGAGTTGGAAACCGCAGGGTTCCGGACTCAAAAAAGCGAGTATCCCCAAAAAAATTGATGAGGTCAACTACGAGGAACAGCCTCGTTGGATTACTTCCGATCCGGAACTGGATCGCGTGCTGGGCGGAGGAATTGTCTCGGGCTCCTTAGTGTTGATTGGAGGCGAACCAGGAATTGGGAAGTCTACGCTAATGCTTCAGATTGCCCTGATGCTTAAAGGCAAAAAAGTGCTTTACGTATCTGGGGAAGAAAGTGAAGCCCAAATCAAGATGCGCGCGGATCGAATGGCGGCAAAAAACCCGGATTGCTACGTGCTTTCTGAAACGAATACCCAGCAGATTTTTCAGCAAATCGAGGCGCTGAACCCTGATTTTTTGGTCATTGATTCCATTCAAACGCTTCACAGTCAATACGTAGAATCTGCAGCCGGCTCGGTTTCCCAGGTGCGTGAATGCACTGCAGAGTTGATGAAGTTTGCCAAGGAAACAGGCACCCCCGTGTTTCTCATTGGCCACATCACCAAAGATGGCTCCATAGCTGGGCCTAAAGTCCTGGAACACATGGTGGATACCGTACTGCAGTTTGAGGGAGACCGGCACTTGACCTACCGCATCTTACGAACTTCCAAAAACCGCTTTGGTTCTACCCACGAACTTGGGATCTATGAAATGCGTGCAGAGGGATTGCGGGCCGTTTCCAACCCTTCGGAAATCCTACTCACGCAGCGAGAGGAAGTCCTCAATGGGGTAGCTATCGGTGCGATGCTAGAGGGCAACCGCCCCTTATTAATTGAGATTCAGTCTCTAGTGAGTCCAGCGACCTACGGCACTCCACAGCGAAGCAGTACGGGGCACGATGCGAAGCGACTCAACATGCTTTTGGCGGTATTGGAAAAACGGGGAGGCATGCGCCTCGGTCAGCAAGATGTGTTTTTGAATGTGGCAGGAGGCCTCCGTGTAGACGATCCCGGACTAGACTTGGCGGTCTGCGCCTCTCTCATTTCCAGTTATGAGGATACGCCCGTTTCAGAGCAGATTTGCTTCGCCGGAGAAGTGGGCTTGGGTGGAGAGATCCGTGCCGTGTCTCGTATAGAAAATCGCATTGCAGAAGCGGAGAAGCTTGGCTTCAAAAAAATTATGGTTTCCAAGTATGCGGTCAAAGGATTGGATTTGAGCAAGTTTAAAATCCAAATTATCCAAGTGAGCAAGTTGGAAGAGATGTATCAGTTGATTTTTTGAGTTTGTCTTTTGTTGAAAAATGGGAACTGATCCTTATTCCTACTAAAAAGTCAAGCCTTGATTGATGCAGTTTTCTTGATACTAGTCAAGTTCCTTATCTTTAAGAAATAATCTTACATTTCTTCCCTATGTCCCAAAAGGAACCTATCCCCGACCAATCCCTAGACCCAAAAGATTGGGAAGCCATGCGCGCACTCGGCCATCAGATGGTCGATGACCTCATTGACTATTGGGCGGGCATCCGTGAGCAAAAAATATGGAGACCCATCCCAGACGAGGTAAAACAGGTTTTTGATCTGCCTATTCCGGAAGAGGGACAGTCCCCAGAAGAGGTATATCGGGAGTTTAAGGAGTATATTTTTCCCTACAACAAGGGCAATGTCCACCCTCGATTTTTTGCATGGATCCAAGGAACGGGTACTCCCATGGGAACCTTTGGCGACTTGCTTGCTTCGGGAATGAATCCCAATACCGCCATTGGCGAGCATTCGGCCATGTATGTGGATCGGCAGGTGGTGAACTGGTGCAAGCAGCTGATGAATTTCCCTGCTGAGGCTTCAGGGATATTGGTCAGTGGAGGTTCAATGGCCAATATTACGGCGCTAACCGTTGCTAGAAATTCCTTTGGGGAAGAAAAAATACGCCAGAGAGGGCTCAAGGCAGCTTCTGGTCAGCTGCTCATTTACTGCTCGGTAGAAACGCACTCCTGCATCCAAAAGGCTGCGGAAATCATTGGACTTGGGACGGATGCCGTACGAAAAATAGGGATAAACGAACGTTTTGAACTAGATGTCACGTTGCTGAAAGCTCAATTGGAGGCCGACATTCAGGCAGGATTCCTTCCCTTCTGCGTGGTGGGCACCGCAGGCACCGTCAATACAGGCGCTATCGACCCCATGGATGAGTTGCTGGAGATTTCAAGAGCTTATCAACTTTGGTTTCATGTGGATGGTGCTTATGGGGCATTGGCCAAGCTTGACCCGATCTATGCTTCAGCATTGCGTGCTATAGAAGAAGCAGATAGCCTGGCATTTGATCTTCACAAATGGCTCTATGTTCCCTATGAAGTGGGCTGCACCTTGATTAGGGACGCCAAAAAACACCGAGATTCTTTTGCCATTACGCCAAATTACCTCTTGCAGGAGAAGCGTGGCCTTTCGGGTGGCTTGGATTCCATCAACAATTACGGATTTGAGCTTTCTCGTGGCTTTAAAGCCCTAAAAGTATGGATGTCCATCAAAGAACAGGGTAGAGCAAAGTATGCGGCCATGATTGCTCAAAACAACCGCCATGCAGCCTATTTAGCAGCCCTAGTGGAGCAAAACCCATACCTAGAACTTACGGCTCCTCTTTCCATGAGCATTACCTGTTTTCGAATGATTCAGCCCGGATGGGAGGAAAAAGCCCTTCAGGAGCTGAACAAAGAAATCCTACTTCGATTGCAGGAAGAGGGCATTGCTTCGCCGAGTTCAACAATCTTGAATGGAAAGTATACCCTGCGTGTGGCAAATACGAACCAACGTACCCGAAGCGAAGACATGGAGCTGTTGGTGCGGGAGGTGCTGCGCTTAGGAAAGTCTATTATTACCGGAGGCTAGGGCCCAACTTGGCTCAATTTTCGCTGTGTAGGGGTACATAGTGTAAACCAAACCAATTATGCGAAAAGGAAAACGAGTTATTCTGATTTTTGCAGCCCTATTTTTTGGCGCAATTACCACACAGGCACAAGAACTTGGCCTAAGATTTGGGCATATCAACGGCAACGATGTAGCCCTAGATGCGATTTTCTCTACCGGAGAGTTTAGCAGGGTCCACGGTAACCTAAGCTTTGGGCAGAATGGCCTCGGATTGGATGCGCTTTGGAACCCGATTTACGATGACATTCCAGATACTGATTTCAAGTGGTATGCGGGCTTTGGACCTTCTGTGTACTTGTCAGACAACTTTAGACTAGGAGCTGCCGGAGAAGTAGGTGTAGAATATGCCTTTCCAGAGGTTCCCATTACCCTAGGTCTGGATTTTAGGCCTTACCTGTTTTTGGTGGAGGTCACCGAATTTAGAGCTGGCTTTGGATTCAATGCCCGCTGGAGATTAAACTAATTGTTCCCCTTATTTTTGGAACCCGCCTACTTCTAGGCGGGTTTTTTTTTCTTAAAATTCAACGATCAGCCCAATGGTTGGAAGTATGGAGCCGGCCGGGTTGGATACTGTTTTGAGCTGGTAGCGGCTAGGATCAGTAGGATTCACTGCAATAGCTCCTTGTGCATCTCTTACCGGAAGGACTAGCGGGGCTTGCTCTGCCACATAGTTGTAGGCGTTCTGGATGTCTACGTACCAGTTGAGGCTCCAACGGTCATAGAAGTATTTTTTATCTAGGCGAATATCCAGTTGGTGAAAGGGCTTGAGCCGTTGGCCGTTGATCTGGGAAAAATTTAAGATGGCGGAATTTCGGAGGTCCCAATTGCTGCGAAGGCTGGAAGAAGCAAAGTCGGTAGGAGTGTAGGGTGTACCTCCCAGAAATCTCCAACGACCTCCAACCTCCCAGTTTTTAGCAAAGCGCTTGCCTGCTGTCATGCTGACGATAAATCGGTTGTCCCATGAGGAAGGGATTTGCCCTTGGCTATTGGGATTGGAAAACTCAGACCGTACCAAGGTCAAGGAGGCGATTCCATAAAAATTGTTGTACAGACGCTGTTGGGCTAGAAACTCCAGTCCATAGGCTCTTCCTGTGGAATTCGATAAGACTGGTTCATTGCCGATAGCTCCGAAGTCTGCTCCCAGATTCGCCAAAGAGATTCCATTTTGTATCGAAGTGGGATAATTGCTGTATCGCTTGTAGAATGCTTCGGCTGTAAATCGTCTTGCTTTTTCAGGCATCAGGTATTCAATGCCCCCAATCAGCTGTGCGTTTCGGATAAATCGAACGTCACTATCTTGGTTTACATAGGCTCCTGCAACGTTTTGAAACCCGAGAATGGTGTAGGCAGGGCGCTGGTAGTAGATGCCGGCATTTGCTGTGGCAAAAAGATTGGATTTCAGTTGGTAAGAAACAGAAAATCGAGGGCTCAACTGGTTGAGTGGATTGGATGCAGTTTTGGCAAAGTCAGATCCATCCATTCGTATCCCTCCACTTAGCAGGAGTCGCTCGTTTAGCCAATTTTTGGTGCCCGATACAAATGCTCCATAGCTGGTGTAGTTGGAGGTAGCCAAGATATCAATGGTGCCTCCAGTTTGAGAGAGTACAGCTCGATCAAAGTTATCAATCAAGTACCTGGAATATTCCAGATTGACTCCATATTTGAGGCTGTACCCCTTTCCGAAAATGCTGTTTTCTGCACGAAACTTATTTTCTGACTCCTGCGAGCGGTACTTGAAAAGCAGATTTTTCTCATCCCCTTCTTGATTACCAGCATATTTATAGGATTCGTTGTTGAGCATATTTCTGCTGAGCACAAAGGTCCAAAATCCGTTGTCACGAAAGCGTTTTAGCTTGGCCCCAGTCGTGTAGTTCCATTGGGATTGTACCGGAAGGACATTCAAAAGGTAGAGCCGGTTGTCTTTTTCGAGCTCGGTCTCCTCTTCTGGAGCATCATCGTTGAGCACAAATTGACCGGTGGCGCCAATACCAATGAAGGTTAGTTCTGTTTTTTCATTGATTTTGGTGGTAGTTTTTACCTGAGCATCATTGAACGTAGGTAGAAATGGAAGTTTTAGCAAGCGGAATAATCCTTGGAGGTAGGATCTTCTTGCGGATAGCGAATAGGTCGTTTTTGGAGAGAGAGGTCCATTATTGGAAAGTGTGAGTTCGGATGCACCAACCGTCAGCTGGGTAGCCATGCGGTCTCTTCTTCCTTCTTTCAGTTGTATTTCAAAAAAGGAACTTAATCCATTCATTCTGTTGGCAGGAAATCCTCCGGTAATGAGATCAACGCTTTTTATCAGATTGACATTTAGAATACCTACTGGACCTCCCGAAGATCCTTGTGTGGCGAAGTGGTTGATGACGGGAACTTCAATTTCGTCTACAAAAAAGCGGTTTTCGTTGGGCGCTCCCCCACGAATCAAGATGTCATTTCGGAAGCTAGGCGTACTCGCCACGCCAGGGAGCGATTGGATCACACGAGAGATGTCTCGATTTCCTCCAGGATAGCGCTCGATTTCGTTGGTATTGAGCTTTCGTACGGATAGGGGCGTTTCTTCAGAGCGGGTAAATTCACTGCTGACCACCACTTCATTTAGTTCGGACGCGTCTTCTAAGAGGCTAAAATCCAGTTGAACTGGCTTGGCTAAACTTACTTGAATTTCAAATGCGGTCGAGGATTTATAGCCTACATAGCTGGCCCGTACATTGTAAAGTCCCGCAGGGATGTTGCTGATTTCGTAGAAGCCCTCTTCGTTAGTGATCGCTCCGAGTTCCGTGTTGAGCAGGAGAACATTGGCAAATGGAACAGGCTGGTTGTTGATGGGATTGGTGATTTTTCCTCGGATTATACCTTGTCCCATACTAGTTAGGGAAAGGAAAAAGAGGAATCCAAAAAGACCAATAATTCGCATAGTGAGGTGTGGCTTAGTGCTTCAATTAAATGATGAGGTAGTGTTGGTTAGCAAACGTTATGCTACCTGTTTTTCTTTCACTTTCCATAGACGCCACCAAGGTGTGCCGGGGGAGTCGTGGTGCTCAAAGTGGTACCCAAAAAAGTAACAGCTGATGAAGGCCCATACATGGTTTTTGGCCTGTGAGCTGGAATGATGCGCATTCGTCTGTTCGCCCATGTGAGGAAGATAAGTACCGAAGAAAAACAGCTGTAGTGTAGAAAGCCCAGCTGGAACCATCCAGAAGAGGATCAAGTTTTCGGTGGGAAGGACAAGCTTGAGGAGGTTGAAAGTAACTGCCATCAGGAGAAACTGCCAGATGTTGAGGTACTGAAAAATAAAGCTGAGGTACCAGCGGAAAAACTTGCCTGAGGCATGGTAATCGGGGTCCTTGTCC
>Ga0209550_10006182_pt1 | contig 11185 bp, 12 predicted proteins | sample LauGreSuBDMM15SN_2_FD_187567 | JGI IMG/M metagenome (GOLD analysis project Ga0209550, IMG submission 187567) | Freshwater lake microbial communities from Lake Michigan, USA - Su13.BD.MM15.SN (SPAdes) (version 5) | ecosystem: Environmental > Aquatic > Freshwater > Lake | place: Lake Michigan... | reverse complement strand
ACTTGATTACGCTTTGTCTCATAATCATGGCTTTCGATCTTTGGTGTTAAACGCACTTCCTTCACCACAATGTGGGTCTGGTTCTGTCGCGCCTCCCGAGCCTTTTGTGCAACTTCGTACTTATATTTTCCGAAGTCCATAATCTTGCATACGGGTGGATTGGCCTCTGCTGCGATTTCGACTAAGTCGAGACCTACCTCATCTGCCATCTTTAACGCGGTATCGATATCGACTACTCCAACTTGTTCACCGGTATGTCCGATCAAACGAATTTGGGGTGTGCGAATTCGATCATTAATGCGTGGTTCAGTGCTGACTGTGTGCTCCCTCGGTTTAGTCAAACGCTTTTGGTGTTACAGCGCCTGCTCAAAGAAAACCGCAAGGAGAAAGGGAGGTAAATCCCTTAATCCGACGAACCAGATCGCACTAGTGGCGATGTAGGTGGGAGCGGTAACTCCTCTTGCAGTGAGCTGTTAGGCCACTGGTCTGTGCCCAAGGCTACCCGAGCCGAGCTCATCTAGGAAATCGCGGGTCTTTCAGGCACCCATCGCGTGTAAGCCACCATCGACATGGATAATTTCAGCCGTAGTTTTAGGAAACCAATCTGAGAGCAGGGCGACTGTGGCCTGGGCAGCTGGAACTGGATCGGTGACATCCCAGGTTAAGGGTGATCGCTCATTCCATACCTTCTCAAACTCATCAAATCCTGGAATCGATTTTGCGGCCATCGTACGAATTGGTCCTGCTGCAATTAAATTAACACGAATATTTTCAGCACCTAGATCCCGGGCTAGATAACGCGATGTGGATTCAAGGGCCGCCTTTGCGACCCCCATCCAGTCATACTTTGGCCAGGCAACTGCTGCATCGAAATCTAAGCCAACGACCGAACCCCCACCATTAAATAGTGGTCGCGCCGCCATTGTCAGCGCCTTGAGTGAATAGGCCGAGACGTGCAGAGCGGTAGAGACATCCTCCCACGATGTATTGAGAAAGTTTCCACCAAGGGCCGCCTCTGGCGCAAAGCCGATGGAGTGAACAACACCATCTAAACCATCAGGAAAGTATTCGCGCACGCGAGATTCGAGAGCATCGAGATCTTCGGTGTTAGTGACATCTAACTGAACTATGGGTGCAGGTTTTGGAAGACGACCTGCAATACGCGTTGTTAATGATAAAACACGACCGTATGAAGAGAGGATGACATCGGCGCCCTGCTCTTGCGCGATGCGCGCAATGTGAAATGCAATTGATGCATCTGTAAGCACACCCGTAACAAGTATCCTCTTGCCATCCAATATTCCCATTTAGTGTCCCATACCTAATCCGCCATCAACAGGGATCACTGCCCCGGTTATATAGCTAGCTTGTGGTGATGCGATAAATGCAACAACATCTGCAATCTCTTGCGCACTGCAAAAACGTCCCAGCGGAACCGATCCAGCAATCTCGCGCCGTCTCTTCTCATCAAGGGATGAGGTCATATCGGTCTCAACAAATCCCGGTGCGATGACATTGGAGGTAATCCCTCGACTTCCAATCTCTCTGGCAAATGATCGAGCCATTCCAACTAAGCCTGACTTACTCGCAGCATAATTTACCTGTCCGGCCGAACCAGCTGCACCTACAACTGAGCCTATAAATATTAAACGCCCGCGCTTTAACTTTAATAGCCCCTTGGTTGCTCGACGTGCCACACGAAATGCCCCTGTGAGATTAGCGTTAACAACATTTTCAAAATCCTCATCACTCATTCGCATGACAAGACCATCCTTCGTCATTCCTGCATTAGCAACAATGATCTCTGGCAGGCCCCATTGGGCTTCGATTGAATCAAAGGCTGCGTCAACACTCTCGGTAGAAGTAACATCCATCACTACCGCTTTAAATTCAGTAGGGGCAGAACCAGAGCGATAGGTAACGACTACTTCGTGGCCGGCGGTTTTGAGCGCTTCAGCGATAGCTAAACCAATTCCACGATTGCCACCTGTGACTAAGGCGAGTGAACTCATATGAGCAAATCTACTGGCTACTGCGAGGTATTCAAAAGATGCACTCGTTGATGTCGAGTAATAGGCTTGCTGCTATGGCCGATGAGAAGGAAGTCTTTGATATCACTAGCGCTCCTAAAGCGTTAAGTAGCGATCAAGCGGGCCGGCAAAAGCGCTATTTTCTTTCGATGATGATACGTACCGCCTGTTTTATTTTGACCGTTATATTGCCGAGCCCATATCGCTGGGTTGCCTTATTTGGTGCAGTCGTACTCCCATACTTCGCCGTTGTCATAGCAAATGCAGGCAGAGAGACTTTCACGCCTGGGGCAAATATTCAGGATGAGAATCCGCGGGCGATTTCATAAACTAAAGTAGCTTCCATGCAGCGCGAGAGGTGGGCCTTCCTTAAATCCTTGATAGCTCTGGCCCTTATTGTTCTATGTTTATGGGCTGCGCAGTGGCAGTACCAACGCGGCGTAGATCGCCACGCACGCAATGCCTTGATTGAAACCCGCATCGGCCTTGATGCCCAACCTCTTTCAACGGTTAATACCGCACCACAACGTTATGAGTGGCAGAGCGTGAAAACTACTGGAGAGTTTGATGAAAGCGAACAGATTTTGCTGCGCAATAGATATTCCGCGGGTGTCTATGGCTTCGACGTCTTAACAATCTTTACAGCAAGTGATGGCAAGAGATTCTGGGTTGATCGGGGATGGGTTAAGGCTGGAATCACTGCGACTACCCCACCTACAGTAAGAAAAACCCCTACCGGTGTCGTAGAAATAACTGGCCGTCTGCGTTTGGACTCCTCTCTTCCGCGCGGCTCATTCTTCGCACTTCCTGCAAATAGCACAGGATTAGTTTCCAAACTCAATGCACAGTCGCAATTAAAAACTGAGGATTTTTATCTAGATCTACTGAGTGGCTCCGAACCATCACTGACACCTGAAGTGCCATCGCAGCTACCAGAGTTAATCGATGGGCCACATATGGCCTATGCCCTGCAATGGGTATTTTTTGCCGGCCTTGTAATCTATGGCCGAATTTTAATTAGACGCACCCGTTAAATCTTGACGATTGTACAAATCGGCATAGAGACCACCTAGAGCCACGAGCTCCTCATGCTTTCCACGCTCTACGATCGAACCATTCTCTAGAACAAGAATCTGATCTGCATCTCGCACAGTACTTAAGCGATGTGCAATAACGATGCTTGTACGCCCCTTTAAAGCATTTTCAAGGGCTGCATGAACTAGAGACTCATTCTCTGAATCTAAATGCGCAGTTGCCTCATCGAGAATTACTACGGCCGGTGACTTAAGAAGTAGTCGTGCGATGGCAAGGCGTTGTTTCTCTCCACCTGATAAGCGATGTCCACGCTCTCCAACCATGGTTTCTAAGCCATTAGGAAGTGATTCGATGAGCCTCCAAATCTGTGCCGCCTCGCATGCTGACTGCATCTCGGCCGGCGTAGCATCAACTTTGGCATATCGAAGATTTTCTGCAATCGTTTCGTGAAAAAGGTGAGCATCTTGCATCACAACACCAATGGATTCGCGCAGCGACTCTATTGTTATATCTCGAATATCGTGTGAATCAATCGTTATTGCACCACTTGTTACATCGTAGAGCCTTGGTATCAATGCACTGATTGTAGTTTTACCAGCACCCGATGGCCCAACCAGCGCCGTTAACGTCCCAGGCTCTGCAACAAAGGAGAGGTTCTTGAGCACTTCACCGCTATCAACGGTTTCGGGTTTGGCTGCGGATTCAAGAGATGCAAGTGAGATCTCATCGGCCCGAGGGTAGGCAAAACCAACGGATTTAAACTCAATACGCGGGTTCTTTGCATGGTATGTAACTGCGCCTTCTCGATTTTTAACCATGGGTTCTAAATCTAAAACTTCAAATACACGTTCAAAAGAGACGAGAGATGTCATAACATCGATACGAACATTAGAAAGGGCGGTCAACGGCCCATATAAGCGAGCAAGGAGTGCCGTAATTGCGAGCAAGGTACCAACGGTTACTCCCCCGTTTATAGCTAAGTGACCGCCGATTCCGTAGGCAAAGGCGGTGGCAATAGCTGCCACACTTGTTAACGCTATAAAGAATAGGCGATTGAGCATTGCGCTCTTTATTCCAATATCTGCAACGCGTCTAGCTCGTGATCGAAAAAACTCTTGCTCCCGAGTTGGTACTCCATAGAGTGCTACTAACATCGCTCCTGAGACATTGAAGCGCTCGGTCATCGTGCTCGACATCTCGGCGTTGACGTTAAAGGATTCTCTCGTTAATGACTGTAGTTTTCGTCCAACCCATTTCGTGGGAAATAGAAATAGGGGAAGCAATAAGAGTGAAAAGATGGTGATCTGCCATGACAAGATCATCATGGTGACACCCACTAAGACAAGTGAGACGACATTGCTGAGCACCCCTGACAGGGTTGCAGTAAATGCCTGTTGAGCCCCCATAACATCGGAGTTAATGCGTGAAATAAGCGCTCCCGTTTGCGTGCGAGTAAAGAATGCGATGGACTGGCGCTGCACATGGGCAAAGACTAAAGAGCGTAGATCGTAGATAAGACCCTCACCAATACGCGATGAGAAATAGCGACCCAGCATGCTCATACCTGCATCGGCGATAGCGATCAGTCCAACAAAGAGAGCTAATTGAGTAACCAATGCAGAATTTTTAGGAATCACTCCATCATCGATAAGACGGAGCAACAGTAGAGGTGTCGCCACGACAAGGGCTGCATCGATGACAACTGTGATGAGAAAGATAATGATGCTTGTGCGATAAGGCTTGGCGAAGGTAAAGATGCGCTTGACGGTACCGGCTTTGAGCTTTTGCTCTTTGACCGATGGATCGGCCGTCATAGATCTATGAGTCATCCAGATGGCGTGCATCGACATGGCTCTACCTTAGGCAGTTATGTGTTAAACCGTAAATCCTAAGGCCCGCAGTTGATCGCGACCATCATCCGAGATTTTATCTGGCCCCCACGGTGGCATCCAGACCCAGTTAATCTTGACATCAGTGGTCATTCCAGCAAGTGCTTGACGTGTCTGGTCTTCAATAACATCTTGCAAAGGACAAGCAGCAGATGTGAGAGTCATATTAAGTATTGCAATATTTGCCTCATCGACCATAACATCGTAAATCAAACCAAGATCAACAACGTTGATACCAAGTTCGGGGTCAACGACATCTTTCATCGCCTCTGTTACATCATCTACGCTGGTAGTCATTGCTCTCCCTAACCTTTAGCTTGTGCTTGAATCGCGGCATCTTTAAATGCCATCCATCCGAGAAGTGCACACTTTACCCGTCCTGGAAACTTTGAAACACCGGAAAAAGCTACTGCATCCTCTAACACTAATGGGTCTCCATCTGATGTGCCCTTACTGGCCATGAGATCTGAAAAACTCTTCACGATCACTGCCGCTTCCTCCAGGCTCTTTCCCATCAATAAATCCGTCATCATTGAGACACTTGCCTGTGAAATCGAGCAACCCTGACCATCCCATGTGAGCTCACTAATCTGAACTCCTTCCAGGTTGATATTGAGGGTAATCTCATCACCACAACTGGTGTTTACATGATTGACCTGGGCACTAAAGGTAGAGCTCAATCCCTTATGTTGAGGATGCTTATAGTGATCGAGGATTACCTCTTGATAGAGTGAATCTAATTGCATCTAGAATCTCCCAAAGTATTTCTGTGCGCCAATAATCCCCTCGATAAGTGCATCGCAATCTCTCTCATCGTTATAGAGATATAGCGAGGCTCGAGTAGATGCTGGGACTCCCATACTTTTGGCTAAGGGCCAAGCACAGTGATGGCCAGTACGAACGGCGACGCCTTGACTATCAAGGTATTGACCGAGATCGTGTGGGTGGATGTCAGCGACCGTAAATGAGAGCGCGGCTCCTCTAGCAACGTTAGTAGTTGGTCCAACGATTCGTAGATCGGCTATCTCATTCATCTTTGCAAGGAGATAACCAGTTAAGGCGCCCTCATGTGCGGCCACATTGTGCATTCCAATGTCAGATAAATAATCCAAAGCTGCGCCGAGTCCGACGGCTTGTGCCATGTTAGGGACTCCAGCCTCAAATTTCTGGGGTACGGGCGCCCATGTCGCACCCGTCATGGTAACCATCTCAATCATTGAACCACCATAAAGAAATGGTGGCAGAGCATCCAACAGATGCATGTGGCCCCATAAAATTCCGATGCCCGTTGGTCCTAGCGCCTTGTGCCCTGAAAAAGTGAAAAAATCAATACCGAGTTCTTTAACATCAATTGGCATATGCGGTGCAGATTGACAGGCATCAAGAACAACAACTGCACCGACTTCGTGAGCCCTTGCCACAATGGCTGCTAGTGGGTTGATCGTTCCCAAGACATTTGATTGATGCGTCAGGGCAACAACTTTAGTATTTGCAGTTATCACATCGTTGATAGCCGATAAATCAAGTCGGCCATCGGATGTAACGCTAAACCAAGCTAGCTCGGCACCAGAGCGCTCGGCTAACTGCTGCCAAGGGATGAGATTTGCGTGATGCTCCATCTCAGTAACAACTATGCGATCACCGGCATCTAAGGCAAAGCGGTTTCCCGCAGGGGCGTTGCCCATTGCATAGGCAAGTAAGTTAAGTGACTCAGTTGCACCTTTGGTAAAGATAATCTCACTTGCTCCACCTGGGGAGGCGATAAAGGCCGCGGCTTTTTCTCGAGCCGACTCATAAGCCTCGGTAGCCTCTTCAGCTAATTGATGTGCACCGCGATGAGCAGCTGCGTTGTGCAACTTATAAAACCCACCCTCAGCTTCAATGACTGAGAGCGGTTTCTGGCTTGTAGCCCCACTATCTAGATAGACCAATTTTTTTCCATCGCGCACAGTACGTTCAAAGATTGGGAAATCTTTACGTATCTGCGCAGCGCTAAAAGACATATATTGTTATTTGCTCACATAGTCTGCGTAGCCATTTGCCTCTAGCTTGTCAGCTAAATCTGGCCCGCCTTCTTCAACGATACGTCCATTTGCAAAGACGTGAACAAAATCAGGCTTGATGTATTTAAGAATACGTGTGTAGTGAGTAATTAAGACCACTCCTAAATTATTGTTCTCCTTAGCGCGGTTAACACCCTCAGAGACAATCCGTAGAGCATCCACGTCTAAGCCCGAGTCGGTCTCATCAAGAATTGCAATCTTGGGCTTTAGTAGCTCGAGCTGCATGATCTCATGGCGCTTTTTTTCACCGCCAGAAAAACCCTCATTGACATTACGAGAGGCAAAGGCTGGATCCATGTTGAGTGCCTCCATCGCCTCCTTTACCTCTCCTACCCATGTGCGAAGTTTCGGAGCCTCGCCACGAAGTGCTGTGGCTGCTGTGCGCAAAAAGTTTGACACCGATACTCCAGGAACCTCAACTGGATACTGCATCGCTAAAAACAAACCAGCTTTGGCACGCTCATCTACAGTCATATCTAATACATCAGCGCCATCTAGTGTGACCGAACCACCGACGATGGTGTATTTAGGATGGCCGGCAATTGAATAGGCAAGTGTTGACTTACCAGAGCCATTTGGCCCCATGATGGCATGTGTCTCACCGGATGTGATCGTTAGATCTACACCTTTGAGAATTTCAACGGCGCCAGCATCAGTGTTGACTGAGACCTGCAGGTTACGTATTTCTAATGTACTCATATTTTCTCTCTCTTCTCTTTTAAATCTCTACTGTGACGGAGTTAGCTTCAATTCTTACTGGATATGTTTCAAGTGCAATATTTGCTGGAAGTGTGATGGCCTCACCTGTGCGAAGATCAAACTCGGCACCATGTAGCCAACACTCAATTTTGAAATCAGTCACATCGCCCTCTGAAAGTGATGCCTCCGAATGAGTACATGTGTCATCCATTGCAAATACTTCATCTCCAACGCGTGTAACACAGATAGTTTTACCGGCTTTTTCTAGCTTGACAGGCTTACCTGATTCAAGTTGATCGAACAGAAGATCTGACATTTAGGCACCTGCCTTAGCGAGTTCGCCGTCGATACGATCCATCAAGCGATCTTGAATTGATTCGATACCTATTTCAGTAACAATCTCATTAAAAAATCCACGCACGACGAGTCGGCGAGCATTCTCTAAGGTGATACCGCGAGACATTAAGTAGAAGAGTTGCTCATCGTCAAAGCGGCCAGTGGTACTAGCGTGACCTGCTCCTACAATCTCACCAGTTTCAATCTCCAGGTTAGGAACTGAATCGGCGCGCGCACCATCACTAAGAAGCAAGTTGCGATTGAGCTCGTAGGTATCAGTGCCTTCGGCGACTGCACGGATTAAAACATCGCCGATCCAAACAGTATGTGCATCACGCCCAGCTAGAGCGCCTTTAAAGTTCACACGTGATTTTGCATGTGGGACCGCGTGATCAACATGCATACGATGCTCGAAGAACTGTCCAGCAGTTGCAAAGTAGACGCCGAGAAGTTCGGCAGAACCACCAGGTGCGATGAATTCAACCGTAGGAAGAATTCGTACGACATCTCCACCAACGGTAACTGTGATTGATTTGTAGCGAGCATCTTTGTCGATCACTGCGTGGTGACGTGCTGCATAAACGCTCTGCGAGTCAAACTCTTGAAGAGTGATGAATGTAAGGGATGAGCCGGGTGCTAGAGAGATCTCTAGATCTTCGGCTAAGACTGTATCTCCTGTATTTTCAATAACTACTGTTGCAGTGGCATGGTTTCCCAAAGAGATGCGAACTCTGGAGAGCTCGGCAGTATCTAAGGCACCTTTGCTACGGCCAAGAAGGATTGGTTGGCTCACTTCAGTGTTAGCGGAAATTGATAAGTGAGCAACATTGCTCGAAAAACCGCGCACTCGTTCGATGATTACATCATCGCTTATAGCAAGTGGCTCAAGACTCTCTCTCACGAACGCCACCCCTGGCGGCAACACCTGTGTTGAAATTAAAGAGGCGCGATCGCCAAGAACGGCCGCGCCATCATGTAGACCGCGCATGCGTTTAAGAGGCGTGAAACGCCACGCCTCTTCGCGACCAGTGGGTGTTAAGTAGTTAGTTGCAAGAAGTGACATTAACCAACTGCGCCTTCCATTTGAAGTTCAATGAGGCGGTTGAGCTCGAGTGCGTACTCCATCGGTAGTTCGCGCGCGATTGGTTCGATAAATCCGCGCACAATCATGGCCATCGCCTCATCCTCAGTTAAACCACGTGACATTAAATAAAAGAGCTGGTCATCACTGATTTTAGAGACTGTGGCTTCGTGACCCATTGATACATCGTCTTCACGGATATCAACATATGGATATGTATCTGAGCGCGAGATTGTGTCGACCAAAAGAGCATCACATTTGACTGTGCTCTTAGAGTGGTGTGCTCCCTCTTGCACTTGGACAAGGCCGCGGTAAGAGGTGCGTCCTCCATTGCGTGCAACAGATTTAGAGATAACCGATGATGATGTATAAGGCGCTGCATGGACCATCTTCGCGCCAGAGTCTTGATGTTGACCCTCGCCTGCAAATGCAAGTGAGAGAGTCTCACCCTTTGAATGAGGTCCCATCAGAAATATCGCAGGATACTTCATGGTGACCTTGGATCCAATGTTGCCATCGACCCACTCCATTGTTGCCCCTTCAGCACAGGTTGCGCGCTTAGTGACCAAGTTGTAAACATTGTTAGACCAGTTCTGAATCGTTGTGTAGCGCACACGTGCACCCTTTTTAACGATGATTTCTACAACGGCTGAGTGCAAAGAATCTGATTTATAGATTGGCGCAGTGCAGCCCTCTACGTAGTGAATATATGAATCTTCATCGGCAATAATCAATGTCCGCTCGAACTGACCCATGTTCTCAGTATTAATGCGGAAATATGCCTGTAAAGGAATATCTACGTGAACACCCTTTGGTACGTAGATAAATGAACCACCTGACCACACTGATGTATTCAGGGCTGCAAACTTATTATCGCCAACTGGAATAACCGTTGCGAAATACTCTTTGAAGAGCTCTGGATGCTCCTTCAGGGCTGTATCTGTATCTAAAAAGATTACTCCCTGCGCCGCTAGATCCTCACGGATTGAGTGATAGACAACTTCAGATTCGTATTGGGCTGCAACTCCAGAGACCAAACGCTGTTTTTCAGCCTCAGGAATACCAAGGCGATCATAAGTATTTTTAATCTCCTCTGGAAGGTCATCCCACGTGGCTGCCTGCTTTTCAGTAGAGCGCACAAAGTATTTAATTGTGTCGAAGAAGATTCCTGAAAGATCTGATCCCCAATTAGGCATGGGCTTTTTCTCAAAGAGGGCAAGACCTTTTAAGCGAAGGTCGAGCATCCACTGTGGCTCAGACTTCTTCTCTGAGATGTCACGGACAACATCCTCGTTAATGCCACGTCGAGCATTGGTGCCGACCTCACTCTTATCTGACCAGCCGTATTCGTAGTTTCCGAGGCCTTCGAGTTCTGGATGTGCGATAGTCATGCACGTACCTTTCCTTTGGTGTTATTTGTTTGTGGTTTTGGAATAAAAGTTGTACAGACGCCATCGCCATGAGCGATAGTGGCCAGACGTTGCACATGAGTGCCGAGTAAACGTGAGAGCGCCTCTGTTTCAGCCTCGCATAGTTGTGGAAACTCTGTTGCAACGTGGGCGATGGGACAGTGATGCTGACATAGCTCTTCACCCATTGGACGGATTTCGATGCTTGCGGCATATCCCTCTTCAGTTAAAAACTCTGCTAAGGCCTGTGTTTTTTTAGAACTCTTAGAGAGAAGTGGCGCAGCTTTACGTTCGATATCTTCGGCGCGAGAATCTGCAAAAGATTGCACGAGATGCTCCCCCAACTGCGCCGACATAAACTTCAGGGCAGAGACTGCTAAATCATCATAGGAGTGTTCAAATTTTTCACGTCCCGCGTCCGACATAAGAAATACTTTTGAGGGGCGTCCACGACCGCGTACAAGTGCTGGATGTGGTTGACGGGCCAGAAGTACCCCATCGGCAACGAGTAGGTCTAAGTGACGACGGATTCCAGCGGGAGTTAGCTCTAATCGCATGGCCAGAGTGGCAACGCTCGATGGGCCATTCTCAAGAATCGATCGCGCTATGAGATCGCGGGTACGTCGATCATCGCTCTTGGGGA
>Ga0209550_10006181_pt1 | contig 11186 bp, 9 predicted proteins | sample LauGreSuBDMM15SN_2_FD_187567 | JGI IMG/M metagenome (GOLD analysis project Ga0209550, IMG submission 187567) | Freshwater lake microbial communities from Lake Michigan, USA - Su13.BD.MM15.SN (SPAdes) (version 5) | ecosystem: Environmental > Aquatic > Freshwater > Lake | place: Lake Michigan, USA... | reverse complement strand
ATCGCTTTAGAATTAACCCATCATCGCCCGGTACCTGAAAGGACTGGAGCCACAAGATGAAGATCGCAGTAAACGCTAAAGAGTTATCTGTCGATGGTGCCTGCGCATTTGTTCCAACAATGGGTGCGCTACATGCGGGCCATGCATCTTTAATTAAAAAGGCTCGCGAATATAGCCAGAGCGTTGTTGTCAGTATCTTTATTAATCCACTTCAATTTGAAAACAAAGATGATTTAGCAAAATACCCACGCACGCCAGAGTTTGATATTGAACTTGCAGCAAGTGTGGGTGCAACACATTTATGGCTTCCACATGTTGATGAAATTTATCCAGGAGAAGTTACAAAGTTATCGGCTGGTCCACTAGGTGATATTTATGAAGGAGTTAAACGCCCAGCTCACTTTGATGGCGTGCTCACAGTTGTCAATCGACTATTTGAATTAGTTAAACCAACGTGGGCAGTCTTTGGTGAAAAGGATTTTCAGCAACTAAGCCTCATTAAATCTATGAAATCAGATGTGCAGATAATTGGTGCGCCAACGGTGCGAGATGCTGATGGCTTGGCTCTTTCTTCTCGTAATGTGCGAGTATCAGATAGAAGTGCGGCATTGGTAATTTATCGCGCACTAAAAGCTGCAGCTAATGAAAAAAGTATTGATGGTGCACGCAGTGTTATGGCAGAAGTTTTAGGTAGTGAGCAATCCTTTACTCTGGATTACGCGGAAATCATTAATGAAAATAACTTTGAAAAGGCCCAGCAGAGCGATACAAATAAGCGTGCAATTATCGCCGGTTGGGTAAATGGCATCCGTTTGATTGACAATATGCCAATGAACGGCGGCGCCCAATGAAGTTACTAGCTCCTAATCCAGGGTGGACTTCGCGCGCAGATGTCATTGTTGTTGGATCTGGCATTGCAGGTTTAACAACTGCGCTGCAGGTTCGAACATTTGGTTTATCTGTATTGCTCGTAACAAAAGCGCGTGTAGATGAAGGATCAACTAAGTGGGCACAAGGTGGCATCGCAGCAGCACTTGGTCCTGGTGATTCACCTGCACAACATGAAAAAGACACACTCGATGCAGGCGCAGGACTATGTGATGTTGCAGCAGTAAAAGTATTAGTAAGTGAAGGACCAGATGCGGTGCGCAGATTAATTGAACGCGGTGCATCTTTTGATTTAGAAGAGAGCGGCGAGATTGCACTGACTCGAGAAGGCGGACACCATCGCAATCGAATTCTTCACGCAGGTGGGGATGCAACGGGTGCGGAAGTATCACGCGCGCTATTGGCTGCAGTTCATAACGATCCGCAGATTGAAGTCCTCGAACATGCGTTGGTATTAGATGCGCTAAAAAATTCTGATGGAGCAGTCTGCGGCGTGACACTGCACGTTATTGGCGCAGGTTCCAGAGATGGTGTCGGTCGCGCGATTGGTCGAGCAGTTGTCCTTGCAACTGGCGGACTAGGACAGGTATTTGCGCAAACAACAAATCCATCTGTATCAACTGGTGATGGAGTTGCACTGGCGCTTCGCGCCGGGGCAAAAGTTTCAGACGTTGAATTCATTCAATTTCATCCAACAGTTTTGTGGTTGGGAGATAACACCGAGGGACAACAACCATTGATTAGCGAAGCTGTGCGCGGTGAAGGTGCATATTTATTAAACGATGCTGGTGAAAGATTTATGCAGGGCTTGCATGAAATGGCAGAGCTTGCACCGCGCGATGTTGTGGCAATTGCAATCATGCGCGAAATGAATCGCACAGGTGCACACCATGTCTGGCTCGATGTTCGACACCTCAGTGGATTTAAAGAACGATTCCCAACAATTTATGCATCTTGTATTGCTCACGGTATTGACCCAACAACCGCCCTCATTCCTGTCGCGCCTGCATCGCACTATGCATCAGGGGGTGTGCGAGTGGATTTAGATGGTCGCACCAGTGTTAAAGGCTTATTCGCATGTGGTGAAACTGCTTGCTCTGGTGTGCACGGAGCCAATCGTCTGGCATCAAATTCGCTGCTAGAAGGATTGGTATTTAGTGCTCGCATTGCAGCAGATATCAGCAAGAACTTGCCAGAATTTTCAGAACCCGTTGAGAATAACTCTGCTGAATTCTTACTTGATCCAAGTGTTCGAAAAACACTTCAAGCAAGCATGAGCCGCGGTGCGGGTGTATTGCGATCTGCAGATTCACTTATTGCAACATCTAATGATTTATCTCGTATCGAAGGACGTACCAGTACGGCAGCATGCGTTGAAGCATGGGAGACAACAAATCTATTTCAACTAGCAAACACAATTTTGCGAGCAGCCTTAATCCGCCAAGAAACTCGCGGCTCGCACTGGCGTGAAGATTTTCCACAACAAAGCAATGATTGGCACAAACGAATTGTTCAACAGATGGATCAGAGTGGACAATGGCGCACGGAATATCAGGAGGTGAACCGCTGATGATCGATCGCGAATTAATCAAGCGTGCTATCGTTGAAGATTTAAATGGTGGCGTTGATATCACTTCTATGGCAACACTTTCAGCTGATTCAAAAGTCAGCGCACAATTTGTCGCACGAAACGATGGAGTAATCGCTGGCATAAATATGGCAATTGCAACATTGGCAGAAGTTGGTGTTACTGATGCAACTGCCTTGGTTAAAGATGGAGATCTTGTTAAGAGCGGAACAGTTCTCATTAAAGTATCTGGTAATGCCCGTGGTATTTTGCTAGCAGAGCGCACAGCGCTAAATTTTCTTGGCCACTTAAGCGGCATAGCAACGCTTACCTCGCAATGGGTTAAAACAGTTGCTGGCACAAAGACACAAATACGAGATACTCGTAAAACAACACCAGGTATGCGTGCCTTAGAAAAATATGCAGTTCGCATGGGCGGTGGTACCAATCATCGATTGTCCTTAAGTGATGCTGCCCTTATCAAAGATAATCACATTGCAGCAGCAGGTGGCGTTGTTGCCGCATTTACACTCGTTCATGAAAAGTTTCCAACATCTGAGATTGAAATCGAAGTAGATAATCTGCAGCAATTACGCGATGTTTTGCCCCTTAAGCCAGGTTTAGTTCTGCTGGATAACATGAGTCCAGATCAATGCGCAGAAGCAGTTGCGCTAGTTGATGGGGCAATAAAACTTGAAGCATCAGGTGGAATCACAATAGAAAATGCACGTGCATATGCCGATGCCGGAGTTGATTACATCGCAGTGGGTGCGCTGACACATTCAGCACCAAATTTTGATATCGGACTAGATATGGAAGTGGAGTAAGCCATGTTGCTCACCGTAGATGTTGGTAATACCAACACAGTTCTAGGAATCTTTAAGGGCGAAGAACTTGTGCGCTCGTGGCGCGTGAAGACTGATCCACGCAGCACAGCTGATGAGTTGTGGTTGCAATATGGCGCACTTGTTCGTGATTACAAAGTTTCGGCTCTAGCGATTTGTTCAACGGTTCCAGCAACCCTTCGTGAATTGCGCACAATGATCACAGATTATTTTGCAGACGCCGTTGTGACAATTGTTGAACCTGGCACAAAGACAGGTGTTCCACTCTTAGTCGATAATCCAAAAGAGATTGGCGCAGATCGAATCGTAAATACTCTTGCAGCCCACACCTTGTATGGCGGACCAGCAATTGTTGTGGACTTTGGAACATCTACGAATCTAGATGTTGTTTCGCCTAAGGGAGAGTTTTTAGGTGGAGCACTTGCACCTGGAATTGAAATTTCAGTAGATGCACTAGCTGCGCGTGCTGCGCAGTTACGCAAAGTTGAATTGGTGCGTCCTAAGAATGTCATTGGTAAAAACACTGTCGAAGCTTTGCAATCTGGAACAATTTATGGATTTGCTGGACAAGTAGATGGTTTGGTTGACCGAATTACTACAGAGTTATTAGACCAATTTGGTACGCGCCCAACTGTTATTGCAACTGGCGGACTCGCCCCACTAATAATTGGAGTCAGCGAAACAATTGATCACCATGAGCCTGATTTAACATTGATTGGGCTGCGCCTGATACACGAGAGAAACTCGTAACTCGGTAGGATTACAAGCCTATGAGCATCGAGGACGATCTACCCGAACAACTGCGCATTCGCCGCGAGAAGCGTGCCAGCCTTATTGAGCGCGGAATCGAGCCATATCCAGTATCTGTGCCTCGCACAAAAACACTTGTAGAAATACGTGCGCAGTACGCAAACATCGAAACAGATAGCGCAACAGGTGATGTTCATAGCGTTAGCGGTCGCATTATTTTCAAGCGCGATACAGGAAAACTTTGTTTTGCAACTCTGCGCGAAGGCGACGGAACAGAACTACAGGCGATGATCTCCTTAGACAAAGTTGGTGAAGAACAACTTGAATCATGGAAAAGCGATGTTGATCTTGGTGACTTTGTTAGCGTGACAGGTGAAATTATTTCATCAAAGCGCGGCGAGCTATCTGTTCTTGCTAATTCTTGGGCAATGGCTTCAAAGGCACTTCGTCCACTGCCAAATGAACACAAACCAATGTCTGAAGAGACTCGTGTTCGCATGCGTTATGTGGATTTAATTGTTCGCCCAGAAGCGCGCGAATATGCACGCCTTCGCCCAACAGTGATGCGCTCACTTCGTGAGACTTTCCACAACGAAAACTTCGTAGAAGTTGAAACCCCAATGTTGCAGGTTATGCATGGTGGCGCCGCAGCTCGTCCATTTATTTCACATTCAAATGCTTATGACATGGAGCTCTTCCTGCGCATCGCACCAGAACTTTTCCTCAAGCGCTGCGTTGTTGGCGGAATCGAACGAGTATTTGAAATTAACCGTAACTTTAGAAATGAAGGCGCCGACTCTTCTCACTCACCGGAGTTTGCAATGATCGAGAGCTATCAGGCCTATGGTGATTGGAAATCAATTGCCGAACTCACACGCAAGCTTGTTCAAAATGCAGCGATGGCAATTACTGGTTCTCACGTTGTCACACATCATGATGGTCGCACAGCAGACCTCGGTGGCACATGGAAAGAGATTTCACTCTATGACGCAATCTCTGAAGGAGTTGGCGAGAAAGTAACCGCGCTGACTTCAGTCGATGATTTAAAGCGTATTGCAACGAAATTAGGCATCAAGATTGATCCTAAGTGGATTGCAGGAAAGCTTGCAGAAGAGATTTTCGAGCACGTTGCAAAAGATCAACTGATTGCTCCAACATTTGTTATGGGATTCCCAGTTGATACATCACCACTTGTTCGTGCGCACCGCGAAATACCAGGAGTGGCAGAAAAGTGGGATCTCTATATTGATGGATTTGAATTAGCAACAGGTTATTCAGAGTTAGTCGATCCCGTTATCCAACGTGATCGTTTAGTTGAACAAGCAAAACTCGGCGCCAAGGGCGATCTTGAAGCAATGCAAGTAGATGAAGATTTCTTACGCGCTATGGAGTTTGCGATGCCACCAACTGGTGGAATGGGAATGGGCGTTGATCGTTTGTTAATGGCTCTGACCGGACTTGGAATTCGCGAAACAATTCTCTTTCCATTGGTTAAACCAGAAGCTGAATAATTGAAAATGGAAATTCGTCCAGCCCGCACATCTGATATCAAAGGCATTCGCACCCTTATTGATACATACGCTGTTGGAAAACGCTTACTCACAAAAGAAACCGTTACGTTGTATGAAAGCGTTCAAGAATTTAGTGTTGCAATAGATAATGGCGAAGTTGTTGGATGCGGCGCTCTACACGTTTTGTGGGAAGACCTTGCAGAAGTTCGCACGGTGGCTGTCATCGAAAGATTGCGCGGCACAGGTGTGGGCCACCAATTAATGCAAGCAATTGAAAAACGAGCACGTGAAATTGGAGTGAGAAGAATTTTCTGTCTCACATTTGAAACCACATTCTTTGGTCGTCACGGTTTTGAAGAGATTCAAGGAACACCCGTTGAAGCAGATGTGTATGCCGAGATGCTTCGTTCCTATGACGCCGGTATCGCTGAGTTCTTAGACCTTGAGAGTGTGAAACCAAATACCTTGGGCAACACTCGTATGCTCAAAAAACTCTAGATCTGCCGGTATTTCGGGCATAAATACGCCATATATGGGGTTGAAACCTATGTATATCTCGTATCGCGAGCCATGCCCCCTTCGGGCTAGGCTTATCCGTAGTAGAAATAATTAAGAAGGAGACCACCAATGTTTGAGCGGTTTACAGATCGAGCCCGACGCGTTGTTGTGCTGGCGCAAGAAGAAGCTCGCATGCTCAATCACAATTACATTGGTACAGAACACATCCTTCTTGGACTTATTCATGAAGGCGAAGGCGTTGCAGCTAAAGCACTTGAATCTCTTGGTATTTCACTTGAAGGTGTTCGCGCACAGGTTGAAGAAATTATTGGACAAGGTCAACAAGCACCAAGTGGCCACATTCCATTTACTCCACGTGCAAAGAAAGTTCTCGAACTCTCACTTCGTGAAGCGCTACAACTTGGCCACAATTACATTGGCACAGAACATATTCTTCTTGGACTTATTCGCGAAGGTGAAGGCGTTGCCGCACAAGTTCTTGTAAAACTCGGCGCAGATTTAAATCGTGTACGTCAAAGTGTTATTCAACTTCTCTCTGGTTACCAAGGCAAAGAAGCTGTGGCATCTGGCGGACCAGCAGAAGGAACACCTTCTACATCTTTGGTTCTTGATCAATTTGGTCGCAACCTCACACAAGCAGCGCGCGAAGGAAAACTTGATCCAGTAATCGGTCGCGAACTTGAAATCGAACGCGTTATGCAAGTTCTTTCACGTCGCACAAAGAACAACCCAGTATTAATCGGTGAACCAGGAGTTGGTAAGACAGCTGTTGTTGAAGGTCTTGCACAAGCAATCTTTAAAAACGATGTGCCAGAGACTTTGAAAGATAAGCAGGTGTATTCACTCGATCTTGGCGCTCTAGTTGCCGGTTCACGCTACCGTGGAGATTTCGAAGAGCGTTTGAAGAAAGTTCTTAAGGAAATCAAAACTCGCGGTGACATTATTCTTTTCATCGATGAAATTCACACACTAGTTGGCGCAGGCGCTGCAGAAGGTGCAATCGATGCTGCAAGCATCTTGAAGCCAATGCTTGCTCGCGGTGAGCTCCAGACAATTGGCGCAACAACCCTTGATGAATATCGCAAACACCTAGAAAAGGATGCAGCGCTAGAGCGCCGCTTCCAACCAATTCAGGTTAAAGAGCCATCTGTGGCTCACACAATTGAAATTCTTAAAGGACTACGCGATCGCTACGAAACACACCACCGTGTATCAATCACAGATGGTGCACTCGCAGCGGCTGCAAACATGGCAGATCGCTATGTCTCAGATCGCTTCTTGCCAGATAAGGCAATTGATTTAATCGATGAAGCAGGTTCACGTCTTCGCATTAAGCGCATGACAGCACCAGCTGAATTGCGTGCATTCGATGACAAAATCGCAAATGCTCGTAAAGAAAAAGAGTCTGCAATTGACGGACAAGACTTTGAAAAGGCAGCTGGACTTCGCGATACTGAAAAAGCACTTATCGCAGAAAAAGTAGAAGCTGAGAAGCACTGGAAAGCAACTGATCTAGATAAGGTCACAGAAGTTGATGAAGAGTTAATTGCACAAGTTCTATCTGCTTCAACTGGAATTCCAGTATTTAAATTAACAGAAGAAGAGACAGCACGACTTCTTCGTATGGAAGATGAATTACACCGCCGTGTGATCGGACAAGATCAAGCAATCAAGGCGTTGTCACAAGCAATTCGTCGCACACGCGCAGGTCTTAAGGATCCAAAGCGTCCTGGCGGATCATTTATCTTCGCTGGTCCATCCGGTGTTGGTAAGACAGAACTTTCACGCACACTTGCATCATTCTTATTTGGCGATGCTGATGCGTTAATCCAACTCGATATGTCTGAATACTCAGAGCGTCACACCGCATCACGTCTATTCGGTGCACCTCCAGGCTATGTTGGATATGACGAAGGTGGACAACTCACAGAAAAGGTACGTCGTCGTCCATTCTCTGTCGTGCTCTTTGATGAAATTGAAAAAGCACACCCAGATATCTTTAACTCACTTCTTCAAGTACTCGAAGATGGTCGCTTAACAGATGCGCAAGGTCGCACTGTTGATTTCAAGAACACAGTCATCATCATGACTACAAACCTTGGAACACGCGATATATCAAAGAGTCTTGGACTTGGTTTTGCTAACTCAGGTGATGATCTAACAAATTACGAGCGTATGAAGGGCAAAGTCAGTGATGAACTCAAGACACACTTCCGCCCAGAATTCCTTAACCGTATTGATGATGTCATCGTCTTCCACCAGCTCACAAAGGATCAAATCATTCAGATCGTTGATCTCATGATTGCAAACCTTGATGAGCGTTTGCGTGCAAAAGATATGGGAATCGAACTTACAACTGCTGCTAAGGGATTACTTGCAGATCGTGGTTACGATCCACTACTTGGTGCACGTCCACTTCGTCGCACAATTCAACGCGAAATCGAAGATGCACTCTCAGAGCGCATTCTCTTTAGCGAACTCAACGCTGGTGAAATCGTCGTCGTAGATGTTGAAGGCGAAGGAACAGAAGCCAAGTTCACATTCACAGGTGCACCAAAGGCAGCCACGCCAGATTCACCTGAGAATTTAGCCGAAGCTCCAACTGCTTAATTAGGCAACGAGTATTTATTTCTGGCCGATTGGGTAATTAACCCATCGGCCAGAAGTGTTTCTAAAGCCTTTTCTACTTGTGATTCAAGCACCCACAACTTCTTAATCTCTTTTTCTGTGAGTGAATCATTCTCACGAAGTGCCTGCACAATGATTCCGCGGCACTGTCTATCAGTGCCATTCCATGCTTGCGTTCGCTTTGGTTGATCTGATTGTGGGTAATTAAGAGATCTCCACTTACATGAATCTGCAACTGGACATATTTCACACTTAGGTTTTTGCGCTGTACAAATTAGTGCACCGAGTTCCATAGTTGCAGCAGCCCACAGGTGTGCATTCTTCTTTGGTACTAATTCGGCGCGTGCTGCACGCTCTGTTTTATTTGGCGCAGCAGTTGGCGATTGAACACCGTCGAAAATACGTGAGAACAAACGGCGAATATTGATATCTAAAACAAGTGAGCGCTCTTGGAATGCAAAGGCCATGATGGCAGCTGCTGTGTAATCACCGATGCCAGGTAGTTTGCGTAGTTGGATTTCATTATCGGGGACTTTGTTATTGAAATCTGTTGCAATTACTTGCGCACATTCGCGAAGGCGAAGTGCACGACGTGGATAGCCAAGACGTCCCCACTCTTTAATAACATCGGCTGGAGTTGCCTTTGCTAAATCTTTTGGAGTTGGCCAGCGTTTCATCCAGATGTGCCAAATGGGTTCGACTCGAGCAACTGGAGTTTGTTGCAACATTATTTCTGAAACCAAAACACCCCAGGCGGTTGTATTGCGCCACGGTAGATCACGTTTGTTCTTTTTAAACCAACTAGTGATCTCTTTTTCTAGATGGCTCATTCGCCGTTAATTTTTACCCTAGTCAGTGCTTGATCAAGTCGAGATACTTCTACGATTTCCATACCAGCGATCTTTACATCAGAGCCTGCAGGAACAAGTGCGCGCTTAAATCCAAGACGGAACGCTTCGGCAAGACGACGCTCTACACCGCTAACTTTTCTAATTTCACCAGCTAAACCAACTTCACCAATTGCAACTAGGTCTGCAGGCAGTGCTAAACCTTTTGCAGCAGATGCCACTGCCAGAGCAAGTGCCAAGTCAGCTGCTGGTTCAGACATTTTCATGCCACCAACTGTTGCTGCATAGACATCGCGGCCACCGACTTTTACATGTGCACGTAGTTCAAGCACAGCAAGTGTCATTGATGTGCGGGCTGAGTCCAAACCACTTGTGACGCGGCGTGCATTTCCGAAATCATTTTCTCGTCCTGCGCTGACTAGCGCTTGAATCTCTGCCAGCAATGGTCTGCGTCCTTCGAGTGTGACCGTTACGCATGTGCCAGGCACGGGTTCGCTATGGCGAGAAGTAAATAGACCAGTTGGATCTATAACGCTTTCGATTCCGGTGTCACTTAGGTCAAAGCAACCAACTTCATCGCTTGCACCAAATCTATTTTTAATTGCACGGATTAAACGCAGACGTGAGTGACGCTCGCCTTCGAATTGCAAAACAACATCGACAATGTGCTCGAGCATGCGAGGGCCAGCAATTGAGCCATCTTTTGTCACGTGACCCACTAAGAGCAAAGTGATGTCGCGATCTTTACAGATACGAATAAGTGCGCCAGCGACTTCGCGAACTTGTGTGACACCACCAGGTGCGCCATCGGCTGCGGCCGAACCAATTGTTTGAATACTGTCGATGATCAAAAGTTGTGGTTTAACAATGTCGATGTGTGAGATAACAGCGCTGAGATCTGTTTCAGAGGCTAAGAATAATTCGGGATCAATTGCGTTAATGCGTTCTGCGCGAAGTCGAACTTGAGAAGCTGACTCTTCACCGCTTATATATAGGGCGCGAATTCCAACCTTTGCAGTTTGTGCGGCAACGGAGAGAAGAAGCGTTGACTTACCAACACCTGGTTCACCCGCTAATAAAATTGCAGCACCTGGCACAAGTCCACCACCGAGTACGCGATCTAATTCGCTGACTCCAGTTGGTTTGGCACTTGCAGCCGATAGATCCACATCGCCTATTGGTGTTGCTTTATGTGTAACGGCGCCAGGAACAAGTGATAAACGCTTTGGTGCATTTATTTCTTCGACAGTTCCCCATGCCTGACATTCACCGCAACGGCCAACCCATTTATTCGCACTCCACCCACATTCGGTGCAGCGAAACGGATCCTTCTCAACCTTTGCCATGGCGCTTAGCCTAGAGGCAAGTACTGACTATTTGCCTGCCGCAATTGTGGCTGGGTGTTGAATAACAAAGAGTGGAAGTGAACGCTTTTGTGCATCTTTGATACCGGCTATGCGCTGATCGCATAGTTTGGCGAGCACTGCATAGGCTTCTTTACCCATGAGCGCCTGCAACTCGGTTTTGTTAGAAACATATACCGGTTCTTTTCCAACGTGAGCTTCAGTGTTGCTTGTGCAATACCAATCGAAATCTTCTCCACCATCGCCCCATGCAAGACGTTCGTATT
>Ga0209550_10006180_pt1 | contig 11186 bp, 9 predicted proteins | sample LauGreSuBDMM15SN_2_FD_187567 | JGI IMG/M metagenome (GOLD analysis project Ga0209550, IMG submission 187567) | Freshwater lake microbial communities from Lake Michigan, USA - Su13.BD.MM15.SN (SPAdes) (version 5) | ecosystem: Environmental > Aquatic > Freshwater > Lake | place: Lake Michigan, USA... | reverse complement strand
CCGCTGAATATGGATTCCCTCAACGCCGAATTCGCGTATTTATCGTTGCAACCAAAAAGAAGCGAGGAGCTAAGAAGCAGGATCCTGAAAGTATCATTTGTAAAACAGGAATTCTGGCACGAGCACTGCCTATTAAAAAACTTACTTCAGAACTTCAAGAGATTGAGCTTGATGAGAGGGCGGAGCAAATCACCACTCGTTTTAATAAGAGTGGCGGTAAGAGCCCGTTCATGAATTCCGGTTACTACATAGATGGTGTTGCCTACACTGTTAAATCTGAAGCAAAACTATCAAAAACAGCGATGGTTCTTGGAGATGTTCTGCAGGCAGACTCACAAGTGCCTGATGAGTATTGGGTTGATGATGATCGCAGGCCAGAGTGGGAGTTTCTTAAAGGTGCGAAGAGCATTAAGCGGACACACAAAGGTTCCGGGGTGTCCTATAACTATGCTGAGGGAAAAATGGCATACCCAGATTTACTCACAAACCCAAGTCGCACAATTCTCACAGCCGAAGGTGGGAATACGCCTTCTCGCTTTAAACACATTATTCAAACCAAGAACGGTTACCGCCGGTTAACCCCAATTGAACTAGAGCGCTTAAATGGGTTCCCGGATAACTGGACACAAAAAGATTGTCAGGACAAAGTTGTAGCTGACAGCAAGAGGGCTTTTTTTATGGGCAATGCTTTGGTTGTTGGGTTAATTGAACGAGTGGGCCGAGTTCTGGCTAAGGAACTCAACACCAATTAACTAAATTCCTAAATTTTCCTTTAAGTCTTCCAAAAGTATCGACCAATAGAATTCAGCTAGCTTGTCAGTTGAATCTTCATCCCAAGAATCAAGAGACACTCCTAAACGTGAATGGAGAATATCTAATTGATTCTGTTTATCACGTTGAAGTAACTGCCACTTGCTTTTATCAACAAGCAGTCTATTCAAATAAAGCTCACTGGTGGCCAAATTGTTGTTCTTCTCTTCATCACCTGGTAACGCATTGCCTTGCGTTCGATTATCCACTTCGTGCAGTAAAATCAGGTTTCCAATAGAACCTATGCACTGGCTGGCACGACTGGCTTCTCCAAGTTTCTTGTCCTTCTCAGCACTTGCCTTCCAAAGATAACGTAGTGCGACATCCTTTGGAAAAATGTGGTCTAAGTCGAAGCCTTGCACTTCTCCCCTACTTGTAATCATCAATTTTTCTAATGGAGTAGGGGCTATATGCAACATACCTTGCACTCTCGAGTTAACTCGCGCCAGTATGTATCTTAAGCGATCACGATGAGATTGAGTTTCATAGTTAAGCTTTTTTATTCCAAGAAATGCCGCATCTGCAAGCCCTTGAAAATCCTGTCGGGCTCGCGTTGATGCTTCAAAAAACTCCTTGTCTGAGGGATGAGAATCAAGTTTTCCAATTGCGTGTGACCAAGGGTGAATAATGCGTTCAAAGTCATTGTTGGGTTCATTGGCCCAATAAGAGAGCATCGCTCTATCTTCAACCATTCGGAGCAGTTTTCGATATGTTGAGTCCTCAAGATGGCTCCCGGCGAGTAATACTTCATACTGCTGTATCCAGGCAGACATATGTGTACCCATCGTTATGTCTGTCTTCATACCATTTTGAGGTAACTCACTCTTACTTATTCGAACTAACTGCCCAGCGCGCTCAGGCAATTTATGCGCCAATTCTTTCACTTTATTTTCACTATCTAAACGTTTTTCCCATTCCACATAAAGCTTCCCCTTTGGAATAGAGTTTCCTGTCTCAATGCCAATTAACATCTTCATCAAAAATTCCATCGATTTCACGCGCTTTAAACGTGCCTTATCTAGTGTATTAGTCGCACTTTCCCAGCGACTAGAAAGTGCTTCATACTCACTCAATGTTGCTCGTTGAAAGAGAAAATTCTTTATGAGATCTGCGTCGTCTAGCTCCAAGCCACGATTATTTACTTTCTGAAAAACTCGAATTGCATGTGCACTGCTTGGCAATTGCAGTCTGACTAGCCATACATTCTTCAAAATAAAATCTATGTAGCTCTCTATTTCCTGATAGCTTTTAGTCTCTAAGTGCTTCTCTATCAGCTCTATTGCCAAGAGTATATTCGCTTGAGTTGGCCCATCTGATTCTGGTAGAGGTTCTGAATTAAGATACTTATTCAATATCTCTTCACCATTAGATGCGGTACGAATTCGGGGAAAGTAACTTTTCTGATCTTTACTGGGTACTTTTCGCATCATCTCACGGACTGCGATTTTGTAAGGCTCAATTGTGTGACCCTCCGGTGACTCAGATGTCACTAAAATCTGATGTGCAACAATCAACAATATGTAGAGAGACGTGCATCGTTGCTGGCCATCTATCAAGTCCCATTGAAGTATGTCGCTCTTGAGGGATGAATTTGCGGAAGCAGCAGGACAAGCAATAATTTGACCCAGGAGATAGGCTTCATCGCTAAATTCAAGTTTTGCTTCATCGATGTCAGCGAGTAACTCCAAAATTTCTTCACGGCCCCAAGCAAAACCTCGTTGGTAGCGCGGTACTAAATAATATTGATTATCTGCAAATAACCTCTGGACGTTTAGGGGTTCATACTCGAGCCCGGTTTCCCCTACCTTTATGCCCATTTTTTGCCTTCCTTAAACTAACATTGGGCTCAATCATAGGGGGAATTCATGAAAATTGAAGTGAGGCCCACGCTTGATGCGCTTGAAAAGAATCTCTGCAAAATAGAAGTTGCGACAATTAGAACTATCCATGAAAGCTTGAAAAAGGTCTCATTTGAAATAAGTCCCAATTCTACTGCCCCAAAAATAGTCTCAGGCTGGATCAAGAATTTTGCGCATGAGTATGGCTGGATTGAATCGTTTCGAATAAATCCGGAGATTCCGAAAGATCTGCCAATTACCAACTACTTGATGGATGGAATTCTAGATCACTACGAAGCTGAGTGCGGTCACCATCATAGATTTCTAATACAGACCTGTTTCGACAATCGCCAGGCCATAGGGACAAACTTACTAAAATTTGAGATGGCTCAGCTTAAATTTTGTAAAACCCCAAAACATAAAGTTCTTCCAATAATCCTTTGTGCCGAACCAGAAGTTCTGAAGATGCTCAAGTGGGATGGGTCCGTAGCTAGCTCATCCGAGTACGAGCTTGCTCTCTTGTCTGGATATAACGGAATTTTAGACGTTAGTCCGATTCTCGTAATTTTACGTAAGTAATTTTAAGCGATTTCAATCTGTCGAATCTATAGGGATTTCATCTTCAATAGATTTATTCCTCATTGATTAGCATGGCTGATGAATTCCATATTTCTACCTACTCTTGTTTTCAGTTCCTAGACTATTGGTCGACATCAAGAATCCCTGCAATCTTCTTTTCCATGTCCAGCAGTATTTTTATCTCTTGACCCTTTTTATATCCATGATGGTTCTGAAGATGCTTAATTGACCCCGTAAATCCCGTCCAAAAGCTTGGGTTTTTCATGCGCAACATTTGATTGGACTCGAAAGACCCACAAAAACAATCAACTTGAAACGAATGTAGCTTTACCATATCCCGTAATTCTTGCTTAGGGAAAAGAACACCGGCTGCAATAGTATTTAGGTTTGGAATAAAACTAATGAGTATGTCAGAGCCTTGAAAACTGAAGTCGAGTTGTGTTGGCTCTTCTGCTGCACGTGCAATTGCAGCATATTGCTTAACTAACTCGATATCTACAGTCTGATCAGCCAATGCCAAAACAGCAGAGCCCACGGGGCGAATTAGGGGATTGAATAGAAGGAATATTCCAATTGAGTTTACGTTCTTACCATCCCGCATTGCAGCTGCAGTTATCTCATTACGGTGCAACATGCCAGTAGGTGAGTCTCGGAAAACTTCTAAAATCCATTCATCAGTTTGTGATAGTTCCGGATCCTCAAGTGTGTTTGATCTGAAGGTGGTGAAATTTGGGTTTTCCCCACTCAGTTCCTTGATCATTGCAAGCAGATCAGCTTTCAAGCCAACAAGCGGCGTTTGTCGATAGCTAGCTTGACGTTCAATGCCAACCAATAGTGACTCCGCACCCAGCTCATTGAATACCTTCAACTGCTTTCCGATTGCATTCTCAAATGCTGTATCTAACCCAGGGGTTCTTGCCAGAACAAGTCTTCCGGCTCGAATAGAACGTGGGTAGATGGCTTTAATCGCCGCGAAAGCCTCTGCGTCACCAACCTTGTTTTCTTTGCTAAAAGTGTTCAAATCAATTAAACCAAACTTGTGACGTGCTTCGCGTGCATTGTGAGATATCACATCCTTTACATAATTTGCAATATCCCACTGAGTCTCCAGACTTTCGACACGCGAGAGGTAATTTTCGAGACCTAGCACTTGTAATATCGCCTTGAGTTTAATGACAGTTATCGGTTCCCCTTCAAGAAGGTCAGCCTCCTCTGCCTTTTCTAGGAAATCTTTTTCGCTTATTGACGACTCTAGAACTTTAACAAGCTCTAGCATCACAAAATTGGTCTCTTTAACTGCTCCCAATTGAAGATCTATGTACTTATTCTCAATCTGTCTAACTCGTTCGCGAGTTATATTGAATTCAGTACCTACTGCTTCAAGTGTTTTTTGGTGACGAAGTAATGCTGGCACGCGCGCTCTGATTATCTCAAGTGTTCTGTCATCAATTGTTCTGTACTCATTATAAAAAAAGATTATTCCTTTCACAATATCGAGCAAAGACAAAGACAAATCGATGACATCGGGTGCATATGTTGAGCTATCAACTTCTTCCAAATGCTCAATCTGTGCAGCTACCCATCCATCTATACCCTGCTTTTCATAGACGTTAAAGACATTTATAAGTTCATCAAGGATTTGATTCTTTCGAATCTCTCCAACATTTGGAGTATCCATCAAATCTGACAATCTGTGCTCCTTAAGGTGGTTGTAGCAGATTCCAAATTGCCAGCTATCGTCTCTACGTGCATGAGAGAGAAACCTTTGCAATGAATTCGTCACTGGATTAGTGAAATTGTCCCAAAGCAACACAACTTCGGGATCTCCATTGAATGGGATTAAATCGGTTAGATACTCGTCCATAGATTATCGATTCACCAATCCGGCCTGTAATGCGATTACAAAATGTGGTAGCAGTTGTTGCTGCCGGGCGAAATACATAGCAGCATCGCTAAATCTCTCTGGATGCATTTCTGCCTCTCGCTCGACAACATAAGAGGCTAATTGTTGAGCTAAAGTTTCACATATTGTGGCACTAGCTTCGGGAGAGTTTTCATTCTCGAATCCAGAGGCCTTCCAAGCGCCGAATATATTCTTTAGTGATCTATGTTTTCCATAGAGTCTGATCATTAATTTTCCATCTTCGATGCTAGCGGTAACTCTTTGAGTGGGGTTATCTCTGCCGCTTAACTCAAAATCAAGCTTAGGATTGCGTTTGTGACCAGCTTCAGTGATCTTCACTGTTGCATTTGCAGAGGTAGTCCCAACGGTGGCTGTGACAATTACAGTACCTTCGGACTTCCCCGCAATGGCAACTACACGTGCTTCACAAGCTGTGCCTGAACCATTTGGCTTAAGTGTGGCAACCTTTTGCACCTCAAGCAGTTGCTCAGTGGCAGTGATGTAAGCCTTTTCACCGGCAAATTCGATAGGTGCACGCAGAATCATCATTTTTCTTTTTTCTGGCGCGACACTAACTGCGTCGGGGTCGAATATTAGGGTTTCTGGGATTATTTCCACAGGTGTCTCAAAGTCAATTACGGTAATTTCACACAATGCAGACACTTCATTGCGAGTTGCAATTAAGGAAGTTGAACCAACATTCGTGGCCTTAATCCTCACTGTATTACTAACAACAGGCAAACGTTCGTGCTTTACCCATCCATTTGGATCGGGAAGCTCAAGAATCTCTACAACATTTGTTCCCGAAGTAAGATGAATCTGAAGAGGCGTTAAATCCATACCCTCAGGCGCACGTACAGTCAACGTAATGACTTCATTTTTCTTACAAATTCGACGAGGCGGAATGATTGTCAAATCTTGATAAGAATCGTCTTCCCCGGTTTCGGTAGGAATCTCACCTGAGTCGCTCGCATCAAGTAATTCTTGAAGTTTGTTTGCCAAAGTATTACTGAGCGCATTGAAGCGATTACGTAGTTTTTCACCTTCACGACGTTGCGCACCTTCTTCGTCTGCAATCGCTTCTAGAATTGGCTTTAGGTGCGGTTCAATTGCTGCACAAAGTTGTGCATAATATGGATGCTCGCGGACTAGTCCATCACGACTACGACTTATGACCCGTGTTGGATTCAGGTCGTTTTGGCCACCCTCTTCATCCACGGCCCGCGATAAGTCATGAATCTCAGGTGCATCAAGTCGCCCACAGAACCATCCAATACCTTCCTTGCTTGATAAATGTAGAAACGAGTTCTCATAAGTAGCGCCTCGTCCCCCAATCACAATTCCATGTCTGGAGTAGCTGTTTAATGGACCAACTTCTTTTGCGGGAAGTCTGTATATCGTCAGGTGTACCGGCAGCTTGTATTTTGCAATCGGAATATCTAGATCAAGCACGATTTCACCCGATGGTGCTAGTCCTTCTAGGCGCTTAACAACTTTTGTGCGTTCGTCGTAATAAGTAACTTCATTACGATTAATTAACTCTCTTAATTGCACATTTGCTTGAAGCTTTTCAATCATTTCTGAAGCCGAAGGAATTCTATGGCGCTCATGAACATATAACTCAGCCGTTAAACCTGATTCTCCTTTCGCGAGATTGGTATCGGAATATGCCTCCTCGGTGGGAGCATCATCAAAGAAATCCATCTGGTATTCGCCACGACTGTTAATCTCAAGCGAACTGAACTTTCCACTGTGAATTGCAAGAAAACGGGCACGCCCAAGCGCTGCAATATCTTTAGCCCCACGGCCAAAAAGACCGCGAGTACCCATATCGGCTACCGCTTTTTGATTTTTGTCACCTAAATTTGTGAAGGCTTCTTCCATCCGTGTTCCGTTAAGCCCACCAGCTTTATCTCGCACAATAAAAACACCTTTATAGGGCTCTGCTGATTTATTGAAAACTATTTCAATCTGACCATGACCTTTACCGTTATATGCGTCATCGGCATTTGTTATAAGTTCGATAAGGGCGCGCATAACATCGCCCTTCATTGCCTCTTCGGCGTCTTGCTGGAATCCTCTTTGCGTGTACTTCAATTGACCTTGGCGTTTACTCATTTATTGTTCTCTCCTTCTAAGACTCTAAGTGCTACTAGTTGGGCAAATTGCATTAATTCTTCATCTTGTAAGACATCAGCGGCGCGCTTTACATCGTGGACTCGCGAAGCCCAAGTGGTTTGTGAACTGGCTGCCGAGCACTGGAGAACTGAAGCGAAATCTTCAATTCCTATGTTTGCCGGTGATTCCTTAAACAGAACCCAGACCTGGCTGTTTTTTATCTCATGACGTTTACGTTCATGCATGTTTGTGTTTTTCGAAGCCTGAACAGGGGCCTTTGAATAAACCCGTTCCAAGATTGAAATGTAGGTCTCAACCCAACGATTTCCATCCAGAGTTAGCCTGCGGGCATATTGATTGGTGTGATGAAACAACCCGGCGTGAGTGGATGCCTCGACTGACTGCAAAGCCTTTGAAACTTTCTTGTAGTCGGGTAGATCTGGACGTGTTCGCCAACTTAAACGTGCTGGAGCCAATTCATGACATTTCAAGAACATGTCCTCTACGTCAACATCCTTATCCGCTCCTCCGAGCAAATAAAGTGCAAAGACAAGGGCATCCTGGTTGTTTGGGGATTCACTTGGAGGATCAGTCCGAACCGGCTTCTTATTCATGAGAGTGAGTCTGCCATTCTGTTTGATTGTGAGCTAGGGTCAGTTTGTTTGAAAGATTAAGCAGCATGTGTGGCCGCCTGAACTCCATAAAAAGGTTGACTGGTTAGATGATAGGAATTGCATTGGTCATGCCAGTAGATGCGGGTTTCGGTTCGAAGATTTGCCACACCTTCGGCGATGGCACGCTGGCGTTGATGCTTGGCCTTTGTTAAAGCTTGAACGGCTGAGTTGTGATAGCGATACCTGGTTTTCTGGCAATACTTGATCTTTGTTCCCTTTCTTAGGGCGGCTGACTTGTTGTGCTTGCGGGTCTTTTCAAAGCTGGCTCCTTCAGTGAGAAGCAAGCCCTTTGAGATGCTCATTGCCATCGTTTTCCTCTCCTGAGGGAATACTTTTCCCTCTACTACCTATGACGAACAACCAGCCCAAATCTCAATGAGTATTAACAACTTTGTTAAAAAACTCAGTAAAACAGGGTACTTTTGGGTCGAAAAAAAGGGCTTGCGCCACTTGTTGTTCATTTCCTTCCCGATTACCGGTATACTAGCATTTTAGTTACTCTCCGTGCAACTTATGTTACGGAGAGTTTATTCCCGAAGGGGGCATTGTGGGCCAGAAGGGCATCCTGGCTATCGGTCCAGACACGACTGGTGGCGCACTTACTGACGCCTGCCTGGCCTACTTGAGAGGTGCAACCTCCAGATTAGATGACCAGACTACCCAAGAGCTTGTTGCCGCTATCAAGAAGGCCAGTCAAGGCGATGAACTCAATCTCAGTGAAAAGGATTGGGCCAGACTGGCTGATGCGGCCCTGACGATTGGCTCTGAGGCGCTGGATCGATTAACCCGCAGAATCACTATTCTTGCAGCAGCCTCTGGTTGGTCAAAAGACTTTGACTATCGACCTATTGCGACACAAATTCATGCAATGTCAGGACCGGCCCGAAAAATCAGAAACGCGATTGCCCACCGAGCAAAATGCGTGCGGGCTGTGTTGAAGGTGCAATCGGGGGATAACGCGACTGGCTATGCCGAAGAGTTAATTGGCGCGAAGTACACAAGTTTTGATGCAGTTATCTCCTGGCAACGAGGGAGTTTTAAAGCATTTGAACTTCAAGGTAGCGTCAACACACGGTTTCATTCGATGTATCTTAAAGAATGGGATGAGTTCTGCGAAGAGTGGAATGAGTTCAACTTTGGAAAAGTTGGCAACAAATCTGCAGGGCTTGAAAGCATCTTTGAGAAATACATTAGAGATCTGTCCAACGAATCTGCGAAATTCAAATTACAATGGAATTACGCTTCAGTTGCGAACCCATCTTTTCTTACAGTTACGAATAAAGAGAAAATTACCTTTGATTTTAAGCGTAAGTCAGAGAATTTTACAATATCTATTCGAATACCAAATATGCAACAGAAAGATTTTAACTTAATTTCAACTGACTTAATGGATTTGATCGAGATAACAACGGGCTTAAAGCATATTGACACGCTTCGGGGTGGAAAAGATGTTGATCTCTTGAATGTTGAGGTTTATGGTGACTACTCCATGGATCAGTTAAAGACTGTACTTAAGGAGATTGAGCAGTACTTCGAGAAAAATTATCCCTACGGAATTGCTTAGGGAATTTTGCTGTCATTTAGTATCCGAATCCTCTACTTCATGCATAGCCGACCAAACCTTGATTAGTGGATGGGTAAGAGTTTATGGAATTGGGCTCAATAGCCCTTCTTCGGATCAACTATCACTGCTTTGACCACATCACCGGCGGTCGTGAATTCGGCTACTAATTCTGGGTGAGCTTGTTTCAGAGCCTTCTTATCCAATGACTCTGTAACTTTCTCAGTACGAACCCATTTGATTACCCCATCGATGCCAGCGTGCGTTCCACATGCCACCTTAATCTTGCTCTCTGCCTTCATCTTTGACCAAAGCGCTTCTGCATTTATGCGGCGCAGCTCCAAACTAAATCCGTGCAAATACTCTTTCTTTTCTTTGCCTGATTCAATCTTTTCAACAATAGTGGCAAATCCATCAACCATCGCTGCGAAGGCAGGATCGTAATCCTTGAAATCCTTTTTGAACCCTCTAGAACCAGAAAAGCTTGGAGTGCCCTTAATCGTAGATTTTGTGACAACGAATTTTGAATAAACTGCGGAGTGCGCACTCTTAAAGGCTTCTTCATCGAAGACTGATTTCTGACGTTCCTGAATTTGAGCAAAAGCCCCTACTTCTTCTTTCTCATCTTCATCTTCTAATGCATCAGCAAAAATTGCCTTGATTGCATCGAACATCTCATTACAAGATTTTAGCTTGGCATTTGACTCTAGATAAGTCTCGTTTAACTCCAATAACTCAGGGGTTGCCGGAATCAATTCTTCATCAGAAAGTACTTTGGCTAACTCTTCGGCTGTTTCAAGATCGGCAGTAATTTCTTTAGCCTCGGCTGCAAGTAACTCTGCATGTTTCTGAACCTCGATTAGTTGTGATGCATTGAGTAACATCCACTCCCCTCGTACACCAAGAGGTGCAAAATTCTTGTGTAGAAGTGTTTCTACTAACTCAACGAGGTCAGTCTTAACGACACTCTCAATGTAGAGTTCGCGTGGATTTCCAGTCTGGTGCTCCAAAAGACGCTGGGTTGAATTTCTGTCAGCATTTTCTACATTCTCTCGGACAAGGCCCACTTTGTAGTAAGAAGTTATCTCTTTTGTACGCAAGTCTTTTTCACCAATAAAGTAGATTTCTCCGGCTGCGCTCATGCTTGCTCCTTTGCTAAATTACTATGCAAACCACACAACAGCACGAAGCAGGGACTAGAGTAATTATTTAGCTCTCGCATCAGAATCCTCCACCTCATGCATCGCTGACCAGACCTTCATTAATGGATGTGCAAAATCATAGCCACGGGTGGCTGCGACCTCTGATTTAAAGTTCTTATAGGAGATATTGCTTGCCATGTGTGCAGCCCAGCGGGAAAACATCTCATGGCTGACGATAGTCCGGTACGGATAGTCATTAGAAGGGGTAGAGATGATTTCGCTCTTGGCAGCTTCGGCCAGTGGTTCAAGTGACTCACGATCACGAGATCTGACCATAAGTTCTGTTCCAGTACTGACTGCACTGACAAAGCCCGTATTTGTAAATAGCCACATTTAGATTCTCCTTTTAGTTAGTTCTGATAAGTCCCATGCGGGTGATTTGTTTTTCTGCCACATCTATAAGAGGTGCAATTTCGAAGCTGAAGGTGTCATCGACACCGTAGGCGAAGTGAAGAGCTTGTGCCATTTTGATTGCAATCTCTCGAGGAGAGAGTTGGGATT
>Ga0209550_10006177_pt1 | contig 11189 bp, 9 predicted proteins | sample LauGreSuBDMM15SN_2_FD_187567 | JGI IMG/M metagenome (GOLD analysis project Ga0209550, IMG submission 187567) | Freshwater lake microbial communities from Lake Michigan, USA - Su13.BD.MM15.SN (SPAdes) (version 5) | ecosystem: Environmental > Aquatic > Freshwater > Lake | place: Lake Michigan, USA... | reverse complement strand
AAAGATTCTGAAGCCAAATAAATATCAGGATTAAGTATTAAATGAATATCAGAGTTTTCACTCATAACACTAAAATTGTGTGAAAATGAAAAACCAGGATTATTTGGAAAATTTTTAAATGTCCATTTTAGATTTGAAAACTCTTTAAAATAATTATTTAGAAATATTAAATTATTTTCTGAGATCTCACTTGGAGAGTTATCAATAATATTAATTTTAAAAGTATATTTCTCCATTGTATTAATTTCTTCATATGCTTTAATTAAAGAGTGTAAAGATTTTAATAATATAGTTTGGTTACTTTTATATAAAACTATAGATGCTGTGATGGAAACAATATTATTCAATTTAATTTAATATAATTAATTTTAATTTTTATAATAGTACACTATTTAAATTTTGATAAAAATGCATACAGAGTCTTTCTATACAGATAAGGTAATTTAGGATAAAAAAGAATATAGACAAATATTAATTTGATACTACCTTTTGTGGATAACACTTTTTTTATTGGAACTTTATTATTACATCTTCCATTTATAATTCCTAACTTTAATGTAAGATGTATATATAATTCTTGATTAAATTTATCAAATTTATTAAATTTTATAAATTCTATATAACTTCTAACATCTGCTTTTGTATTATTTATAAATGTATCATAATTATTTTTTTTAATCCCTATAGAATTATTAGTATGTTGTCTGTAAAATTGAAGTTTATCAGGAATGAATCTAATTTTACCATGATATGAAGCACACATAGCTAAATAGTGATCATGAATTCTAATATATTTAGGAAAAGGAATAGCATACTTTAGTAAATCTTTATTAATAAGCACGCTATTGCCGGTAACATTATTTCCTTCTAAATAATCTAAGAAAAATTTTTTATTTCTATTTTTAAAAGAATCAAAATGGGACTCAAATAGGATTTTTTTTTCTTTATCAATAATTATAGAATCTGAATGAATCAATAATGAATCTTTAATATTTTTAAATAATAATTCTATTTTATTAGGTAAAAATATATCATCCTGATCTGATAGTACGATATATTCTCCATTACAATTCTTTAATGAAATCTCAAATGATTTGACTATACCTAAATTTATTTCATTTTGAATAATAGTTAAGGGAAATTTAATAGAATAATATTTTAAGATTTCAAAAGTCTTATCAGTAGAATTATCATCACAAATTATAATTTCTATATTTTTATATGATTGATTAATTATACTATCCAATTGTTCGATAATAAAATTTTCTCCATTATATGTTGCCATGGCTATTGATATTAAGGGGGAATCAATATTCATTTAAAATTTTAAAATTTATGCCGTCTTTCATCGAGAGTATTTAGAGTTTATAGTTCCTAATATTTCTATTTGAGTTTTTAGGTGTAATTGATCATGTTATAAAATCTTTAATTATCTTATTGATCTTATTAGCATTACATTTATTATAAACTTCGAATCATTGTAATAATATACCTTAGAGACTTTGTAATCTTCCAGCTAGTGGAATTTTTAATCGCATAATATTTTAATTCTAATTCTTGTATCTTTGATTCATAATGTAATTTCAATTCTTCTTTATGTAATTTCAATCTTTCATTAGTTTGATACAAAGACTGAATTTCATCCCGACTGTGTAATTTTCCCCAATTCTCAATAGGATTTTCATTGTATTTATTTGTTGAACCTAAAATTTTTAAAGTAAACTTATAATCTTGTATCCTGTAATCAAAGCATTTCGCAGATACATTTAAAAATCCCAATCCATTCATTATTTTATTAATTAGGTATTCTATATCAAGTAACTCTAAAACAAGGGGCTTTGCACAGGTTGTAACTCTCATTAAGGAATGATAAATTCCTCGAAACAATAAATATCCCAAAGTAACATTATCTTCTAATTCCCATTCTGAATCAAAAACATGTAAATTTCCCTCTTTATCTTTAATTATATTAAAGGGTGTAATATCTAAATATTTTCCATCAATGATATAATCAAGACTAAACTCATCTCCAACCAAACCAGTTATATGTTTTAAAATAGAGTACCATTTTTTAGCCCAATCCATGATTTCCTCTTCAGTCCAGTTTGAACGATTTAAAACTTGAAGAAGCTCAAAAAGAAAACTATTTCCATAATAGAAGGAATCTTCCTTCAGTATTTTATGTTTAAATGAAATATTTCGTTTAGAAATTGAATCGTGATTTAAATTACTTGCTCTTACTTTTATTTCGTTTTCTTCTATGATAAAATTAAGTGCCTTACAAAACTCTGAACTCCTTCCATCTGAATAATAAAAAGCAATCGAATTATCACTTAATAAATTAGGTAATTTCTTGTCTTTTCCTGCAATGAATAAAAATGAATTTGACAGATCGGCAGCTAATCCATTTTTCCATATTTTCTCATATACAATCTCTAAAGAAAAAGATTCGTGTACAGTTTTCTGAGGATTTTGAATTGCAGATTCAATTGCAAGCTTATCTAAATCTTTTGCATAATTTTTCCAGCCTAAAGGTGTTACAATTGAAACAGGTAGCTTGTAATCAGGAAGAGGAAGATATAGATCAATAGATTGAAATCCTGAACTTTCAAGTAATTCCATTAATTCAAGTCGACCCCATGTGCGAAATTCATTTTTCCTATAAGAATTATTGATTCCGTACATAGGAATACCGGCATGATCTTCAAAATGTCCGGCAAAATATTTTAGACCTAATTGATTTTCAATTGCCAATAGCAATATACCTGTGTCATTAAGATGAGAGATAACAGAATTCAGAAGAACTGAAGCACCATTCTCACCAAAAAATTTTGTGGAATATTCTAATACTCCATTTAAGATTACAACATCAAATTCTTTTAGATTTGAAATATATTCACTTGTTACATTTAAGATTTCTATATTTTCTAAATCTTTACATCTCTCTCTTGCTATCAGTGCTCTTCTCTTACTTCCCTCTATAGAAATTACATTTGCATCAATCTCACCGAGATAACGAGTGAGTGCACCACATCCACAACCAATTTCTAAAACATTCTTCCCTTTTAGAAATTCTTTAAAAGGTCTAAGAATATTTGTTCTACGTCTATCTAGATGGTACAACGATGGCCAGTCTTTAATATATGATTTTATTTCATCTGAATCTATTGATCTATCATTACAGGATTTTATAGATTCAAAAATATAATTTTCAATTTCATCCCCATCATTGTAGTCAAATTCAATTTTATCTTTAGGAACCCAAATATTTATTTGATTATCTTTAATTAATCCGATGTCTTCAAAGTTTTTTTTCATTGTTTTTCTATTTTTGCCTTTAGATCTACTAATCCCGTAAAAGAATTTACAATATCCATTTCAAGATGAATCGAGTCATATCTACGATCATGTGGAATAACCTCTCCCGATTCCGATTTACTTGCAATACCAACAGAAATAAAAAAATCTCCTCCAGACAAATTCAAATGAATTTGAACTTCAATAATCCAAATTTCTCCTGATTTCGCTAGAACTTCAGGTATGGTATTTTGTAAAACAGAGTTAGTATTGTAAATTGTAATTCCTTCTTTTGTTTTTACTGCTAATCCAAATATTGGAGATTGAACATCTCTAATAAATTCTATTTTAAATTTAAGATATACCTTTTGATTATTTTTTATTGTTGTTGGAAATTTTACCCCCCCTTGGTAAAAAATAAAATCCGATATATTTGCAGCTTTGTCTCCCCAACGATGTTCTGAAGAATTATAAAAGGGTCTTAATTCAAAAGATAAATTGAGATCTTCTAATTTTTCTACTTCATTTGGAATATAATTATTTTTAATTAAGGTATCTTCTTGCGTACTATTTTTATTTTTATTAAAGAGAAGATCTAGATAAACATTGATAATCTTTCTAGGTTCTCCTATTTCTATAATTTTACCATAATTTAATAGAATTGCACGCTCACAATGGATTATAATCTGTTCTGTTGAGTGAGATACAAATAAAATAGTTGTACCTGATTTTTTCATCTCATTCAACTTTGCAAAACATTTAGCCTGAAATTTTGCGTCACCAACGGATAAGGCCTCATCAATTATTAAAATTTCAGGATATATATTTATAGCACAAGCAAATGCTAAACGAACAAACATTCCACTAGAATATGATTTTATAGGTTGGTATATAAATTGTCCTATGTCTGCAAAGTTAATAATTTCATCTAAATTAGACTCAACCTCGGATCTCTGTTTTCCATTGATCAATCCAAAAAAGAATATATTCTCAAATCCACTTAACTCAGGATTAAAACCTGTTCCTAATTCCAAAAGTGATGAAATTGAACCATTTGCTATAACTTCCCCCTTTGACGGGGTGAGAACTCCGGTGATAATCTTTAAGAGTGTTGACTTTCCAGATCCATTAATACCTACTATACCAACTGTTTCGCCTCGTCTAACTTCAAAATTTATATCATGTAATGCATAGAAATCTTCATGGTATTTCTTTCGATTGAAACTAATTGCCTCTAATAATCTATATTTGGGAGATTGATAAAGGCGATATACTTTAAAAAGATTAGATACTTTAATTGCAATGTCTGTCATTATTTTCAATTATAAAACATCAGCAAAATGAGGACGAAGTTTTTTAAATAGTACAACACCTATAAAGAAAATAAAGAATGTGACACACCAAAAGTAAATTGTTAGAATTGGTTTTTCCCAAAACCAGATATCAAAAAGCAATGAATCTCTATAGCCCTGTACTATATAATATGATGGATTCAATTTTAAAAAAATTAAATATTTTTCAGGCATCACTTTTTCTGACCAAATGATAGGAGTAAGCCAAAATCCAAATTGTAATAATATCCCTATCATTTGAACCAAGTCCCGAATAAAAACGACTAGTGCGGAAGTAATCCATGTAATACCTAAAATTAGTGTTACAGCTGCAAACAAATAATAAAAAATTTGAATCCAATGTATTTTTGGAAAATAACCAAAACCTACTAAGAGACAAACTATAATTAATATAAAAAAAGAGTGAATAAGTATTGCTGATATTAATTTTATTAAGGGTAGAGTGAAAACATTAAAAACGACTTTTTTAACTAAATAAGGTTTATCTAATATTGAATTAGATCCTGAGGAAATAGCATCTGTGATAAAAAACCAAGGAATCATTCCAGATGTAAGCCACAAAATAAAAGGAATACCTTCAGAGGGTGATGCCTTAAATCCAAATTGAAATATAAAAAAAAGAATCAGGATAGTTGTAAGAGGGCCTACAAAGGCCCAAACAATTCCTAAATAGTTTCCTGCATACCTTAGTTTGAAATCTTGTAAAGCTAAGGAGATAATTACATCCTTAGTTTTTAAAATTTCACTAAAAAAAAACATACCTTAGTTTAAGCTATTTAATAACTCACATAATTTTTCTATTTTTTCTTTTTTTAAATCAGGATAGTTTCCTATATAAAATCCAAAGAAGTGGATATGCTCCACATGTTTAAAATTCAAATAATGCTTTTCAGGTATTATATCTTTTAAATACGGTTGTCTAGTTTGATTACCACCGCCTGCACTACCCCTTCGAAATTCAACCTTAGCCTCAGTCAAAGCTTCCATTACTTTAGTACAAAAGCCTAGGTCAGGTTTTTTAATTACTAAGTTTAAAGCATAGTTGGACATTCCTTCTATATCAAAATCAACCTTAAATTTACTAGAATCTAAGTTTTCTAAAAAGTATTTAAAGTTTTCATTTCTCTTTATATTGTTTGCATCTAATCTTTTTAATTGATTTCTACCTAGTACCCCGCCGATTTCTGTACTACGCATATTATAGGATGGAAATGCAAAAATAAAATCAGGATTTAATTCAGGGTTTTCTTTTTTATAATCCTCTTTCATTGTCTCATTCGTCATTTCCCTGACCATTCCATGAGATCTAAGCATTCTTAAAATCTGGTATACATTTTCATCATCGGTACAGACCATACCACCTTCAATGGTACTCATATGATGAGCAAAGTAATATGAAAAATTTGAAATTAAGCCGAAAGATCCTAAACGTTTATTTTGGAATGTTGCTCCATGAGATTCGCAAACATCCTCTATTAAAGGGATATTCTTTTCTTTTAAGATATTTAAAAGTTTATCATTTAGACCATTAAAACCTTGAACATAAGTAAGAAATACAGCTTTAGTATTAGGTGTTATTTTTGAAATAACCTCATCTACATTCATACATAGATTATCAGGATCAATATCTACAAAAATTGGTTTATGACCTGCTTGTATAACAGATGCTATATCTGATACCCATGTTAGAGTTGGAACAATTACTTCTCCAACACCATATAATATTTTAATTGCAAACATAGTTAAAAAATTCGCAGAAGATCCTGAATTTACATACAAACTATATTTTACCCCTAACCAATCACTCCATTCCTTTTCAAACTCTCTAACATTTGTTGATTGGGTAAGAATTGGATTACCTTTTAAAAATTCTATAAGTACATCTAAATCTTCTCTAATGATATTATTTTCCATCAATGGCCAATCTAATTTCATTTTAAATCCTTGATTAAATTTTTTTTAGGTTTTGTTGTAACTTTATCTAAGAGAATAAGAAGAATTAATATGAGTGATTTAGCTCACGTAATCCTACTTAAATCTTATTTTTTATTATTTTAATACTTCATACAATATTTGTTTGTATTAATATTCATACATTTCTATACAGGTTTATTATCTTTAATTATTGCTGATAAACCATTCATAGGTTTTTTCTAATCCTTTTTCCAATGAAGTACTAGGTTCCCAACCAATTTTTAAAAACTGTTTGCTATCCAATAACTTTCTTGGAGTACCATCTGGCTTTGATTTGTCCCACTCAATGTCACCTTCATATCCAACTATTCTTGCAATAGTATTTGCTAAGTCTTTTATGGATATATCATTGGATGATCCAACATTGTAATGTTTATTTTCTAATTTATCCGAATTTTCTACTGCAAAAATGGATGCATCAGCTACATCTTCACTAAAAATAAATTCTCTCATTGGACTTCCCGATCCCCACAATTGAATTTCTTTTTTTTGTTCTAGTTTTGCATCATGAAATTTTCTGATCAATGCAGACAGAACGTGTGAATTATTCAAATCAAAATTATCAAATGGTCCATACATAGAGTTTGGAAGAAGACATATAAACTTTGTTTTATTAAATTGGGTGTTGTATGCCTTACAGCCAACTAATCCTGCTATTTTAGCCGCAGCGTATGCATCGCTTGTTTCCTCAATTGTTCCTTGCCATAGATACTCTTCCTTTATTGGTTGTGGTGACAATTTAGGGTATACACAAGAGGATGCATAGAAAACAAATTTCTTAACTCCATATTTTAAAGATAAAGAAAAGAGATTAGCTTGGATCTCTAAATTCTCATGTAAAAAATTTACAGGATAATTTTTATTTGCAACTATACCACCTGTTTTTCCTGCCGCGTTAAAAATAATTTCTGGTTTTTCACTACTCAGAAAGGAATCTACTTCTGACTTGTTTTGTAAATCTAAAATTTTTCTTTCAGCTAAGAGTAGATTATTAAAATCTTTTTCTTTTAATTTTTTAATGATAGCATTGCCCAACATTCCTGTATGACCAGCAATAAAAATTTTACTATCCTTGTTCATATTTTATCTATGACTTCTTTGATTGCTTTTTCATCTACTTTGTGTTTACCATGCAGATGTTCACGACTTCCTATATGGAATATATAATTATCTTGGAGTCCCATATTGATTACTTTTTTATGTAACTCGTATTTGACTACTAAATTATTAACAAGAGAATCTACTCCACCTTTTCCAATAAATCCTTCTTCTATAGTTATGATTTTATTATACTCTTTTATTTTTTCAAGTAAAGCTGCTTCACTATATCCCTTTAGTTTAATTAAATCTACAAGACCTAGATTCTTTTCAGAAGATAAAACTATACTCAATGCTTTTTGAGTCATATAGCCTGTGCTAATTATCAAAATATCTTTTCCTTTTTTTAATTCAGAAAAACCATTTCTAATTTCTTCACTAGTTATTGAATCATAAATTCCTTTTAAAGGCTTAGCATCAAATCTTAAATACTTAGGAATTTTATTTTGAAGTGTATAATCAACCAATTGGGTTGTTAAATACCAATCAGATGGCGATAAGACTTCAAAATTAGGTAGTGTTCTCATTATACTGATGTCTTCTAAACAATGATGAGTTGGTCCAGATACTTCGTAACTAAATCCAGCTCCAACACCAATTAAATTTACATTCATAGGTCGAATTTGAGAAAGAATCGCTAAGTTAACTCGAATTTGTTCAAAACATCTCATTGTTATAAATGGTGCTATCGCATAGGCAAAAACAGAGAATCCTTCCAATGCCAGACCACAACTAACATTTATTAAGTTTTGTTCAGCAATTCCAACATTTATAAATCGATCTGGGAAAGAAGATCTTAGTTTATCTAGGGCAGGAGAGCCAAAATCAGCAGACAGAAAAAATATACTCGTATCTTTTTCCATTTTAGTATATAATTCAGAAATAAAAACATCGCGCATTGGCTTTGAAATTTCTTTATTTGACATAGTTAAATCCTGTTAAAATTGCATCTATTTCTTGTGGCTTTAGGGATAAAATATGAGAAAGTGGATTTGTTTCTAATTGGGGAGCCCCTTTACCTTTCAAAGTGTTAGCAATCAAAAAGTTAGGTTTACCATTTCTTAGGCTTTTAAATTTTTTTAATGCTTCATAAACATCTTCTACTTTATGTCCATCTACAATCTCTAAATTAAATCCAAAGGATTCAACTTTTCGTATGATTGGATCTAAATCAAGAATGTTCCTAGAAAAGTCTAACATGCTAACTTTATTATTATCTAATATTGCTGTTAAATTATCTAATGAATGGTGAGATGCAAACATCATAGCTTCCCAATTTGAACCTTCGTTAATTTCACCATCACCTAATAAAGTAAAAACACTTGCATTAGAACCTTTTCTTTTCAATCCAATTGCCATACCTGAACTGACTCCAAAACCATGTCCCAATGAACCATTTACAGTTTCATAACCAGGTATAATTGGATCAGGGATGCCACCTAAAAATGATCCTTCATGGCATACTCGATTAAGCTCACTTTTATCAAAGAATCCTAAATCAGCTAGGATGGGATACATAGATATGGATCCATGCCCCTTACTAATTACAAATCTATCCCTATCTTCCGCAAATGGAACTTTAGCATTGAAATTTAAAATTCCTCCATAGTACAAAGCAACAAATATTTCTACACAGGATAAAGAAGAGGCAACCCTAGTTTCCGGTGAAGCTTTATGAATCAATAAAGTTTCACATCTTACTTCTACGGATTTAATTTTTAATTTTTCATACAACTCATTCATACAGTGATATCAATCCCCGAGCAATTGTCGCTTTAATTTATGCTTTGTCATTTCTTGGATATTTTGAAATGTACCCTCACCAAATTTACTTCGAATAAAATTTAAATATTTCTCATTTGTGAAATAATGATTAAAAGCATAATCTCTAAACTTTAACACTTCCTTTGCAGAAATATGTTTAGTTGCTAAAGGCATACACTCATAGGAGTGCTGTGAAAATCCAACATAAGAATTTGGTAATTCTAATCCACTATCTATTGTGATTTGGTGAAGAGCACTTCCTGGATATGCCATGCAACTATAAAAGTTAACCATTTCACAATCTACTTCTAGAGATAGGTTTAATGTTTCTTGCATAGACTCAATAGTATCCTCAGGCAAACCAAAAATAAAATTTCCTATAACACTAATATCAAAGGCATGTATCTTTTTTATTATATCACGAATATTTACATCTTCAAATTTTCCTTTGACAACATCTTTACGAACACTTGAGACTCCACTCTCTATTCCTAGCGCCAACCAATTAATACCGGCTTTTTTTAATGTCTCTAAATATTTTTCTTTAATTGTATCTATTCGAGCATACGCCCATATATTAAAGTTATATCCCCGCTTATAGATTAGTTCACATAAATTCATAAAATGATCTGTTCTTAGCACAAATAATTCATCAGCAATCTTGATATTTTTAATTCCCATTTCCGCTATTTTATCAAATTGGGTTATCATAACATCTGGACTCCAATATCTAAAGCTAGAACCTCCAAATGGAGCATTGATACAACAAAAGGTACATTTATAAGGACATCCTAAACTAGTGTAGAGAGATGCAAATGGGGAAGTTTGGTTATTATTACTAAATGCATGCCAATTACTTGTTCGGTATTTGTTCATAGGAAGTAAATCCCAAGCCATACCAGGTAGTTCCTCATGTAAAAGATCTTGTGGAACTTTTTCCACAATATGGGTAACAACTGGAAGACCATTATCGCGGTACCATAAACTTCTGACATTTTTGAGCTGTGATTTATCATCTAAATTTTGAACTTGCAATAAATCTAAAATTGTATATAAACCTTCTCCTTGCGCTACAAAATCTACCTTCTCATCATTTAAAGTCTTTGCTGGTAATGCTGAGGGGTATAACCCGAGTAAAATAATTTTATATTCTGGATAATCTTGCTTTAACTTTGTAACTAACATGGAAACACCAGTCATGTTTTGAGTTGAAGCTGATGGCTGTTGCCCATATACTGGTATGGCTATTAGGTGAGGATTAAATTCATGAATCTTTGTAACAGATTCTTCAACAGATAACCTTTCAGCCTCACAATCTAAAATTGCTACCGAATGTGATTTTGCCCTAACACCATTAGCAAGCAATGCAGCCCAAATAGGTGGTTCTATTGCTGAAAAATCCTTACTCAGACTTTGATAAATTTTTCCTGATGCATTAGGATGAACAAAGAGTACTTCTAACTTTTTCATTAACTTTTTCCTTTTAATAAACTAATTGTAAAAAATATCCTAAATTTTTTTATTAATGCTTTTTATATTTTATTTATAAAACTCTCATAATGAAAATTACTTTTATAAATTAACTTGTTCTAACTTTAAATCCTAAATTCAATTCTTCTTTTTTGATGAATACATTAAATTCCTCCATTTTAGCATAAAAAATATCTTTTTATAAAATTAGAGTTTGACAATCTAATAAAATAA
>Ga0209550_10006174_pt1 | contig 11190 bp, 13 predicted proteins | sample LauGreSuBDMM15SN_2_FD_187567 | JGI IMG/M metagenome (GOLD analysis project Ga0209550, IMG submission 187567) | Freshwater lake microbial communities from Lake Michigan, USA - Su13.BD.MM15.SN (SPAdes) (version 5) | ecosystem: Environmental > Aquatic > Freshwater > Lake | place: Lake Michigan... | reverse complement strand
GCTCCGATGTGGTCTCAGTGGTGAAGCAGCTCGAGGGCCTGGGGGTCATGGTGATCCCGCCTGGGAGGACGGGGGATGTCGACTGGGGCATTCTGGCAGGTAAGAAGGCATAGGTCGAATCACACAGGATTTGCAGTTAAGGACCAAACTATTCTCTCTGACCCAACACTTCTCATTGGCACTTAGGGTACTCGTTCCAGAAGCGTCAGATTGAGGACTGTCTTCTGTACCCACTACTCCATCCCGGGGTGTACTCAAAGCTTGCAGAGAGCACGCGTGTGTCTTTTCAGAGCAACCGGCCTAGAGGGGTGCTTTTTGAAGGCCCACCGGGGACAGGTGAGGTGAACGCATAATTTAGCATGCACAAACAATCTATTATATGAAGTACGGCCGCATGCATGTGCCATGATAACCCATATTGCTTTACGGATTTTATGTAGGCAAAACCACGAGTGCCCGTATCATCTCCAGCCAGGCATCTATCCCGTTGATTTATGTACCTCTCGAGTCCATAATGAGTAAATGGTGCGAGTGAAGTCTTATAGGCAGTCGGGGGTATTAACTTGCTTGACTAGCTTGGGATTTCACGAGACCTTGAAATCTTGACACCGGCTCCTTGTGATGTCGAAGCTGCCTTCTGTCACAACCTTCCTCCAGGTATGGAGAGAGTGAAGGATTGTTGGCCAAAGTGTTCAAGTCTGCTGAGACTCTTGGAGGGGCGATCTTGTTCTTTGACGAGCTCGACGCTCTTGGTGGAAACCGCGAGCGAGGGGATGTGCATGAAGTGTCTAGGAGGATACTCAGTGTCATGCTGAGGTGAGCTGTCAAATGGCTTTTTCAATGTCACATTATCTGACCAAAATGTGATTACGAGTAATCCTGGAGCTAACAGTGTTGATCAGAATGTCATTTTTTCAACGTAGAGAAATGGATGGATTTGATGCCCGGAAGTCTGTTGTTATTGGGGCTACAAATCGCAAGTCTGATCTTGATGCTGCCCTCTTGTCTCGGTTCAACATGGTAAGAATTTCATTAATGCTGTTGGTCATTTCATTACCTAAGTCTTTATGCGCCTCATGCCTGAAGGTGGTCACTTTTGGACTGCCCGAAGAGGATGAGCGATTGCAGATCCTTTTCCGGTTTGCCCGCCACCTCACACGGGAAGAGTTGAAGACGCTCGCAGAGGCCACAGTTGGTCTTAGTGGCCGTGATCTAAGGGACATAGCCGAGAATACGGAACGTCGATGGGCATCGAAGGTGGGGAATGAAGTCCGTGGAGTAGCTGATTATCTCGCGTATATGCTCAGCCAGATTTCTTGCTTGTCCCTGTTTATCCAGATCATTCGGGGTGAGGTGAAGGATGGCTCCCTGCCCTCGGTCCACGAATACATGGAGAGTGCTACATCGAGACAATCAACCCACAGCAATAGATCTTTCCTTCATTCTTGGGCACCTGGGATCATGTAACCTCAGATTTAACGTGTCATAATGGCGTCATAATGGTCACAATAGTAAATCAGTAAATCAGTCAATGACATGACATCAGTCATGTCGAGGCATATGGTGGACGCTGCTGAAATAATTTTGCATAGCCTAATGATTTGTCATGCAATATGTGTTTGTTGATGGATGGATCTTCTTTTATCATTGTTCTCTTCTGACATCCGCCCAAAGGGTGGCCCTTGAATGTCACACTTCAGGTTTCATCCACGGCTTTCATCGTCACTTGCAATATTGCGAATAACAATGATCCGAGGCTCTCATCATTTCGTCAAATCCCATCGATGCATGGGATACCCGACGCGAGTCGCGCACCACCGGCCACATATCGTCCAGAGATTGTGTTGTCATTCCTTGATTGAAACTATTGAGCCTAAAACTGCGTCCAGAATGTCACCAGGCGATGAGCGAACGACAGTTGCGCTTCTGGCGGTATTCGGCATTTTTGCTGTGACCGAACCTGCAATCGCGAGCAGTCAATATATGTTTGACACGGCAGAGGGTCAGGAATTCTGGTGGGTACTTTTCTGGAGCCTGTGAGTGGCCTATGGGTCCAAGTCCTCTGACCTGCTCACCCACCACTACGCAGGGGCAATGTCATCCGCTATGGGCGCTACTTCGTCACTGTTATGTTGGGTACTGGTTATGTCATGCTTCGGCCAATTGCAGGTACCAGACCTCGGAAGTATCCGACGGGGATATACCATGGAGATACGGTACCATTGAGTTTGTTTGTTTCCATGCTGGTTGGTGGACATGGATGATGATTCACTGGGATTACTGAGCTGATCACTGTGATAAATAATTCCAGGACAGCATGTATATGACTGATTCCCAATAAAGTCATCCTTGCCCTGACATGTCCTGCCACTCTTACCACATCCTTCTAAGCATTCTTCCTTGATGAATGTTGTTCTATACATCGCCGCTTGGTTCCTGGCTTCGAAAATCCACTCTTTTGATTGATCATAGGCATGTTCAAGAAGAGCCCCCTTAGCGCGGTTCTAGCGATGGGTCTCGTGGCCGGTGCAGTGTTTGGGACCAAGGTGACGCTAGATGCTATGCTGGGGCTGAGCTCTGGCGTAATCATGGCCTCTGATGGATTCATGTAAACACAAAATATACAGATGGTGTCAATGAATCCTGAATATGAAGGACCTTTTATTGAAGGGATTGGATTAAAACGTCACTGACAGCACCATAACTCCATAATTCAGACTAGATCGCATGACAACCATTCCTTCGGATACTTGCCCATGTATATGTTTAGGGTTCAGTTTCATGTCAAAAAACCTCAGTCATGCATGGTATGGATGAAGTAACATCCTAATCATCTTCTTCCTCTCTAACATCCTCTGCCTTCCCGGTATTCGTCATTCTGCAAAAACATGTACACAAAATTATTATTATAAGAAAGGTTTTTCAGACCTCTGAGTTTCACTCACCTCCATGCCACCATCAAGATCAGCTTAAACCAGTATATATGTAGACAGTATAGAAGAATAAACAACACATTTATGACGTAGTAAGAAGGCCACATTGTTTCACATAGGATGTTTCCTGCCAGATGTATTTGCATCCATGGGAAGGTGCGGCATCAATATCCTCTTATAATGGGAAATTTATACGTTATCAATATCGGCAGTGCAGCTGCTATCACAATCCACTTACCAATAACGTTGAAAGACTCATATATTGTGCTCCTGAGTATTATCGCAGGAAAGACAACAAGCCTCAAAGCAAACCAGCATGCGATGAAAACAACAAATAGGCAATTAGCAATGCTGTGCCGGCTCGTATAGCTGCAGATCTTGGCCATCTCCATGATCACATCATTGACATCGTGAAGAAGAAGAATAACACTTCCCATACGGGTGAAGTCGCAGAGTAGGCATAGCCCTATCAATATGCTAGTTATCGCATGATGCAAGCCCATCACCACCTTCATCAGAGAGAGAGAGAGAGAGAGTGATTCCGGTGAACAACTGATATTAGAGGATTAGAGAGAGAGATAGGGGGTAGGCGATCACCTGGTCCTTCCTGGAAACCTCAAAAATTAGTAGAACAGATCCAGAAATATAAAAGGCCATCTGTGTCGCACATATCAACCTCAAAACGCCCCTGAGAACAATCATGAAACCATATCATGTAACCATCTCTTTAACATGGTTTCAAAGCAATATTAGATTCAAACACTGATGCCCGATGCCTTACTTACGTGTCTTGCTGTTCTGGCCAATCAATCCAATATTCCCGAGTGGGGCCCCAGAACCAGGACTTGGATGCGACGTTAAATAACGTGATGGTGAAGAAAACAAGGTTACACGACAACTGCAAATGTTGGAAACATACATACCGCATTATTACTCCAGAGAGATTAATACGACTTATTATATCTTATGACAGAATGTTTCAGCTCAGCTTGCTAGGACGCACCTTCCATAAAGCCTCTGCAATTTTTCTTGACAATGATGCCTTCAATTTTGGTTCACGCCTGTACAAGAGCAATTCACCCATGGCCTACACATACAGCAACATTTTTGTTATCAATATTTCTGTGGAATCCAATTTATATATATCGGTCCATGTGAGGTTTATCTATCGGAAGTGGGCAAAGATGAAGTGCATATATAAGTGCTGTGTGTGTGTATTACAGTCTATAAGGAGGCGTCAAAATAAAGTAGCATTCCTCCGAATGCAGAATGCAAGCTCACAGGAAAAAAAGACTGATCCAGTGCCCACTTTGTCATAGGAAGAAAGCACGTAAGACCTAATGAACCGGTACCGTGTTAGTTTCAGTGTGCATTATTTCATTCAAATTGATTCATGACAAGAGTATTATACATGGCTCAGGTATCTGGCAGCTGTCGCTGCCTTTCTCACCCATGATGAACCATGTCAGATCATGAGGTTGATCAGCACGCATGCTGATTCCTCCCAGATCTATCTCCCGAGGCGATTGATATTCGCTGGAACTCTCTTAAACCAAAAACAATGTATATGATCTTTCAGAAATGACGAAATGATTAAGGCAAAGTACCTATTCTAATACAAGCACCGTGTATAATAACACCTTTCTCCTGATCTAAGATCGAAACATTGGAGCCACCGATGGCGATGGGCAAGTTGATGATTTTTTGGTGGTGGACACCCACACCTCAACCGCCGAAGCGATTTTACTCACTGTGAGCGTTTGTTGACACGTTAACAAAATCGACCTGTAAAACGACACACAGCACAACACACGGATACTCGTGCATGGTTATACATCAACTACTGTTAAATCTCTGTTTATATTCTGAACCGACACAACTGACATAAAGCCTTTCATTCTATTGTTGGTTCATGTTTGTCTCAGCGACTTCGACGAGTCTCTTTGTGCCCCCTCGAGGTAGATCCCTTTTGTGTTCTCATCATTCAGCACGGTCGATGCGATCGAGATGGCGTCCAGCCTTGGCAGACGATGGAGCGAACGTTGGGCCGAGAACCTTGAACTCAGATGCCGGGAAGATATTGTCCTACATTGACAACAGTGGTTCTATCCAGGGGGGTGATCAGCATGATGCCCCTTTTGACGAGAGAGACAAGATAAACGTGTCTGACTTGGCCCGTGGTTCAATCCAAAGCTACAGCAATCAGTATAAGCTACAGCATGCAAAGGCAGATGACATGACTGCTGAAACCTCGCCTTCATGCACCTCTTCTTCGTCAACATCCTCATCGCTTGTACCCGCCGGAGAGGTGTCAGGGCGAGGTGGCAACAAGGCTGGCAGTTTAGCCTCAGCCCTGGACCTAGCGCATCAGGCGCTCTACAAAGCAGAATGTTCTCTTGATGGAATCGACACTCTGCCCAGTGCCCGTCCAGAAAACGACCAGGAGGGGCCAATTAACTGGCCATGGTTATTGTCAATTGCCAAGTCAGCTGTTATTTTAGTTGCAGTATCAACTGCATTATTGGCGTCTCATGGATTTGGATTGATCATACAATGGTCATCTGCAGTGGTGGGGGCAGTTGCTGTGGCGATTTGGGGATACAACAAGGGATCTCTGTCAACTTCAGGTGCAATGGCTGCTGCGGTTGTGGGTCTCGCGACACTTGGATGCAGCTTGAGGTTCGGGGCAACTCTTTTGGCGTTCTATTTCACAAGCAGCAAATTAACTCAGTACAAGGAGCATATCAAGGTGGTTTTGGACGATAATTCCAGAAAAGGAGGCCAAAGAGACTGGTTGCAGGTGTGAAGGAATCAAGGGCCACCCTGAGGGCAAGATATGTGTTTGATTTTCTCTATTTACAGGTATGTTGCAACGCTCTGCTCCCCTCTGTTTTTTCCGTCATATACGGTTTTCTTGTCGGCTGTGTGGATGTCCCGCTTGGGCCTCTCCCGAGTCTTGAGTCATGGCGTTGTCAAGCGGCCACGGCCCTCATGGGTGCTTTCTTGGTGCGTGTGTGAGGATTGTTAAATATACACACACTTTTAATGTACAAATTTGCATTCGATAAAGGGCTGAACGTCCCTCTATTTAATGTTAGGGGTATTATGCCTGTTGCTGTGGAGACACCTGGGCCTCTGAACTTGGCCCTCTGAGCCCCGACACCCCTCGCCTCATCACCACCTTGCGACCAGTGAGGAAGGTGAGCACATTCACAGGTATTTTTTGGATTTCCAAGCTTGTTGATCAGTTCAAATTCGCTCGTTTCAGGGAACCAACGGTGGTGTCACTGTCCTGGGCTTGTTAGCCTCGATTCTAGGGGGGACATTCCTCGGAGTCATTTTTTACGTGTCTGCTGCATCGAGTCCTACGTTGTTTGTGTTTGAGGATCTCCACTCTCTCGCCATGGACCAGTGGCGCCTCATTCCGCTAGGGACATTGGCAGGGCTTGCAGGCTCGCTGTTAGATTCGCTGCTGGGAGCCACGCTGCAGTTCAGTGGATATAATGAGCATACCGGGAGGGTCACCAGCTCCCCTGGGCCCGGCGTGCAACACATCTCTGGGCTTTCGTTTTTGAGCAACAATGCTGTAAATGCCATCAGTGCTTCAGGTACTGCTATTATAACCGCTTTCTGTGCACTTAAGATGTTCGGTTTTTAACATCATTTAGGAGTTTAATAATGCTCAGAGACCAAAAAGACATCATCATTCATTTTTGTATGTATATTATGCGAGGTTACTCATAAGACCTCTCGACATCATCACCCTCATCTTGCTGTCGGTCTCCGCCGCCCCCCCCCGGGGACAAGGATCCTGGGAGACTGCCACTCTCGATTTGCTTCAAAAGACGAAATAATGAAGCTATACGCAAAGTGAAATATCTCAGCAGTTGACGTATTTACAGCTTGATTTCGGTTGCATGCCACGCACCTGCTTCACGGATACGACTAAAGTTGATACAGAAGGCCGACAATTCGTGCATGAGATTGGCCGCGGCCAGCACTCGGTTGCGAATTAAGCTATGAAGAAACACGCAAACAAGCCTGTTGGCAAGAGGATGTCGAGGCTTTCTTGTTAGGGCATCATACGATGAGTACGCTGATGCAAAAGCAAGGGATATTATATCTCACCTGACCAGACGGCTTTGAACATATTTGTCCTGAGTGCCCTCACATGACTGAATGCAATTTACAATGTATGCATGTATGAAATCTCCTGCAAGTAAGGAGACGTCAGCGACAAATATCCGAAATAAGCGTTCATAGATCATACAGAAGCGTGGAGAACCAACCTGGCAGATCCACAGTCGACGTCAGCTTGTTCACCACCTCCATACCATGAAGGCTGACGTCAGAGTGCGCGAGGATTCCCAACATTTCAGACGCAAGCTGGTCTGCCTGCCCTGAAAGATTGAGGCATGTGTCTGAGGTTTGGAGAAAAGCAGACCGTTGCTGAAACAATTTCATGAGTAAGGCTGAGGCGATTGCTGGACAATGTTCCACCAAAGAGGGAAGCTGGCTGCTATCCTCGAGTAGGCTAGATGCTAGCCTTGGATTGTGTTCAAGGGCCTCGTGGACTAGTTGCTGTTGAGCTGGAAGAAGGGGGGCTCGAATTGCCCTTGCCATTAGTCCCCGTACTTCGAGCACATCTGGATGGCTATGCTCATTACCATCTCCCGTTCCCATGCTGCTATCCCAAATGAGACCGGTGTGAATCTCTGGGTACAACCAGTGCAACTCATGTGGCCCAGATGGAAGGATTGGGGGAACTGGTCGCTCCCAAGGTGTGGGAAAGGGAACTCCCGGTCTGAACTGAGCGGATGAGGTAGATAATCTGCAGGAGGTTGCCATCCTAAGTGAATGCAATAAATTCGGCAGTTACAAAAATGTCTAGTATCTCACCCTTTGCAATCATCGAAATGAGCTGGGCTTGATTTCGCTTTACATGTTGCCATAAAGGCCTCCATACTGAGAGCTCCAAGCTACGAGAATGTGTGGAGAATTAGAAAGATATACATAATTGCAGCGGGCGTCATAATACATCTGAGCGTGTGACCCGAGGCATGTACCTCATCGAGCTTGCAATTGCCTATAAGTCGAAGGCAAAGGATACTCTCAGCTTCAGCTCGGCTGTTTGATTGGATGCTTGCCTATTCATAAGAGTGCCGGACGTGAACACATAATAAAGGCATGAACCATAGTAATGACAAGTTTCTCATGCCTGGCGAAAATACCTTCTTGAGGAAACACAGAAAGGGGTTTCCTCCACATGGCCAACATTGGTATAGAATGTACCAAGCGGCTAATCGCTCAGGAAGCTTCAGCGCCTTGCAGTCCTACGTGTCCATGAAGCCAATTGCAGGCAAGGTGATCAAACAATTGCGCAGTAGGGTACAATATAAGCTTACCTCGAGGAGCAGAACCATGCAGCACAAGAATGCAAACCTGTCATCTCCAGCTATCAAAGTTTCACACGATCGAGACAGGTTATAAAAAGTCATGCTCGGGTCGCGTGACTGGCGCAGGGCTTCCAAAAGAATCCTTTGCTTCTCGGCTGACGACGTCATCATCAGACTAGAGTTTTTTTTGAGCAAAGCGGCCGCACTCCCACACAAGATGGGATGTCCCTGTGTGAATCGTGTATGCGATTCTGGCAAAATCTAGCAGTGATTGATTCTCAAATGGCGCTATCCATGAGATCTCGTCAAGGTATCATTGTCCCTTCTCGATCTTCGCGCCGCAATCTTGTTTGCAAATCTGTGACCAGCGATCAGAAACTCGGAGGAATCTCCGTCAAAAATGGCTCATCTTGGCATCCATCATCATGGAGAAACTTCCCCGTGCAACAGCAGCCCGAGTACCCCGACAAGGATGCTGTGAAGAAAGCACTCGACGAGCTTTCATCCTACCCTCCTCTCATATTCGCTGGAGAGTGCAGGACGCTACAGAGTCGTCTGGCGAAGGTGGCGTCTGGCGAGGCCTTTATCGTTCAGGTGAGCTGAATAATAATCGATCGAACCCGAAATTAGTCATCATCAGAAAACCAACGCCGATAATGCATGATTATGTCTCTCAGGGAGGTGACTGCGCCGAGGCCTTCTCACAGTTCAGTGCCAATAACATCAGGGATTTCTACAGGCTCCTGTTACAGATGGCCCTGGTTGTGGCCTTTGGAGGAGGTGTGCCCGTGGTGAAGCTTGGTCGTATCGCAGGCCAGTTTGCCAAGCCCAGGTGCGGAAGCCATGCGAACGGTAGAGAGCATCATACGCACCTTCCTAGCTCTGTCCTTACCGGGGTGAAGGCAATTAACGGTGCGGCTGTAATTGTATAATTTGCTGCGGAGGATGATGGCTGGGTGGGAGCAGAAAACAGTTCCTGCTATCTAAAGGCCATTTCCCCTCTCAGATCTGCTAACATGGAGTCAAAGGATGGCGTGGAACTTCCATCTTACCGTGGTGATATAATCAATGGGCCGGAGTTTACTGCTGAGGCCCGTATCCCTGATCCACACCGTCTCGTGAGGGCTTACAATCAGTCTGCTGCCACTCTCAACCTCTTGCGTGGATTCTCAAGCGGCGGCTACGGAGGCCTCACCCGTGTCAGCAAGTGGAATCTGGATTTCATGGCAAATAGCCTTGAGGGAAAGCTTTACATGGACCTTGCCAAACGTGTGGATGAGGCTATCGCCTTCATGTCGGCCTGGGGCATGGATCTTAACAGCCCTGTCCTGAACACCACAGAGTTCTTCACAAGGTGTGCTTGTGATCACTTAACAATTGAGATTTCATTTATGTTATATTATCAATTATTTAAATGAATTCCAGATATCATTTAAATTAATTTCATTTACATAATATGGCTTATTGCCCTTCAGCCATGAGTGTCTGTTGCTGGATTATGAAGAGACTCTCACCCGAGAGGACAGCACTTCTGGGCAGTACTATGATTGCTCTGCACACTACCTGTGGATGGGAGAGCGCACACGTCAGTTGGATCATGCTCACATGGAGTTCATGCGTGGGATCAAGGTAGAGTGCAACTGACCAACGAGATGTATGCTTTCTTCTTGCAACTCAACTTCATTCAAAACGTTTTATCTTCAGAATCCGATTGGCGTTAAGGTCAGCGACAAGATGGATCCCCGGGACATTGTGACCCTGATTGCCAATCTGAACCCGAACAATACGCCCGGGCGTCTGACAATCATTGTGCGGATGGGGGCCAAAGCAATGAGAGAAAAGCTGCCTAAGCTGATCGAGGCAGTGCAGCAAGCCGGGCAGGTTGTGGTTTGGGTGACCGATCCCATGCACGGGAACACTGAGACTGTGTCAGGATACAAGACACGACGTTTCGATAACATAAGGGCCGAGATCGAGGTAAGAACCGTTATCGTTGCACACGCATATGCATCAAATCACCTTCCAATGGTTATTTTATTGTGCCCCCAAGGCTTTCTTTGATGTCCATGATGCCATGGGCACTGTCGCTGGCGGGATTCACTTGGAGATGACGGGGAACAATGTGACGGAGTGCATCGGTGGAGGGTCATCTGTCAGCGCGGAGGACCTTGAGTCTCGCTATCACACACACTGCGACCCGCGCCTTAATGCTGAGCAGGCCCTGGAGATTGCCTTCTATGTTGCATCAAGGCTCCGGAAAAGTGAGAAACCGCTTGTCTTCATGTGTTGTTAGGATACATCATACATTCCATGTACAAAACCATACCACTACTTACAAAAAATTATCTCTCCTTGTATTTATTTCAGGAAGGGAGGTCGCAACTAGTCCTCTTTGACAAGGCAGTAGAGTCTAATTGATATGTAGCTGCACACGATCTTTCAGTATATCAAGGTGTATTACATTTTAGATATTTCATCAAGCTATGCTGGTCTTGCTTGTAGTTTGAACAATGAGTGCCTTTAAGTTGTAGATTATGCTCATGACTAGTCGGTGTTGGTGTTTATACATGCATACATTCGACAATGCAACCCCATACATTCGATATCAACGTGATCACTATAATGTGCCGGTCCACCCCTCCATCCGCCGTGTACATGCTTGGTATGGTAGGTATATTTACAAACGTCGTTCTGTACAAGATCTTGTCAATCAGTTGATCTTGACATTTCTTGTTTCTGTCTCGTGTAAAAAATGTTGCTGATCTTCTTTGGTATTGTGTCGCTTTGGACATCATATGCTGACATAAGTTTCCGAGGTGGACGGAAAAGCTCAAGACCTACAAGAATGCTGTCTTCTACAT
>Ga0209550_10006173_pt1 | contig 11190 bp, 7 predicted proteins | sample LauGreSuBDMM15SN_2_FD_187567 | JGI IMG/M metagenome (GOLD analysis project Ga0209550, IMG submission 187567) | Freshwater lake microbial communities from Lake Michigan, USA - Su13.BD.MM15.SN (SPAdes) (version 5) | ecosystem: Environmental > Aquatic > Freshwater > Lake | place: Lake Michigan, USA... | reverse complement strand
GAACCGTAACCGCCGATCTTCATCTTGGTCCTATCTCGGCACCCGGGATAGTTAAAGAGCGAGTTCTTCCAGACGCTGTCAACAGACAACATACATGTAGCCTAGGCTCGGCTAGACTTCACGCCACGTCATGGATCATCATCATAGTGCGAACGCGAGGACGCTTCGTCCCCCGTCGTCTTCGGCCGTGGCGTGCGCAGCACCTCCTCTGCTGAGACCCAAATGTCGCCTACGCGCCACGCCTCTGCCCGTACGAGCGTCACCGCATCGACCGCGTGCACCGCGAAGCCCTCTGAAGCCCCTGTGTACGCCGGCGTGGCGATGCGCGTCATTGCCACCCGGCCTCCCTGCCAGAAGCCCTCAGCGAGGCCGTGGTCGACGTAGACGCGGATGGTGAGGTTCGTGTCCGTCGGTGCGATGAGGAGGGTGTCTGTCTTGCCTCCCATCAGCTTCGAGGGCGCGCCGAGCACGCCACTCGTCGCGCCCTCGGATCGGATCGGGGGACGCCACATCGTCTGCGCCGTGTTCGCCACGGCGCTCCTCAGCGTGCACTTGGGGGGCGCGCCGTGTTGGGCGTCGGCTGCCGAGAAAGTCCACGCAGCACACGTGGGGGCGGCGGCGACACACGCAGCCTGGCATGCGGCAGCGTCGGTTCCGTTTTCGCTCGTGTAGTCGCAGCACCAGAGCGTCGTGTTGGGCATCCACGGCTGGTATTGCGTGCTGATCGACAGGTTGACGGATCCGACGCGTATGGCATGCGGGGCGCCCAACATGGCGCCCATCCGATGGGGGAGCCGCCGCCCCAGCCTCTGCGCCGTCGGTGGCGGCACGTACTCTGCAAAGAAGAGCATGCCCGTGGTGCCGTCGCCATCTCCCATCACAGACACCCCAAAGCTCGCGGCATGCCCGGGCAGTGCGAACGACACCTCCACCTCCGATTGGCGCCCGGCGCCGCCCGCGGCCCATGTGCCCAGCTGGTGCACACCGCCTGCGCCGAGGGGGATAGGTCCCTCATCGACGAGCTTGGGCAATTGACGAAGCCCATCCTGCTCAGCCAGAGGTGAGAAGAGCAGTTGACGCAGCACCGGATGCCACGTCACCTCTCGCGCCAGGCTGAGCACCCCCTGGAACGGCCCCGCGTAGGCGGTCCAGCCCCAAACAATGCGTCGGCCGCGCGGCTCGGGCCCCGCCAGGTCCTTGCTCGCGTAGAACGCGCCAACGTCCGCCACCTGGCTCGCATTGCCAAAAGCCCAGTCGACCGTTGGAGTCCACACGCCAGGCTTGCCGGGGGGTCCATCGATGTAGACGCCTGGCCGGTACGAGTCGACCCAATCATGAGACCACTTGTGCACATGGGTCGGAGAGCTGAGGGTGGCATCATTGACGAAGTCGGGTCTCAAATGACGAGGCACATGGGTCGGAGAGCTGAGGGTGGCGCCGCGTGTAGATGGAGACGCGTCGTCGCCACCCAATGCACTGCCACCAGCGCCGCCGCCGCCCTCAGCCTCAATTCGGCCGGTAGAGGAGATGTTCGCACTCGGCACGGACCGGGGAAGGGGCATGAGTGAAGGGCATTCGCCAACCTCGAATCCGGGCTGCGTCCCGACGCGGTACCACTCTTTAAAGTCCGCCGTGGCGAACAGCTCGGCGTCGTACGTGGAGAGCCGCCATTCGCCGTGCGCGGTACGCCATGCCGAAGTCGGGTCACGCTGCGTATTGTTGGCGATCGGATTGAGCTCGAAGGGTTTCGTCCAATTGGTCAGAAAGGGATCGGAGCGGTTGGCTGGCAAGGCGAGAGCGAGGGTGGTCCCTGTCTCGCACTCGGGCCAGACGTCCTTGGTGCAGATGCCGGGGTACACCTGCACGATCTGGTCCAAGAAAACGGTCGCGCTTCCCGTGAAGATGGCCTGCGAGTCGTACGCTTCGTCATTCCAGAGCGCGACTGGCAGCCGCGCCCAGTGCACGAGGTCTCGAGAGCATACGTGGGCCCACACGGGGCCACCGCCTGGTGGGATGGCCAAATGGTCCTGGAAGAAGACGTGGTACATGCCATGCACGTCGTCGTAGACCGGACCGTTGGGATCATTCATTACGCACGAGGGGTCTAAGAGGTGGAAGCGAGGAAGGTCCGGTAGCGGCCAGTCGGAGGTATACGGGACACATTGCTCGACGCCCGGCCCACATGGCGCAGTAGTGCCGTCGGGAAGCAGACACTCGTAAGTGCGCCGCATTTGACCTGTGAAATAGTCCGCAAACATGTGAATTCACACCAACACGTTCATTCACAACACACCAACACGCACACCGCAACCTCAAATACGTCGCGGTGTTTGCCACGAGGATTTCTATGCTCGTTGTCCTGTTCGCGTTTGTTCTCCTGCTCGTCACGCCGACGGCAGGGCTCATCGTCGGCGTCGCACCCCATCCAGCACACGCCCGAGTTGCCGGCGTGCGGCTGCAGGGCCCTCCTCCCGGCGTGGCTGGCGGCCCTCCCGGCATGGCTGGCGGCCCTCCCGGCATGGCTGGCGGCCCTCCCGGTATGGCTGGCGGCCCTCCCGGCACCGGAGGTCCTCCCGCTGGTGGTGGTGGTGGTGGCCCTCCACCGCGTACGCCCGCTGAGCAGCTGGTCGACAAGATCTTCGAGACCGTCTTCCCGCTGCTCTACGCATTTGAGCCTGAGGGCATGCTCGACTCCGAAAAGAACCTGCGCGTGCTGTGGGTTCGCGCGTTACTGGCCGCGGCCGGCGAGCTGGAAGATGACGTGGCCGCGGAGCTGCTGCCATCGGCGACGCGCTGGGTCGTGAGCGCGCCGCTCGCACGCACGCTGTGGGCTCCGGTGCTGCCCAAACTTGCGTGGATCAAGCAGCGTACACAGTTCATCGACGCGGCGCTTGATGACTTTTTGGCGAAAACCGCGGCGACGACGCCGCTCGAGCGCGTGCAAGTGGTCCTGATCGGTTCGGGCTACGACACGCGCGCCCTCCGCTACCGCGAGGCAGGCGCGCGCTTCTTTGAGGTCGACCTGCCGTCCGTGCTTCCTATCAAGGAGGCAATGGCACGACGCTACCTGAGCAGCATGGCGAGGCGCGAAGCCGCGGCGAGCGACGAGGCGGACGGGGCCGACGCGGCGGACGCGGCGGCGGCGACGAGCGTGGGCGGCATGGGCCGCGCTCTCGGGCTCGACCTGAATAAGGCAACCATGGCGCCGCCCGGCGTCTTTGCACAGCTAGAGGCGCTCGGCCTCGACCGCCGCCAGCCGACGCTCGTGGTGAGCGAAGCGGTGCTCTTCTACCTCTCGCCGCCGGCCAAGCGGGCGCTGCTGCAGGATGTGGGCACTGTCATGACCGCCAACGCGGCCTCGGCCCTCGTGCTCACTGACAACCTAGCACCCTTCGTACGCGGCCCGATGCGCCAAGCGGCCGACGCCTTCCTCTCGCCTCTCGGGCTCACCGTCCGCGAGCACGATACGCTCTGGGGCGGAGCCATCCAGTTCATCCGCGCCAACGGCGCGGCCTCAGCATCCCCTTGAGATTGCGCCGAGATTGCGCCACGACAGCGCGTGGAGATTGCGCCACGACAGCGCGTGGAGATTGCGCCGTCGTGTACTCAGTACTTGTGTTGGCCGAGGGGTGCGGAGCCGCCCTTTGAGACGGGGAGGGACCCTGGAGTGGTCCGGAGGTCCGCGACGAAACTGACTGAAAAAGGTTGTCCCTGTTTAGATGGAACTTTTTGGGGCGCTCTCACACTCGGCGCGCGGACTCTCACGAATCCTCTTCTCCACCCTCGTGCGGAGCCGCCTTCCTGCATTCTCGGTCTGAAGTGCGCTGCTCCCAAGATTTCTTTGCGACTCGGGCGCAACCAAAGTGGACCTCAGGGTCCGTCGTTGTTGCGCGGCTCGATGCCGAAAAACCGCGATGCTTCCCCCGGGCCATTGCGTCGAGAGGCGACATCCGCCAACTTCGGCGACAGTTTGGCCAAAGCAGCGGCCAGGGCCGGACACGCGACGGTGGCGTCCTTTTCGGCGGCGAAGACGGCGGCGACGGATGCCCTGGATTTGGCTGGTTTCCCGGGGGAGCCAGATGATGGCCGTGAGGAGTGGCTCGCGCGAAAGCATAAAGAGGTGCATCGAATTCGTGCGATGATGCGGCATTCCATCGTTCCGGGAGGTAAGTTTGAGCGGCGATGGGACTTAGTGATGCTGGTGACAATGATTCTGATCGTCGTGCTCACGCCGCTCGAGATAGCCTTCCTGGATGGCATCGACACTCTCCTCTTGATAATCAACTTAACCATGGACGTCGTCCTTGCCATCAACATCGTGAGATTGTTTCGCACCCCTTTCCGCGAGCCGGCGAGAAAAGGCGCGCGCTTGGTGTACAATCCGAAGCGCATCGCAAAACACTACCTTAGCAAACCGGGGGGGTTTGCGTTTGACCTGATCACATCGCTCCCGACGCACTGGTTCTTCTACGAGACGCCGAAGGGGACATGGGGCTACGCCTGGCGCCTGCTCCGTTGCAATCGTATGTTGCGCGTGCTGGACATTCAAGACGTCCTATACCGGCCCTTGTCCAAGACGAAAATCGACCTCTCGGTGCTTGAGCTCGTCAAGTTGAGCATCTATACCTTTGTTACCGCGCACTGGTTCGCCTGCTATTGGGCGTACCTCGGTCAGTGTGTCCCCATCGATCCCACCAAGGAGTGGGACACGTGGTACGTCGCAGAACGCAACACAAGCTGGATCGAGAAGCAATTTCTCCAAGACGCGACCCCAACGCGGCTCTACATCATCTCCCTGTACGTGTCGTTCTCCCTCATCTTCGGCGGCCCGAACGACATCAACCCGTCCACCGACAGCGAGTACATGGCTCAGGTGACCATGCTGGTCCTCGGCTGCTGTTTCTGGGCGTACGTCATCGGCGTCGGCGTGAGCATCCTGTCGACCCTTTACCCGCACCTGTCCGAACACCGGCGCATTATCGGGATGCTAAACTATTACATTCATGACAAGAGCCTCGACGCAGACCTAGCTGCGCGGCTGCGTACCTACTTCAGCGAGACGGCCGCCACGCGCTATTTTGCCAAGAACAACGCTGAGCTCATGATGTCAATGACGAGTGGCTTGCGCGGCGAGTCATCCTTGAGATCCGCCGGGGCACTGTTCGATAACGTCTGGTACTTACGTCCGGGCAGCCGCGTGAACGCTGATCTTGAACTCGAGGTGGAATTCTTCTCGAAGCTCACGCTGGCCGCGCAGGTCATCATCTTTGTTCGCAGGGAGGCCATCTCGACTGAGAACCTGATCATCGTCGAGAAAGGCTTGATCGCGCGGGACGGCATCGTAGGCCTCAAGGTCGTCGGCGACGACATGATTATCAACGACTCGGATCTGCGCCACTGGGGCAAGGCAAAGGCGATCACCTCTCTGGTGCAGACGGTATGCGTCAAGAAGGAAGACTTCTTCGACTTGATGCCGTTCTTTCCGCAAGCACGCAAGTGCATCCGGCGCGCCGCGGTCATGTACAAGCTCCGGCGCGCGATCCTCCGCGCGGCCAGGTTTGCCCGCGACCACGCCGCATTTGACGAAGACACCAAAACGTGGATGGTAAGAGGCAAGAGCTGGCAACCGGGCGCTGGCAGACTCGCGAGACGTGACACTCCAGTGCCCGGTGAATCACGAACAGTGCCCGTGACAAGTCTCTGGGATGCCTTCGAGGCATGGAACGAGACACGAGGTAAGAGTGACAAGGTGCACACCTTCGAGATCAAGTCTGTCGTCGAGAAGCGCATCGACGATGTCGAGGAAAAGGTCCTCGAACTGAGCAAGAACATGAGTGCTCGCTTAGATGAGCTCCTCTCCTCCCTCAAGGAAGGGAAGAAGCTCAGGGCGAATGGCAGCACCAAGCTTTCAAGAGCCGCCGTTGCTGCCGCCGCCACCGCCGGTGACAGTGCCAAGAAGAGCGTGCCGCCGCCATTGCCCAGGGGCGGTGGATCAGCACCGCCCCCTTTGCCCCCCGGCACTCCCGGACAACCGCTGCCCGTCAGCGGTGGCCGAAGGCCCGACAACAGCTCTTCGACTCAGTCATTAGACGCCCAGGGCAGCACACCTCAAATTGCAGCCACCAGCGTCGGCGGGCTGGCCTTAGCAGAGCGGCCGCGATCGCGCAGGACGACCGGCGAGTCGCCCAGCTCGAGACGGGAGCGGCGCTCTGAGCTCGATGCATGAACTTAACTTGACCACCCTCCACTCGGGTGTGTTGCAACCGGGTGTGTGGCCGGGTGTGTGGCAGCCAGCCCATGGCAACCACAGTGTAGCAGCCACGCCCACCGGCCCCATCCTAAGATCAGAGAGCAGAGTCAAGAGCGCGCACCCCCTGTGGCATCAAGATATCGACATGGATTGTATCCATCGGGTCGATCGAGGGTTGCTAAGAGCTACTACGGTGGGGGAAGATGATAATTACACTATCGTCTAACCTCGTCATCGTGTCGTTGCGGTATACTCGAAATCGAAACCATTAACGCGTTAAGGCTTAAGCAATTCTTGCTTGATACCGCACTGACCGGCCTAACAATGGAAAAAATTCTAATGTCTGGAGGCGCTACGCACCGAGGGTCCGTGAACCACCCCTTGAGGCCATTTCCGGGCGCGTCATGCGCGAGCCCGGGCGCGCCGGCGCCGTCGAGGGCGGTGGGGGTCGTGCCGTCGCGGGCGCCGTCGCGGGCGCCTCTTCTTCGCCCGCCGCACTCATCATGCCGAGCAGCCGGTCGCGTACCTCGCGTTGCACGTGCTCCATCGTCTCGTTGAGCTCGGGGAAGATGTCGTGCGCGGAGCCCTGGTCAAGCGGCGTCGCCTCGTTGAGCAGCGAGATCTTGGAGGCACGCACGAGCACCTCTGCCTCCAGCATCGCTGCCATCCGCTCGAAGTTGATCTGGCCGGGAGATCCGATGAGACGCGGCTCGAGGCCGTTGACGTGCAATTTGAGGCACGGCGCGAGAACGGCAATCTTGATGGCGGAGAGCACTTCTTTCATCGTACGTTCTCGCTCGCTTTGTCGTTTGAGCTCGGCCGCCTCCCTCATTGCAGACTCGTGCCGACGCTGCTCATCCGCACGTGCAGACTGGTGCGCCTGCAGGAGGGCCTGCTGCTGCAGCGCGCTCAGCTCGTCGCGAAGCCGCTTCGCCTCAGCGCGCTCGGCAGCGGCCGCCTCAAACCCCGCCTGCGCCAGAGCCGATTGCGCCTCCGCCTCCGCGCGTGCAGCCGCCGCCTTGTGCTCGACTCGAGCGCGCATGGCCTCCGCCTCCGCCTCGGCTTTGGCGGCCTTGGCCGCACTCTCGAGCACGCTCGCGAGGGCCGACCGGCGCGCGCGCGAGCGCTGCCTGTGCTGGATGCGGCGGCATGCGTCAAGGCGCCGAAGACCGCGGCGCTCTGCCTCGGTCTGCACGACGATCGTGTGCAGCTCGGTGCGCGCGACGTCGAGTGCCCGAGTGAGCGCGTCTTGATGCTGCTGCTGCTCCTGCTGCTGCTGCTGCGCGCTCGCGGCGGCGGCGGCGGCGTGCTCGCGTGCGCGCTGCTCGGCCAGCTCGCGATCTCGCTCAGCCAGCTCGCGATCTCGACGCGCCGTCTCGAGCTCCGCCTCCCGCTGTGAGGACATCTCGCGCCATCTCGCCATCTCCGCTGCGAGATGCTCGCGCCGCTGGCGCTCCTCCTCGAGCGCCGCACAAGCCCGCGCGGCCGCGGCCTCGCGCTCGCGCCGCTCGCGCTCCTCCGCCTCTGCGGCCTGGCGTGCGGCTAGGGCGACAGCCGCGGCCGCACCCTCGCTTCTCCTAAGCGCCTCGAGCTCATTTGCCAGCCTCCCATTCTCTGCATGCGCCTCAGCGAGCCGACGTTGCAGCTCGGCCGCCTCGTGCGCCGCCGCCGCCGCCTCGCGCCCGAACCGCTCAAAGTCAGCCTGGCGGGCCGTAGCGATCTCTCGCGCGCCAGCCGTGGCGAGCTCCTCGCCTTCCCGAGCCACATACAGCTGCCGCGTGCGCAGAACGAGCTCCTCCCGGAGACCTGCCACCGAGGCCTCGAGCTCGCGCAGCCGCGCCGATGAGGCGAGTGCCTCCTCTTGCACGGCCTCGAGCTGCTCGCGCGCGTCCGAGGTCTCGGCGCGCACGCGGTGCAGCTTCGAGTTCATCTCTGCGCACTTGGCGCACTGGTGTGTCGGCGTCTCTGCTGGCGCACGCCCGTAGCCCCGAAACTGCGCGCCCGCCACCGTGCGCACAGGCGTCTGTCGCAGCGCGGGCAGGTCGATGGACGAGTTCGGGCGCCGTGGATCTTGCTTTCCGCCCAGCACGAGCATCCGGCTGCCACCGCCGAAGGCCGAGCTCGTGGCCGCGTGCTGCGCCACAATATCCCACGCGCTCTCCTCCGCAGGGAGCACACGCGCGCTGGGCGCGGAGAGAGGCGGGGGAGCGGTCAGCGGCGGCCGAGCATCGAGCAGCAGGTCCTTTCGAAAAGACGACAGCATTCTGCTGGCGAACAGGCGGTGGAAAGTGTGAACAGGCTGTTAATACCAGACTTCTGTCCAACCTGGTCCAACCCGCGAATGCGCGGCGTCGTCCCGATGCGGATCTTGCTGGTCGCCACTGTTCTCGCTCTCTACGGTAGCAACACGGTCGCACGACCTGGCCGCAACGTAGTTCGCGCGCGGCGCTCCAGCATGCGGCTCGACTTTGGACCGCCGCAAGACGACGAGGCCGACGAGCAATTTGAGGCGCACATGTCGGCAATCCACGCAGCGCTGGACGCCGCTGTGGACATTGAGGACTATGCAGAGGCGCAGCGCCTTAAAGCCATCATGGATGCTGCGACGGAGGCGCGCGTCGCCCAAAGCGATGCCGCATGGGAGGCGGCAGCGGCTGCAACCTTTACGACACCCGAGAGCCCTGTGCCGCCGACCAGCATGGAATCCCTCGGCGGCTTCCGCTACGACACGCGCAGCACGCGGTCCGTCGCTGCGTCGTCCAACGCTATGAGCTCGCAGGTACGCGTCGACGACGAGTGGACCGACGCGCTCGAGGAGCTCGTGTGCCGGCAGATGAAGGGCGCCTTCGACAACTACCCACCATCAGAGGTGGAGGCGCTGCTTGCGGGGCTGGTCGAGGCCTCCTACCAGCAGACGGGCAGCGCGGAGCGCACCTTGCGCAAGCTCGCTGGGCTGGCGCGCCAAATGGAGGCGCTCGAGAAGGCGGCGGAGCGCGGTGCGGGCGCTCCCGAGTACCTCGAGGACGAGGCGCGTGCAGTGCGCTCGCAGATTCGCATGTGGGGGAAGGACGGAGAGCAGTACACTTAGGTAGGCGAAGTCTAAGGACGCACGCAATTTCTAAAAAATGGGCAGTGCATTGGCAGTCGTAGTGCCTAACTACATACAACATAATCACCCTGCGCCAGTTGCCGGACCCCGGGGGGCGCGTTACCGTAAGGAGACGAGATCGACGAGCGTGAGGTCCGACTCCGAGGAGCAGCGGATTGCGCCACCAAACTCCACCGAAGCATACCGTAGAGGCCTGACGCACACGATCCTAGCGAATCGAAATCGCCCTCGCACGCATCGGCAAGCGCATGGAAGCCTTAGCTTCAGAGATGGGCGAGTTCTCAGACGAAGTTAGCAGTCTCGTGGTATTTGGCGAGCAGCTGCGGTCAACGTCGTCCATGACGAAGAAATCTTCGACGACTTGAGTAGATTCTCGCTCCGTCTGCTCTGTGAAATTGAGTGGCCGCCTTGTGCGTGCTCGCGAGGTTCAGTACTCCCTCCACTGCTGCCGCTCGCGACTTCGTCAGGGTGACGTTCACTCAGCAGTCGCTCAGCTACCATACCCTGCCAAGAGCGCCTCCATCGCCCTCATCTTTGCAGCATCGTTGCTCTCCACCCCGTACTCGAGCTCAGAGCGTACACGCGTCTCGCGCATCATCGCAAGCGCGCGGTCGGCCTCGCAGCCCTCGCCGCCGCCCCCATTGGTCTCCTCTCCGGTCGCACTACCGACCGCGCGACGCGTCGGGCTGCCGAGCACCGCTCCCCGCAGCCCCCAAGCCTCAATAGCCTCAAATACCGCGGGAAGCGTCTCCCACTTGTTCATCTCGCCGTGCGAGCGCCGCAGATCCCACAGCGCCACTGTGCGTCGCCAGAGCGCCCGCAGGATCTCTTCGACGGAATGTGCACCAACCACGCCGGCCTCGTCCCGCACGCCACATAGGAGACGCTGCTCACACCGGGCCCGTTGTGCCATCTTCTTTGCTGTTCTCACCGCCTCGGTCGCCTCCTCCTCCGCCGCCGCCACCGCCGCCACCGTCGAAGGTACCTCAGTTGGCGCGCTCGCCGCCACCGTCATCTCGGCCGTTGGTGGCAACCCTAGTAGCGGTGCGGGCTGAGGCGCCCTGATCGCAGGTGGAGCATGCAGCATGCAAAGCTCGGTCAGGTGATCGAGCTGCACCTCGAGCAGCGTGCGCACCTGTGCACTCATCAGCGAGTGTCAGCGATCATCAGTTTGAATCACTCGATCTCAATCCATCGCCATGCAATCAAGATCAATCAGCGGACCGTCCAATGCGCCGGCCCGAGCACCGCCACCACCGCCGGCAGCAGCGCCGGCAGCTGAGCGAAGGCACGCGTGCGCTCAGCGTCGGCGTCCGTCAGGCTTGAACGTTCAAGTAGAAGCCGCAACACATTGTGCGCTGCCTCCTCGAGCGCGTCCTCCCAAAGAAGGAAGCTGGCGTTGGGCAACCGAAGAGGCCACAGAGTGTCGCTCACACAGACAGCTGTGAAGTCAGCTGCCTCGCCATCGTCACACTTGCCCTCGTCGCCATCGGCCACGCCGTTACTGCTCTCCGCACCCGACCAGAGTCCATTTTTGGGTTGCCCAACGCCAGCTTCCTTATTTGGGTAGCTCTCCGCACCCGACCAGAGGAAGTCCACCCATCCTGTCCCCGAGGGCTTCCACAGCTCAAACGCCGCTGGTGCGCGGCAGACACAGTCTAAAGCCGCATCACATAGCTCGGCGCCACACGAGGCCGCGTTGCACCGCCACACTCCATCGAGCGCACATGCAGCCATGTTGTTCGCGCTGCCGCCGCCGCCGCCTTCTTTGGGAGAGCAAGGGGTTCGTGTGCACTTGCGCCGACTGCGCGACGATCGCTGACCGTTATCG
>Ga0209550_10006170_pt1 | contig 11192 bp, 9 predicted proteins | sample LauGreSuBDMM15SN_2_FD_187567 | JGI IMG/M metagenome (GOLD analysis project Ga0209550, IMG submission 187567) | Freshwater lake microbial communities from Lake Michigan, USA - Su13.BD.MM15.SN (SPAdes) (version 5) | ecosystem: Environmental > Aquatic > Freshwater > Lake | place: Lake Michigan, USA... | reverse complement strand
GAAAACTGAAGGGCTTACTAACCGAATACTACCGAGCGTATTACGCCGCAATAGCAATAAAGTCTTCTGCCACCAAAGATGCCCCACCGACAAGTGCTCCGTCGATATCAGGCATTGCAAACAAACTCGCAGCGTTAGATGCTTTAACACTGCCACCATACAAAATCTGAATATTGCCTGCCCCGGCCGCAACCAAAGCAGCCCGGATCGCAGCATGCACTTCCTGTGCTTGCTCGGGCGAGGCCGTCCGACCCGTGCCAATTGCCCAAACGGGCTCGTAGGCAACGACCATTTTTTTGACCGCGTCCGCACCCAACGCTAGAACAGGTGCAAGCTGACGTGTGATCACAGCGACTGCCTGACCTGCGTCGCGCTCAGCTAAGGATTCACCCACGCAGACGACTGGAGCAATTCCACTGGCAAGCGCGGCTTTTGCCTTATCAGCGATCAGCTGGTCGGTTTCGCCATGCAGCGATCGACGCTCAGAATGGCCCACCAGGGCCCAACGACAGCTGAAATCCGCCAGCATCGCGCCCGACACTTCACCCGTAAAGGCGCCTTGTGCTTGGGCGCTCACGTCCTGCGCACCCCATGAAATCGTACTGCCCTTCAAGGCCTCAGCCGTTTGCCCCAAGTAAGGAAACGGCACACACACCGCCATCAACGTGCCGGACGCCGGACGCGGGGCAGCACGCAGGGCAGCCAGCAGCTTGGCGTTCTGACCAAGATTGCCGTGCATTTTCCAGTTACCCATGACTAGGCGCGTACGGGTGTTACTCATGAGGTCGGGCTCGAGTGTCGTGACTTGATAACCCAACATTGTATCCTGTCAGGGTCTTAGGAGGAAACTCGCCGGTAAATCGTTTATGATGCAGGCCTTCTTGCTGGAAGCGTGGCCGAGCGGTTTAAGGCACCGGTCTTGAAAACCGGCGAGGGTTCACGCCCTCCGTGAGTTCGAATCTCACCGCTTCCGCCAGAAAGCCCTTTTAAGGGCTTTTTTTTCGTCCTAATGAATCTGAACTATCGCCATTAAAACGACCACTGCAATTGCGCCTGTAGCATTTGGCTACTAGACTGGCCTGCCACAGTGGCAGAGTAGACAAGATTCAAGCGGCTCGACGCACCAAGACTGGCGCCAATACCCACTTCAAAGATGGCTGCATCTCGAGCCATTGGTGCAGCGCTCACAGTAAAGCCCGGTCCCGTGGCAAATGCCAGCGTCGTTGTCGGAGATAAGGTCCCCCATGCCCGCTGCCAGCCTGCCGATATGCCAGCCTGCCATTCCTTCTCGCCAGCCTTCCACTGGTGACTTAATCTGGCTCCTAAGGTACCAAATCCCGTATTCGCATTAGCCGCTAGGCCAGTCAGCCTCGCTGCGGCCCCGGTTTCACCAAAACTCGAAGTTTGTAGCCAGATTTGGCTGACCTGGCCAAAAGGTGAGAGCGTGGTGTGATGATCTTGCTGCTGACTCAGCGTGATCGGTCTACTTAGGTCTGCAAATAATTGCGTTGACCTAGAGTCAACTTTACCCTTCGCGTTGCCCTGATCATCCAGTGACAAACCACGCTTCATGTTGGCTGCGTACCAAGACTGAACCACGCCACTGTTAAGACGCAGGCTGTCCTTGCCATACGCACTGTAGAGCATCACGTGGTAACCATTTGTATTAGCGCTAGAGGAAGCGACAGTAGTGTTCGTGATACCGCCCGAGAAACCACCGCCCAGACGAAAACTGGGTGTCAGCGCGTGATCTACCCCTAGGATAAGCCCACCACCATTAGACGTTGCCTTACGCGCATCAGCATTGGCACCGAACGTGTCCCAATTGCCGTACGCCTGAGCCCAGACTGTCGTGTCCGAATTAGTCTGACCCATCCGCTGCAGTCGAGTGGTCGAACTGTTGTTAAGCCAGCTGTCCTGTAGGCGCCAGTTCACTACCTGTGACATCAGCCGGCTGTTGTAGATGAGCGCTGCTTGGTTAGCGCTGTAGATTTCACCGGACCACTCTTGGTATAGCCCAGACAATTGGCTCGAGTTGTCGTTTAACAGCACTCGCTTATACGGTTCAGCGCCCGAGCTCTGCGCATCAATGGCGCTTGCCACTGCCCGCTGATTGTTTGTTTGCGCAAAGCTTGCCATGGGCACACTATTTCTCTGGGCTGTAAAGCCAAGATTGCCGCCGCTTGGGACAAAGCCCAGATCAATAAATGTGTAGTTGCTATCACTGTTCCGATACGTACCCGTGAGCGTGTTCGCCTGCAGAATTGGATACAAACTATTTAAGTGAATCCCGCCCGCAGAAGACAATTTAAAAATGGCGCTGTCAGCGATCGTAGCGCGCCCCGAGACCACCACCAGATCACCTTGCTGGTTGGCATTAACCTCGTATCGATATATTGAGCCTGCTAAAAGATTAAGATTACCGTTGACAGTAAGCGTGCCGACCGAGTTGCCGGGCGACAGAATACCGGCCATAGACGTATTACCCACCGTACCAATACCTTGCAAAGTAGCACCTGACGTCACGGCAAGATTTGAAGTCGCGATTGAGCCGTCGACCCGTAACACGCCACCGGTAATCGTCGTATCACCCGTGTAGGTGTTCAGACCCGTTAAAACGAGAATCCCTGCACCAGCCTTGCTAAACCCCCCCGTCCCTGAGATGTTATTGCTCCATACTGAGTTATACCCTTGGGTATCCACCGCAAAGATTGGCGCGAAGATTGACGGATTGCCGGGGATGAGTGAAGGATGACCAAATTGGATAGGTCCTCTGACCGCGCGACCGACATTAAGCAAACCATGGCCAAAATCGCGAATTGATTCGGAGCTAGAGTTGTCAATTTCAGTGGCTGTCGTCAACAGGACTTCTATGACTTGCCTAGCTGTCATATAAGGAAAGGTCTGTCGCAATACGGCCGCTGCGCCCGCAACAAAAGGAGCCGCCATCGATGTACCGCTCCATCCGTCCCCAGCATATGTATTCATCGGGACTGTCGAATAGATATCTACACCAGGCGCGGTCATGCACCAGTCGGCAGCCGCACCACATCGATTACTGAAGTCAGCGAGAGTCACTGCATTAGTCGTCGAATCGATATTCGCAGCAGTCACAGCAATCAGCGTACCAGCTAATCTCGAGTAATCCACCTCTCGGATTTGGCTCAATAAATATTGATTACTGCCCCAAGTGGCAGGGTTCAATTGATCAGCCTCGTCCGTGTAGATACGATAAATAGCATCTGCTGTGTTACCGGTATACCCAAGCGCTGTGTTGGCTGGTGTAATGAGGGGAAGCAGACCGTAGCCCGCAGGTACTTTCGCAGCAATAGGCTGTAGCCTATAGTCGCGTTGGTTTCCCGCAGCAAATACCATCACGATGTCAGCGTTGGCGAGTTTCTCGACCTGGGCACCATCTGCCGTCACATCCCCTCCGGTGAGCATTTGGAAATTAACCCGCGAGTAGCTCGGATTCAGGCTCCCATCAGGTAGAAAAGGCCACGGCGTTGCCATCGGTCCGAAGCTGGCGTTCATGACAGAAACTTTAGCATCCACCAAATCTTGAGCCCAGTCATTCGATACTGGGTAGCCAGGCTTCGTTAAAACTGACACTGTGTGAGCAATCGAAGCGTCATACGCTACACCTATCATCCCGACGCCATTGCGTGCTGCCGCAGCAACTCCCATGACATGGGTGCCATGTTCAGGGAAATTAGGATAGTCCGGGTTTGGAAACGGGTCTGACGCTAATGGCCAATAAACCCGACCAGCAAACTCTGGGTGACTCAATTGGGCCTGATCGTCTGCAATACCTAGTTTGACACCCTTGCCGGTGAAGCCTAGCGCCCAGGCTTCGGCTGCATTCGTATATCGCAGCCCCCAATTTGCAAAATATTCTGGTGTATGAAAAATAGAAGATGCCACTTGGCTGTTCGCGGCACCTGTGACCGCAAACAAAGCAATACAAGCTCCAACTTTTCGAATCGATATCATTAAAGCTCCGAGTTGAGGTCAGTAAACGCTATGGCAGGCGTACTCATCACAGCGAGCCTGTGGTTTAAAGGAGTTTTAACTGAAAGGACCCTAGTCAGCAAGGGTTTTCGATAACCCGCTTAGCGTGAAGGGCGATACCCTCTTAGACACGAAATAAGGGTAAATTAGGTGCATGAAGAAGCAGCGTTCGGAATCCCTATGAATCACGTCTCACCACCTCTTATTGATCGCTTCGGCCGAAGTATTGAGTACGTGCGCTTGTCCGTGACGGATCGCTGCGACATGAAGTGCAGCTATTGCTTACCCAAAAGTTTTAAAGGCTATCAAGAACCCAAAGACTGGCTCACGTTCGACGAGATCGAACGCGTCATTGGTGCGTTTGGTCGCCTCGGCACCTCACGCGTGCGCCTGACCGGCGGCGAACCACTCTTGCGCCGTAATTTGCCTGAACTTGCCGCACGCCTGAGTGCCCTGCCCGGCATCCGCGATCTATCCCTGTCTACGAACGGCACTCAGCTGCCCAAGCACGCGAAAGCGTTGCGCGCAGCAGGCGTCACACGCTTAAACATTAGCCTCGACAGCCTGAGCAGAGAATGCATTACACAGATTACGGGTCGTGACTCGATCGATGACGTCATGGCGGGCCTGGATGCTGCGCAAGACGCTGGTTTTTCACCCATCAAACTCAATATGGTGGTGATGCCCGGGGTCAACGAGCATGAAGTTGAAGCCATGACCGAGTTTTGTATCAACCGCGGGTTCATCCTGCGCATGATCGAAACCATGCCGATGGGCAGCACCGGCCTGGCCTCGAGCTACGCGCCGCTGGGCCCGATTGTGGATCGGTTACGCGCACGTTTTGACTTGATTCCGGAAATCAAACAAATGGGTGGCGGACCTGCTCGCTATTGGCGCACTCGGGACGGACGAGGCCAGATCGGCGTCATTACCCCCATCAGTCAGCACTTTTGCGAAACCTGTAATCGTGTGCGCGTGGCGGTCGATGGCACTATTTATCTATGCTTAGGCCAAGAAGAGAAAGTCGAGCTTCGCCCTCTCTTGCGTGGCGGTATTAGCGATGCTGAACTTGAGCAAACGCTGCGCGAGGCGATTGAGCTTAAGCCTGAAAAACATGAGTTCCGCGAAGCACCTACTAAAATCATTCGGTTCATGTCGCAGACTGGCGGCTGAGCACTGCGCAGTGCACCCCATTTATTTCAATTATTTCCGCACGCGCCGGTTCAATAGATCTGCGTGGCACATCTATGAAACCCAGAGCGAATCTCCTAAGTTTTGAGCAAGCCCGCGAACAGCTTCTAGGCTGTGCTGTGGGCCTCACCGCCACCGAAACACTGCCTATCTTGCACGCACAGGGCCGCGTACTCGCAGGTGCTGTGGTGTCCCCCATTCATGTCCCTGGGTTTGATAACTCAGCGATGGACGGCTATGCACTACACATCGCGCGAATCGACGCGTTGCCGGAAACGTTTGCCGTCGTGCAACGTATCGCCGCGGGGCAAACAGGGACAGCGCTTGCGCCAAACACGGCAGCGCGTATCTTTACCGGTGCGCCCGTGCCGGAGGGCGCCAATGTCGTTGTCCCACAAGAAAACACCCAAGACGACAACGGCAGCCTACGCTTGACCCAGCCCGTTCAGCTTGGACAACATATCCGACGTAAAGGTGAAGACATCGCTGAGCAAGGCCTCGTCTTGGCTGTGGGCCAGCGCCTTGGCGCGCAACATTTAGCGATGCTCGCCTCCATTGGCGTGGCACAGGTTGAGGTGTTCACTACCTTGAAAGTCGGTGTGTTTTTTACGGGCGATGAATTAACAGAACCTGGCAAGCCTCTCGCTCCCGGGGCAATCTACAACAGCAATCGCTACGCCATCAATGGTCTGCTCAAGCAGCTCGGTTGCGCCGTCAAGGATTACGGGATCGTTCGTGACTCTGCGCAGGCCACGCGCGATGCCTTAGCGCAAGCCGCGAGCAAAAACGATGTCATCATCACCTGCGGCGGCGTTTCAGTCGGCGAAGAAGATCATGTCAAAGGCGCCGTACAGGCCCTCGGATCTCTCGATCTCTGGCAGATTTCCATGAAGCCCGGCAAGCCCCTGGCCTACGGTCGCGTGCAGCAGGCCGACTTTATTGGTCTGCCCGGCAACCCCGTGAGCGCTTTCGTCACTTTTCTCTTGATGGCTCGCCCTTTCTTGCTCAAGCGCATGGGCGTGGCCGACACAAGTCTGCGGTATTTGACTGCGACCTCCGGCTTTAGTTGGCCGCGCCCTGACAAACGGCGCGAGTTTTTGCGCGTCAAGCTGGGAACGGATGCATCGGGCCAACCAATTCTAGAACTGTGGCCAAATCAAGGGTCTGGCGTGATGAGCAGCTTATCTTGGGCGGACGGTTTGGTAGACCTCGCACCCGAGACGACTATCGCACCCGGTGACAAACTGCGGTATCTTTCGTTATCGGAACTTCTTTACTAAGCACTGGCCATGAACCTACAGCTTCTGTACTTTGCGCAGCTTCGTGAGAAGTTTGGCATCGCCCAAGAAACCATCCAGGCTCCCGCCACGGTTCAGACCGTTGCGGATCTGATTGCCCACCTTGCCAGTCGAGGCGGTATTTGGCAAGAGACTTTTTCGGGCGAACAGGCGTTTCGGGTCGCCTTGAACCAAGACATGGTTGCACTCACCACGACACTGAAAGATGGTGCCGAAGTCGCGATCTTTAGACCTGTCACAGGTGGGTAAATGAGCGCTCGTCTTACCGTCTCCGTTCAGGAAGCAGATTTCGATTTCAAGCATGAGCATACGTTGCTAGTGTCGGGCGACAAAGGCGTGGGTGCAGTAGTAGCCTTCATCGGCATGGTCCGCGATTTAAATCTGGCGGAAGATGTTGTCGCCCTTGAGCTTGAACACTATCCCGGCATGACAGAAAAGTCCTTATTGCGTATTGCGGAACAAGCGGCGCAACGCTGGTCACTGCAGGCGGCCCGCATTGTGCATCGCGTGGGCAAAATGTATCCCGGAGATCAGATCGTGATGGTACTGACTGCGAGCGCGCATCGCGGGGACGCTTACGAGGCGAATCAGTTCATGATGGACTACCTCAAAACAGAGGCGCCCTTCTGGAAAAAAGAATGGACACCTGAAGGGCCGCGCTGGATCGAAGCGCGCGACAGTGATGACCACGCAGCCTCAAAATGGACGCAATAACGCCTCGCACACCAGTCGGCGCACCTGCGCCGACTGTATACGACGCCCTGATTTTGGCGGGGGGTCGGGGCACACGACTATCGGGACGTGACAAGGGCTGGATCATGTGGGATGGTCTGCCACTGATCGAACACACGCTGGCGCGCCTCAAATCACAGACACCCGTGCCTTCCCGCATTTTTATCAGCGCAAATCGCAACCTCGATGCTTACCAACAAACGGGGCATGTCGTGGTCACCGATGAACGGCCAGATTTCATGGGGCCCTTGGCTGGCGTGGAAGCCGGTCTGATGCGTTGTAAAAAAAATCCGTTACTGGTTGTGCCCTGCGACACGCCGCTACTACCCGAGAATCTATTTGAACGCTTGTTTCAAGCGTTGAGCCAACACCCTGACAGCCCCGCTGCGTTCGCAAGCACAACCGATGGCCCACAACCGCTTTGCTGCCTACTGCGACCCATAATCGCCGGCAGTCTGAGTAAGTATCTTGATGTCGGTCATGGCTCGGTCTTACGCTGGCTCGAGCAAGCCCATGCGCAACAGATTCATTTTGATGACGCGCATGCGTTTAGTAACTTCAACAACCTAGAAATGTTTCAGACCCCGCGGAGCCGTTCATGACCGATCGATTGACACACTTTGATGCCAGCGGCCAAGCGCACATGGTGGATGTCTCTGCCAAAACAGAAACACACCGCCGCGCCATTGCGCAAGGGCGCATCACCATGCAAGCCGCAACGTTTGCGAAACTTTCTGAGGGCACTGCCGCGAAAGGTGATGTGCTGGGCATCGCGCGCTTAGCCGGTATCATGGCCGCCAAACAAACCGGCGCGTTGATTCCCCTTTGTCATCCCATCCCACTGACACGCGTAACCGTTGATTTTGCGACCGATCCGACGACGTACAGCGTGACCTGCACAGCGACCTCAGAAACGGTCGGCCGTACCGGCGTAGAAATGGAAGCCCTGACCGCCACGAGCGTCGCTTTGCTCACCATCTACGACATGCTCAAAGCCGTCGATCGCGGCATGGTGATGGATGGCATCAAACTGATTGAAAAGAGTGGTGGGAAGAGCGGTAGCTGGGTGGCGGGCAGCTAGGCTAGATTTGAACGCGACGCTGACGGCACACAACGGCACACCGTTTGTTTGACTCAAAACAAACTTTGGCTATTTTTCTAATATATTTCGATTCATGGTGCCCCGAGCCGGAATCGAACCGGCACGCCCTAAGGCCTGAGATTTTAAGTCTCATATGTCTACCGATTTCATCATCGGGGCAACAGACAGAGGCGTCATTGTAGCGAAAGCGTCAAAACTGTTCAGACGGACCTTAGCAGGGGAAGCGAACAGTCAAAAATCGCATGATGGTGACACGCCTCGATCTAGGCCAAGGCTTTGACCGCTTGATAGATTTTACCGAACACGGCGTCGGCATGCGCCGAATTCAACCAACGAATGATGACCACCATCTTTAGTTCTGGCTCAACCCACGTAAACGAGCTCCCTGCGCCCACGGCAAAATAGCTGGACGCAGGCACACTTGGAAACACCTTCTGGTCGCCGTTGAGCCACACCAGGTAGCCATAAAAGGGCGCGAGCGCGCAGGGCACCTGCATCCGTTTAATCCAGTCCTCTGACAGAACACGTTTGCCCCGAGCCATCCCGTTGTCCAACATCATCTGACCCACGAGGGCTTGATCTTCAGCGCTGACCGACATGCCGCCGCCCCAGTGCGTACCGCCTGGCACGGATTGCACGCGCTTACCCGCGATCTCAACCCAAGCGTTGTCGTAACCGACCCATTTCCAGTCTTCACTTGCACCCACGGGGCGCATGATGGCCTCACGAAAGACCTCAGGCAAAGGACGCTGGAACAGATGCAATAGTGCTAAAGACAATTGATTAATACGAACGTCGTTGTATTCCCAGTAAGTGCCTGCCTTCTGCAGTGGACGAGCATCGCCCTTCACACCATCGGGCGCTTTCGCGAACGTGACGGCACGGTAGCGGTCAACCTGGTCTGGCAAACCAAACAAGGTGCCTTCCCACTCGCTCGTCTGTTGCAACATCTGTGCCCACGTCACCAGCGCGTTGTTGCCCGTGTCAAATCCAATCCCTTTTATTTTTTTACCGATTGGCTCATTCACATCGGTGATCAAGCCGCGGTCGACAGCAACGCCTGCCAACAACGCCAGACAAGTCTTCGCAACGCTGAAGGTCACGTCCGCACGCTTAGGCTCACCCCAGGACGTCAGGGTTTTCCCGCGCAACAAAATCGTTCCAGAATTTGGGCCACGCGATTGCACAGGGCCATACAACTTGTTGTAAGGAGCTGGATCGCCATGGTGCACACCCCAATTGTCGCTCGTGCAATCCCGATCCCAGGTGCTTTCATGAGCAATCGCAAACTGTACTGCCTGATCTAGTGCTGGGTTCTGCATATAACGCCTTGTGATGAGGATGATGGTTTTCAGTAAGATCTCGCGCGTGTAGGGAGCAAAGATAACCCAATCAGCGAAATTTGGCACAGCACTTGCTTAAGGTTTACAGTTGCTTGAATAAGCAATTGACGGTTAAATGAATCTTTATTTGCAATAAATCCAGATCGAGGAACGCCATGACCACCGCAAACACCGCCCGCAGCATACCTTTGGCCAAGAAACCCCTGCGAGCAAGCCTCGTCGCCTGCGCACTAGGATTATGCATGGCACTGGCACAACCCGTTCTGGCCGGCAAGAAGACCGACATGCTGGGTATGGCGTATGACCAAACACCGGAAAATATCGATCCCTACTTTAATAACGTTCGTATCGGCGTGATCATCGCCGCAAACGTTTGGGATACGCTGGTGTACCGCGATCCGAACACCAACGAATACAAAGGCCAGCTTGCTAAAAGCTGGAAGCAAATCGACGACAAGACAATTGAGTTTGAGCTACGCCAAGGGATCAAATTCCACAACGGTGAAGAATTTGATGCGGACTCAGTTGTCTTTACGCTCAACTATGTCTCGGACCCTGCCAATAAAGCAACGACTCAACAGAACGTTCGGTGGATTCAGCGTGTCGAGAAACTCGACAAATTTAAAGTCCGTATCATCAGCAAAGAGCCATTCCCTGCGGCGATTGACTACCTTGCCACCACACTCGCCATTCACCCAGCGAAATACTACAAAGAAGTGGGTCCTGCTGGGATGAACTTGAAGCCTGTCGGCTCGGGTCCCTATAAGATCATCGAACACATCCCTGGCAAGTCAGTCACGCTGGAACTGAACAAAGACTACTTCAAAGAGTCCCCAAAAACACAGCCCACAATCGGCAAAGTTCGCATCCGCTTTATTCCTGACCGCCAAACACAGATGGCTGAAGTGATGTCGGGCGGTGAAGACTTCATCATGCACGTGCCAAAAGACCAAGCTGAAAAGCTCAAAGGGGTTCCGCATCTTCAAGTCGAAAGCGGCAACACCATGCGTATCGTCTTTTTGCAAATGAATACGCGTGATGGCACACCCGCACCAGAACTCAAAGACATCCGCGTACGCAAGGCCATCGCACACGCAATCGATCGTCAAGCCATCCTGAAAAATATTGTGGGTGGCGGCGAAATCCTCAACTCGATTTGCACACCCTCACAAGTTGGTTGCACGAGCGAAGGCATCACGCCATACAACTACGATCCTGCCTTGTCGAAAAAGCTACTCGCTGAGGCTGGCTTTCCGAACGGCTTTTCGGTTGACATCATGGCCTACCGTGAACGCCAACAAACTGAGGCGATGATCAACTACCTTCAAGCTGTTGGCATCAAAGCCAAGCTCAGCTTTATGCAGTACGCAGCAATGCGCGACCTTGCCCGCTCAAACAAAACTGCTCTGACCCACCAGACATGGGGTTCGAACTTGGTCAACGACTTATCTGCCTCGACCCCCGTGTATTTCGGTGGAGGTAGCGATGACGTTAGCCGCAACCCAGAGGTCATTG
>Ga0209550_10006167_pt1 | contig 11200 bp, 6 predicted proteins | sample LauGreSuBDMM15SN_2_FD_187567 | JGI IMG/M metagenome (GOLD analysis project Ga0209550, IMG submission 187567) | Freshwater lake microbial communities from Lake Michigan, USA - Su13.BD.MM15.SN (SPAdes) (version 5) | ecosystem: Environmental > Aquatic > Freshwater > Lake | place: Lake Michigan, USA... | reverse complement strand
GTATGTGCCTCGGGCACGCCTAGTTGGCATCGATTCAAAGGGTGCGGTTGTTGAGAGCAAACCCTCAACACTTGGGCTAACGCAGGTGCTTGAGGGGCCGATTGAAGCATCTGTTTTGCTGAATTTGGAACTCTTAAGTGTTTACCTTCTCGCGCCAGAGCAATCCGAGGGTTCGTTATTAGACAGACTCAAAGCGGGTGACATCTATTCTTGCGACTTTAACTATGCCGCCAGTTTAGAGGTTGAACGGGCATATTTGGTAGCCAATGATCAAGGCATATTTGCATTGGTTGGCAAACCATTGGTTGTAGATTGGGTAGAAGAAGGCGCCCGCTTCGCACCTCCAGTAGAGACAGCAGAGGCCTCTGATGATCTAGATTTTGAAATGCTTTGAGTATCACCATGTCAAATAACATTCATTTAGCAAATGCCAAGGGCCGAGACGCTTATGTGGCGCTCGCAACACTCAAAGCGCAGGCTGCTCCAAAGCTGGCCCTGCCCAGCGATCCTGTCACTTTTAGACGCTATGTCACCTGCACTGAATCTGGAACGAACGTTGCACTTGTCGCAAGCTATGGCGAAAACTACGCCAATCAGCTTGTGGAGGGTGACCCCGAAGTTGACATCGAACAGGTAGGTCAATTTATTGAGCAATTACAGACCGTCTACCTTGATCAAGACGGTCAGGTCCTGACAGTGGAGCCCAACCTCATTGAGGTTTTGACCAACCCCGATGGATCTGAACGCGAGAGGCGTGCACCGCAAGAAATGGATTCGAACACAGATTCAGCATTGCCAGTTCGATGGACTGGAAAGCTGATTGATTTAAATGAAGCGGTGCGCAAGTTCAGTTTCAAGCGCCGTATGCAACTTAGGCACAGCGATGGACTGACTTATGAATTTCTATTTAGCATGGCCAAAGAGCTCGGAGAATCGCAAAAAGTCATGCTCTTGGGTACCGGCGAAAAAGGAACGGGCCCTTTGATTTTTCAAGCAAATGGCCGCCCTTATCGTGGTTTTTTGGAGGGCAGGGTGCAAGGTACCTCCTATCAGCTCACGCTGTTATTGAGTGACATGGAATTAAAGCGTCCCGCAAGCTTGGCTGGAGGTGCAGCATGAGCACTGTTCCTTACACAGGCGGCCAGCCCTTTGGTTCTGGCCTTAGAGACGCGCGTCTTTCGGATGCCGCACTGCTTGAGTCACTGCAAAGGTACAAGCGCAGAGTGGCCGGAACCTACCGCGCGTTGCCGCCTGCACGTCTAGGTGAACTCAATGCAGCTCAGATGTGGGTCACGCGCAAATTCGATGGAGAAACTTGGTTTTTGGTGCGCCAGTCGGGCCATTTGTTTCTTGCCAGCCCAACGGGCAAAGTCATTGCAGGAGATATTCCAACGCTGAAGCAGGCGGACAATTTACCAGATGACAGTATCGTTGCGGGCGAGTTGTTCGCTCGCTTGACTGACAGGCGTGAGCGAGTAGGTGATCTGGCTGCCGCGCTTGCAAAGGATGGTGAAGATGCCGCAGATGGTATCAGCTTTGTAGCCTTTGATGGCGTGCAACTGGCGGGACAGCCCTTGCCGATTGACTATGATGCAAAAGTCAAGGCATTGTCAGCCTGCTTGCCTGCTGCAAGTCACTTGATGGTCGTGGATGTCATGGTGATGCACACGGGCCTGGAAGTCTTTCAGCATTTCGAATCTCAGATTTTGCCTTCTTGCGCAGAGGGCCTGGTGGTGCGTCATGCCAGCGGCATTGTTTACAAAGTAAAGCCTGAAATTAATTTGGATGCAGTCGTTATCGGCTACACGGTCAAGGCAGACCAACCTACACAATGCCGATCATTGCTTTTAGCTTTGCTTACCGATGATGGCGCTTATGTGATATCGGGCGCTTGTGGCAATTTGGGGGATTATGCTCAACGCTCTGAATGGTTCAAGCGCCTGCAACCCTGCGGCGTGCCGTCTCAAATACGCCGTGCCAGTGACAGCGGAGGTCTCTACCAATTTGTTAAGCCTGAATTCGTGGTTGAGTTGACGGTTACAGACTTACAAGGGGAGTTGTCTGACGGTAGTTCGCCCATAGCCCAAACTGCGGCCTTCGATGCGTCTGGGTGGGCTAAGCTTGGCTCAATACCTTCTGTCAGTCTGATTCACCCTGTCTTAAATCGTTTGCGTGAAGACAAAGCGCCTGATGAGACGGGTGTTCGCTTCTCTCAGGTGCAGGACTATTTAACTAGTAAGTTGAGCGTTTCGGCGGCTTCTGACTTGCCGCAGAGTACTGTTATGCGGCGAGAAGTTTGGACCAAAACAACGAAGGGTCAATTGGCCGTTCGCAAACTGTTGGTATGGAAAACCAATAAATCAGAACTAGACGATCGCTATCCCGCATATGTGGTTCATTGGACCGACTTCAGCGCGGGTCGTGCTTCACCTTTGGATCGAGATGTACGACCAGCCCCTGACGAAGCGACTGCCAATGAACTTGCTCAGGAGTTCATAGAGGCGAACATCAAAAAAGGTTGGGAAAAAGTGGGGCTTTAACATGGCGGAAAGACTTAAACCTTTGCGTGGCGATGGCGCCAAGCTTTTAAAGCTGGTCCTTGAGGCGCAGGACACGCAAACACTAGAGCAAGCGCTTGAGTTAGGACGCGCACTGGGGCAGACTGCCGAAGGTTTACTTGATGGCATTGAAGTCACCGCAGGTGGCGAACTTTTGTTGAGTTCAAGATTTCGAGGCACCCAAGCGAGTCAACCCGCCTTGAATTTGCTGCTGATGCAACAATTGTCTATGGCGCCTGAAGGTAGCCCAGAGGCAAAGCTTCGCAGATCCGTTCGCCACTTGAACCTAGTGTGCCAAATCGTTCCTACTTTAAGTGGATTTGATGGCCTTGAATCGTTGTCACTCAACTTGGTGGATGGTGCGCGTTGGAATGACTTATCTGATTGTGGAAAGCTGAATTCCCTGCTCAGTTTTTCGCTGACCCATAATAAATCTAAGGACCAACCATGCGCGGTTCTGTCTCTAAATGGTTTGAATGCACCTCTGCTACAAAACTTGTTTTTGAGTGGACTGTGCTTGACCTCAGTTGAGGCCTTGTCTGCCTCTACTTGTTTGATCCATGTCGATTTGTCAAACAACACAGAACTGCTATCGATCAGTGGCCTTAAGTCCTCTGCTCAAACCCTAGAAACGCTCAACCTTGAGGCCTGCAGTTTATTGTCAAGCATTGAGCCTTTAGACGGGGCAACTGAGTTGCAATCTATCAATCTCAAGGATTGCGCAAAATTGCAAACTTTGAAGCCCTTGTTAGCCAGTCAAAATCTGCAAAAGATTATTTTGCAGGGATGTGCTCAGATTGAGTCTTTGGCGGGTCTCTCATCACGAGAACTGGAATCTTCTGGTTACCACAACTTTAGTCTTCAGGGGTGTGCTGCACTCATCAGCCTACGAGGTTTACCGCAATTGTCAAAGGAGATATCGACGCTTAACCTTCAAGATATGCCTGCGCTAGTTAGCTTGGATGGCATTGAAGTGGCCAGTGCAATTGAGACTCTGGACATTGACAACACGGCATTGACCCATTTAAGGGGGTTGGAACGTTTGCAATCTCTCGCTAACCTGACTTTGAGAGATTGCGATCAATTGCTAGATATCACGCCATTGAGCCAATTGAAGAATCTGTCAAATGTCCATTTTTACGATTGTTCCCAAATAAAATTAATGCCCTCAAAATGGGGTCCAATGCTTCGAAGCTTGCAATTTAAGGCTGGCAACTTTAGCTCGCTTGGGGAATTGCCTGAAAGTCTGGAAGACTTAGAAGTTCGTTGTGTTGCGACACTTCTTGATCTCAAGGGTATAGAGAATTCAACTTCCTTAAAAGTGGCTTCAGTTGATACCTTTTTAAAGGATGCCACTGCGCTTCGAGGATTGCCTAACGTTTATTTACGTTGCTCTGAATCCTCTGCCGGTCGGGTCACCTCTGCGTGGTTACAAACAGCTGTTGGCCGACTGAATCCCCTGCGGCTTGATTTAGTTTTTTCAAATTTAGAGGAGCTTCAACTTCTGGTGGAATTTCCGCAACTTCAAGCTGTGCATGTCGGATTTCAGGCCACTGAGTTTTATAATTTAAAAGTGGGGGAGTACTTGACAGAAACTGCCGTGCGAACCTTGCAAAGGGTGATTTGTAAAAAGCACAAGTTAAATTCTCCCGAATTTCTCAAACCTCGTCGTATCTCGAATAAAGCCATCGTAGAAGGCGGACCAAGCTTGGTTGATCTCAAACACGGACTAACCTCAACTGAATTCGCTCAGATCGTAGAGGCTCTAGATAAGCTGCGAGCAACTTCATCTGCTAGCTTGTATGACGCAGTCGTCGAAGGCGTGGACGCTGCCACACTTTATACGGGTGACTCGAAAGCCCTTGGCAAGTTATTTAAGGACATTCACGCACCATTTCGACCTTGGGCACGTTGGGCTCTTACGCATATATTGATGGACGCGCCAGATGAAGCAATCAGATCAACTTCAATTCGTGATCAACTGGAGTCCATGGTTCTAACGGTGAGCTTAAGTTTCGGCCAAGACCCAGCACGCTCATTACCGCTAGCGCGCTTCAAGTCTCTTCAATCAATCACGCTTCAGGGTTTATCAGGGAATGATTTGACATTCCTAAGAGAAGTTGGTCCATTGAAGTCACTGATTATTTTGGATATGAAAGATCTGACGTCTCTCGAGACGCTGGCTTCCATGAAGTCGCTGACTTCACTGAAGTCTCTTACTATTCAGCAATGTCCGGCATTGTTGACCTTGCAAGGGCTTGAGTCAGCCATTGGGATGAATCGCCTTGTAATCGAAGGGTCGGAGCAACTAAGCAACTTTTCGGCCATGAGCGGCATGCGAAGTCTGAAAGTTTTTCCGGGGCGTTTTTACGGATTAGAGATTGTTGATTTATCAAATTTCAAGACGCTTGGGGATATTCAATTCGCCTCAGGCCTTCAAGATGCTGCTTCTTTAAAGTTCAAGCTAACTGGCCGAGTTGACCTTTCGCCTCTTGCTAGGTTGGATAACTTGCAATCTGTGAAGCTCGAACTTGATACCTTAAATCAAGACTTCTTGCCACTAGCTCGCATGCGTGAATTAGAAATTGAATTAAAAGACCATAAGACAGGCTACGCCATCAGTTTAACTAAGAAACCAAATGCTGAACACCAACATATCTGGTCTGGTGAATTTCCAATGCTTGAAAAATTAAGGCTGGACGGTGGTCAACACGACACAGCTCAGTTGCGAGCGCCTAGATTGAACTCTTTCTTCACCTACTCACGAGTGCCTTCACTAATTGGTGTGGGACATGCTTCCGATATTCATTTTCAGATGAGCTCATGTGGATCTCTGGATGGATTAGAAGAAAGTCCAATTGAGTCGCTTGATATCTACTACAGCTCTCATGAGCATAAGTCCTTGCCAAGTGTCAAAATTCTGCAAAATCTGCCCTTTTTGAAGAAGCTGCGTATTGGTTCTGGGTTGACCGATTTGCATGCCAAAGAATTGACTGGCTGTAAAAAAATCCAGATCTTAGAGGCAGCAAGTTTTACTGGCTCTCTTGCTTTTTTAAAAGGTTGGACGCAACTGTCTTTTCTGGATTTGCAGAACTCAGGTGAACTAACCCACTTAGAAACTTTGTGCGACTTACCTTCGTTGACTGAAATTCGCTTGCGCGGTTCTGCCATGAAACGAGATAGGTGGCCAAAAGCCTTGCAAGACAAGTTGGTTTTTAAAAATTAGTTTTGACTTGAATATGGAGTTCTCAATGACTGAAATTAATTTTTCTGATGTACACAGCTTAGATAGACTGACCTTGGGTAAATCAAAAAAAACAGATTTACTTAAAAAAATGAAACTTGCTGGGACGCCTTACGTTAAATACGACAAGCGTGTTGGCCTAGGACTGGTCAATTTATCGATAGAAATAAAAAGATTGATTGATCGCGATATCACGGAACTGCTGAGAAAGCATCTTCCCGTCGCAACCGATGGTCGATTTAATGATTTGTACTGCAATGTTCACATATACCCTCAATTGGAAGAACCTGATTCATGGTTGGAAGAGATTGATTCTGACTGGCAACGACTTTATGTTTTGGTGAATTTTGTCATTAGCATTCCCAAAACAGACAGTCTAGACTCAATGGCCAGAGCCTCATTACTTTCCTTCTTTCAAGAGGAAAGCTGGGTGATTGATAAAAAACTCAATGCAGCTCGTAAGCGTTTGAAGCTTTGGGAAAAACTAAATATCGACGTTGTTTCTGAGCTGATTAGCGGTGCCTACTTTGATGAATTCCCAAGAGATCAATTCAGTGGTGTCAATTTAGAAATTGATTGCGATGGTGTTTTTGAAAATGATTTCGATAACTGCTTAGTACATTCAAGACTTGTCGATTACGCTACACGATTTGATGCTAGCTTGACTGAAAAAGCGTATGCAATTGAAAAATTGACGTCAAAGAATGCGCGCAAATACGTCCCCTTCATGGTGGGCGGCATTGCCAACGCATTTGGCGTTAAACAACTTTCCCCCAAGAAGCTTAAGCGAACAGACAATCTTTATGCGTTGATGGGGTTTGATGACAAATTGACCCATTCATTGGTTCAATCTATCAAAGTGAGCTTAGATGTCATGGCGGTAATTGGCGGCCCAATCATGTTTACTTTGGGTGATGCCATTGATTTCGCATGCGAAACACTTGAGTATCGTGAAGAGGATGAAACCTTTAGCGAACCATTTGACGCGCTTGATCAAATCAATTATGAGGATGGCGCCATTTACAAAGGCGATATAGAAAACGGTGAACCTAATGGAAAAGGTCAAATGACTTGGGTCGATGGCTCAAGTTATGACGGTGAATGGCTGGAGGGCATGCACCATGGCCAAGGAAAATATACCTGGGTTGACGGTGCTTGCTATGAGGGTCGTTGGGTCAATGGCGTTAAGGAGGGCTTAGGGAAATTCACATGGACAAACGGTGTCATTTATGAGGGACAGTGGTCTGGCGGAACGATGAGTGGTTTGGGAGAAATGAGGTATGCCAATGGGCAAGTTCAAAAAGGCGAGTTTCTAGCCGGAGAATTCGTTAAACCTAAAGGTCAATAAGCCAAACATGGAATTTATCCAAAGCCTACAGGCGCGTTTGGACTTGGTATTGAAATGTCTACGTTAACGGATATAGATAGGATTTGTGTATGACCACTGTGTTTGAGATTCTCTATGACTTAGCCATTGAACTGCAATCAAATCCATCTTTCAAAGCACTCACGCGCCATCACAATCCAGACAAGGCTTCTGTTGAATCACATTTGCGAAATGGTATTTGCCAAATGTTAATGTCGGGTGAATCCGTTGATTCCAAGTGGGGCAAAACCCGAATTTTTTGTCGCAATTACGTCAACAGAGCTCAGGCCGTGATAACTCCCAAGCAAATGTTGTCATTGTTGGCTGCTGTTGAAAACTTGTCTCAATCAGAAGACGATCGTTTGGCTGCTTTGGCAACTACTGCAGCAGCTACTTTTGAGGTGAAACGCAAGAACGAATTGGTGCTTGCCCTTGCAATGGTGACTTCAAAAGAAAAAATACCGTCTTTAAATCATCAGACTTATTTGGAGTGGATTGAAAATAGATGGTTTTACTGGGTAAACCAGCAGGTCCATGAATTGGATTCAGACGAACTTTTAAGTGACCTTAGGGTGCTTTACTTCAACATCAAAACCAAAATACCCGGTATGGGGCTGCCGTTAGCCGCCAATTTTTTTGCTGATATGGGGGTTACAGTATTTGTCAAACCCGACTTACACGTCACACCTATTGCCAATATGCTAACGCTAAGCACCGGAGAGGTAGAGGCATTCAAGGGATTGATAAAGATTGTCCAGATTGAGCGGGAAAAAGTCAGCAGAAATTCAAAATTTCAGTGGTTGAACGATCAAGGTGGGTTGTTCCCGCGTCATTTGGATAGGCTCATTTATATGATTGGTTCAGACAACTTTCTGCTGAATTCTGAGCAGTCTAAGCGTCATGCGCCTGATAGAAGGCAATTGATCAAAGATGCTTTAGTTTCTGATTGTATGGTTTCTGCCAAATACCATTCTTAGATCTGTATTGCCGATTGAAATGGCTTTTGCAAGACTAAATAGCAAAACGTATGAGCGTTATCTTTAAAACTCAATTTTTAAATATTGAATCTCCAAACGAAGTGTGCAGAGGACCTGAAGCATGTGGATCAAAAAACTAATCGTATTTATTGAAAAGTGGGGACTGGTTCTTCTAGTTCTATTTCTGCTCATCGTTTTTGGTGTGGCTGTTGATGAAGGTATGAAGCCCAAAGTCGATGCGGAAGCCATTTCGGTTTGGGCGTCTATTTTGGAGACCTTGACATCCGATTCTGACGATGCTGAAGGTTGGGCAAAGAAGATGCACCTGTTATTCAACGCAACATTGGCCTGGGCCGGTGTTCGCGTTTATATGGCAACCGCTGGTTTAAAGTGGGATAACTTTGCTGCTCGTTATTTGGCGCGCTCACACGTTATCATCATTGCAGGAAAGAGTGAGGAAAACTCGCCTTCAAATATGGGACGCCCAGCCTCAAATACTGCTTTATCAGAAGTCGATAAAAGTGCTTTGGCAATCGAATTAGCGCTATCGATGGCTGCTTCGCACCCGGTTGTTCTCAACTTAAATTCAGTCGATGACAGCAACCGTAGCAAGTTGTGGGAAGCTGGCGTAACTTTGTTGACTGAAGATATGGCCATGGCCGATGTACTCACCGCAACGGGTGCACAGCGTGCACGCATGTTAATAGCCATGCGTGACCATTATGGCGACAATATTGCCCTTACTCGCTCAGCATTTAGTCCCACAATGGATAACACTGAGCTAGAGTGCAAGTGTCTGATCGAGCCCTTGTCTGTCAAACGAAGATTCAGGCTAGAGGACTACTTCGAAAATGACAGTCTGCCGAGAATTCGCATCTTCAACGAAGCAGAGCTTATCGCCAGACGTATTTTGCAAAATCATCCGCCAGACTTGCCAGTCGCACTCAGTGATGAGGCCGGTGTTCATTTGGTTTTGGTCGGATTGGGATCGGTGGGGCAGTCAATTTTGCTTCAGCTTGCTCGCTTAGGTCACTACCGTAGCGGTAAGCAGCCGAAGGTGACAGTCATTGATCGAAACGTGAAGCAACAATGGCGCGAGATGCTTGATGCCTGTCCCCAATTGGTGTCTTTGGTTCAGGTGGAAACGCAGGAACTTAAGATTGAGGAAATTACAGAGGAAGACGTTGATCGATGGTTGTTTGACGAAAGGCCTGTGACCATGGCCTATGTCTGCACCAAAGACGAAATTGCCAATCTGAGGTTTGCTCGCCTGCTTGTGAACCGTTTACAAGCTCGCGATGCAAAAAGCGATTTGATCATGCCTCAGGTAGTTGCACTCGATCCTCCCGGGGGTTGTGTGCTTTCAGACTACTCTTTGAATGGTCAACATAACGGTTGTTTTTATGTTTTCTCGTTGGTGCCATCGAAATTACAAAAGCAAGATGCCTCCAATCACGAAGGCAGCCACCTCATTTCTGAAGTGGACGATTCACGGGCGCGCCAATTCCACGAGGGTTACTGCGCAAAGGATCGGCTTGAGTGTGAGAAAGAACCCGGCCGTCAGCCAGCACCATTCAATCGTCCTTGGGCCGAACTACCCGAAACGGCAAGAAATGCCAATCGCATCACTGCTGATCATTTTGAGGTGAAAATGCGTTCGCTGGGTTACAGCATTGTTTCAAAAGAAGCGCCTGCTGAGCCTGTCTTGCTCCAGTCGGAGCAGTTGGAGTTGTTGGCTAGGATGGAACATGACCGTTGGTGGGCCGACCGCGTGCTGGATGGCTGGACCCTCAATGCAGTGCGAGACAACAAACGTAAGTATCATCCTAATCTGGTGCCATACGACGAGTTGACGGAGCCCATTAAGCAACTCGATCGCGACTCAGTTTTGCAAATGATTGAGATATTGGACAGTGAAGGGTATGTCATTGCCCACTCAAATTAGGAGACATTAATGTTGAAACGATCGTTGCTGCTTTTTTTGGCATTACTGGTATTTCAGTTCAATGCGGGTGCTCAAACTTTTCAAAATCGCAAAGCCCTCATCATTGGGTTATCCAATTACAGTGCTCAGTCACAAGCTGACCCCTTGCTAGGCGTTCCCCACGACATTGAAAGCGCAAAAAAAATAGCATCCGCAATGGGTATTCCTGAGTCAAATTTTAAATTTTTAGCAGACTCCGAGGCCACCAAAGCCAACATCATGGCAGCACTCAAGGGGCTTGGCGATTCAAATCCTGAAGGCTCTAGAACCCTAGTGTATTTTTCGGGTCATGGCGTACGACAGTTCAATCCCAATGCTGGGACTTGTACCGAGGGTTTGTTGACTTACGAGGGTACAGAAATGATTACCCACGCTGAGTTTGCAAATGCAACTCAGAAATTAACCAAGTCAGCAGACAAAGTGATCACAATGATCGACGCTTGTTTTTCGCAAGGCGTCATGACATCCTCCAGTGCATCTAGGAGCATGAGTGGTCCGAAAATTACAGCCAAGTTCTTCTCAAAAAATGGCCATAACGCTGATAATTGTGTAGCAGTTAACAATCCCGCTGCCACTCGAGGCATGTTGTCGGAAGTGACACGGTTAGGTGGGTTGCAAGAAAATTTTGTGCAAATTTCCTCCTCGAGACCCAATGAAGTCAGTTGGGATGAGCCAGGCAAGGGGGGCTTTGCGACACAGGCTGTTAGAGACTGCCTTTTGGGAAAAGCACAAGACTTAAACAACTCTGGTGCAGTTTCGATGCAAGAAGTAGAGATCTGCGCACAAAAAGAAATTAATCAAAAGATGCGTGGCATGGAGGCTAAGTTACACCATGTCACAGTGACAGGAAATAGAAATCTAATTCCTGTCGCGCCTGTTAAACCGCCAGTGCAACTCGCACAAGTTAACATTCCAATTCAACCGGTTAAGCCAGAACTAACCAAGCCAACTAATAATAAGCCAACACCGGCACCAGCACCAGCACCAGCACCAGCACCAGCACCAGCACCAGCACCAGCACCAGCACCAGCACCAGCGCCAGCGCCAGCGCCAGCGCCAGCGCCAGCGCCT
>Ga0209550_10006166_pt1 | contig 11200 bp, 14 predicted proteins | sample LauGreSuBDMM15SN_2_FD_187567 | JGI IMG/M metagenome (GOLD analysis project Ga0209550, IMG submission 187567) | Freshwater lake microbial communities from Lake Michigan, USA - Su13.BD.MM15.SN (SPAdes) (version 5) | ecosystem: Environmental > Aquatic > Freshwater > Lake | place: Lake Michigan... | reverse complement strand
GCATCCAAATCAAGATTTCTATATAAACCTTTAATTTTGCAAATTTTATCGGAATACTTTTTTTCATCTAGACCCAATACTGTATGAAACCAGGCTTCTAAAAATACCTCCCGAATATTTGTATCAAGTTTTTCTTTATCACCTGTAAGGACTATTTTTTTATAAATATTTACATCATCTGCCCCCTCAAACTTTTCTTGACCCTTAAAAATAACGCCGGTTGCACCTTTTCCCAAATACGATGGAACATTCAGTTTAGTGGAGGCAGCAGGGGCTCCAACCGCTCTTTCTACATTAAATACAATTTCATTGACTTTTACATCAATTGCGGGTAATGTACGTACAAAATCAATAAAACGAAATCCATTTTCTTCACTATCATAGGTGTCTTCAAGATATCTTACAACGGACCGGGCGTGTGCAGCGCCTGTTCGGGCTCGTTCGGCTGTATACGGCAAAATGATTTTTGTATATTGACGAATTGCAGACTCAAACGCAGCTTCGTCCCATGGTGCACCTGCTGCAGCTAATGGTTCATTATCACCCGGTCCTGCGGCTGCCATCTTCTAACGAAGATGTATATTTTGGTCATTCCAAATTACTGTCTCCATTCTCAGGCGTCGTGGCTGACGTGAACTAATTCGGCTACGATTCACTATTGTTCATCTTCGCCTCATGTTCACTGTCGCCACTCCTTACCACAATTCAGGCACCGAATAAAGATCGTCATCGGCTCATCTGCCGACCGCGTCTGCATCTCCCAATACCGCGTTCTGGACTTTCCGCATCGCTTGCACTTGAACATGTCCGAGCCTCCTTCCTTGTCGCCCTCCAACATGGTATTCTCACGTTTCATCTGTTCATCCGCTAGCGGCTGCCAGTGTTCTGGATATAATTCACGGGCCGTCATGAAGGGGATTTTATGGGGTTCAAATTCACCTTCCTTTAGACGAGTCAGAAGACGTGTGTTACCAACATAGGTTTCGGGACTTAGGTTCGCTACAGTTCTCCGAGCAATCATCTTATAAATATCGGCAAAGTCAGAGTTATCCCAGTGCTTGCGTACACCCTTTTTGTTTGCATCCTGAATGGCTGCATTGTAGATCCCCTTTTCAAGATCGGTGCGTTGCTCTTCCGTGAGTTCCGATGCGAGATGCTTTTCAAGGAGAGAGGCGATGTGAGTTCGGAGTGACATTGTATTCAGACTAATTGTAATTACAAAAAGGAGGTCAAGTTTACCGATTTCTATAATATTTCTTAGTCCAAAGAAAGATGGAGTTGCACCATCCACGTTTATCGGCTGGAATCCGCAGCAATGGATCACATGTTACACGCCGCAATTGGACCCAAAAGGCCCGTCGTAATTTATTGAGTCCCAAAAAAAATTCCAATTCAGCAAATACAGAGACAACAATTTCGTTTGGAAATGCAACATTTCGCAATGCAACCGCTAAAAATAGTTATAATCTTCGGCGAAAACACAACGGAGATAATTGGTCTCAATCCCGGCAAAAAAACATCTCATCGTATCGTCCGATTCCAAATTATAACACAGAAGCAACAGACGAGATGGCGTTGCGTAATGCAAGAGTATATACTGGAACTATTACACAACCATCCACTCCTTCCCCTATGATTAATGCAAATGCAGCACGACTCTATGCAAATTATTCTGCTAGATATGAAGATCCATATAATATGCGAAGAAAGATACGTACAAATTCTAGATTAAATAATTATAAACAACTCCGTAGAAATCTTCTTGCTAAATGGAATTATGAGTATAAAGAATAGCAGATTTCTAATATGCCTCTTCCTCTAGCTCAGGCGCCGTCTGCCATTTTGGGGCGCGCTTTCCCAGTGGCGCGGGAACTTTTACGCGGGAACGCAAGCCCATATCCAAGCGCCGGTATTCGGGGGAGGTTACGGTTCTTCGCCTTGGAGCCCGTCGCTTTCCACTCCCTCCATTATCATCCCCATCATCGTAGCAGTCATCGTCCACGTCTTCCTCCTCTTCCTCTTCCTCCTTTTCATCTTCTTCGGCTTCACCATCTTCCTCCTCATCCTCTTCCTTCTCTTCCTCTTCCTCATCATCCGCTTCCTCTTCCTCCTCTTCAGCATCATCGCCCTCAATCTCCACTTCTTCCTCTTCGTCTTCACTCTCGGCTGCGTCAAATCCTCCGCAAGCCTCATCGTAAAAGGCTGCATACTGCTCCTCTGCGAAATCTCCGCCCGATGATACAATAACTACGTCACTGTACAAGACGGGAGCATCCGTTCCAGCAGCATCAGGTGGTAATTCGTGTTTATTTTCGGTTCCCGCCTTTCCTTCTGTCCACCCCCAGACAGTGAGCGTCTTTTCGGCATATATGTAGGTCAGAATAACAGAAGCGGGCTTGGTCTTCCGAAGAGCCTTTGCGACCGCAGCCCCTGTGGCAGTGGTTTCCGTAAAGGCGGATGTATTCAGGGTCCTACGTTCACCATTTGCGGAAAGAACTACAACCTTGACCATTGTATCTTATGTTATTCCACGGATCAAGGGTGTCAAATTTAGTGAATCAGGTCTAAGCAGATAATCTGAAATAAAATTAACAAATGCAAGTGAGTTATTGCAATGAAGCACCGGCTACTACTGCTACCAACACAGAAATCACGACTTATATGTGGTCAGGATTTCTGGGTGAATTTGATCATACGACACTTACATTTACTGCATGGGAACTTACTGGGCCTACACTCTGGACTCCTCGTCCGGATATAGCTGGTCCACCGTTTGAATGCATAGGAGTCTGTACTATGAAGACTCAGATTTGGACTTCTGCTCAGCAGCAGAAGCAGATGGATCCTGCTCAGCCACTACTGGATCATTGGATGCGGCAGGGTTCTGTGTCTCGTCGCCTTGCTCCTGTGACCTGTCAGGGATAACTGATTCTTGTCGGGGTTCTACTACTGTTAAAAGTGCTGAATTGACCTCTGCAGTTGATGTTACCGATTCAGGTGGTTCTACAACTGTAGGAACCTTTGGTAGAGTAACAGGTGTAGAACAGCAAGCAAAGATAGAAACATTATTACGGGACGGCTCTGTGATAACTAGTCTTCTTAACTTCTCTTCCCGGGCATCTGCAGTGATGGCTTGGCTACTCACATCGGCGACCTCACCACTTACATCAATGGGTTGACTAGATACGTCGGTAGTCGCACTACTGACATCCTCCGCTTGTGTTTCAGGTCCCGGTTCACTGGATAAGAATGCGCCCATTTATAGTAAATGGATTTAGAATAATGCGTTACATGTAACGCAATTTTGCTCCTGAACGTTAGAACTATGGACTACACTCTTGTAATCGGTCTCATAGTGGTTGTCGTTGTTGGATTTTTCGCCTATCAATGGATTTCAAAGCGTGCTTCTATCCCTCGTGGATCTCCGGCTCCCTCTTCTCTGAAAGCCGCTGCAGGACCCCGATCAGCTCCAGCAGCGGGCCCAGTTCCTACAGCAGAAGCACCCGATGAAGTGCTGCAGCAGGAGCGGGCGACATATCCTCGTGTAGAAGGACAGACTCAGGCGGAAATGCTCACAAAGGAGCCGAACCAGCGTCGCGAACCCTCTAGTCAGCAGGGACCTGTTATGAATTCAGGTGAAGCTCCGGCTCAGTTTGATGAACATCTCCGTCATCCTGAACAGCTGTTCCACCAGCCTCAGCAGGGGCAGCAAGGACCGTCACTTCACGTGTCCGATATGCCCAGTGGTAGAGCAGCGAGCCAGAGTACGCCACTCGGTCCGGCTCCTGAAGGAGCAGGTCAGCAGGGCTTCAGCCCTGAGATGGCACAGAATGGGGGCGCGCTGGTAGGTAGCTCCCTGTTTGCATTTGATGGTATGGAACCTACGGGGTTCACTTCATTCTAGCGTGCTAGAATGACGTTTAGCCGTCGCTTCCTGCAAGGAAGCTAGGGTTCACTAGTTTAGCCGACGCTTTCCCCCTTTTTTTTTAAAAATCATTACTAAATGATTCCTAGAAAAACACTTCTCCGATCTGATTCGCCTATTACCTTTTTAGTCAAAGGACAAGGGGTATTTTCATTCGCAGTGTCTTCCGCTACAGAAGCATGCACTTTCAAAGTTGTAAGTACAGACAGTACAAACGGCCTTGACGTATGTATGACATTATCGTCGGTCCATATTACAAACATACAGACGAAAGAACCACTTCTTGACCCTAAGAATACCAAAGGTCTTACAGGTCACAAAGGAGCCTATTATTGGTTAAGCGTAGATGCACAGAATCAACGACTTCACGTGGGGATTGGCGAGGCACGAAAGGAAACGGCGATTTATACTTATCAATTTTCACAGGCAGCCCATGCTTCAAATAAAGCATTTTTGGAATCCCTAACACATATTGCAGACTGCAGTCCCAGTATTCAGCCACTCTCCATGTTACGCGATCCCATCACCAACAGTGTTCCACTCTTGGTACGTCGCAGTCACGAATTAACAATGGAAGACGTTGCATCGTTCAAATATCTACCCAAGGCTCACTTGAGTCCCGTTGCTCAAACTCTGTATGACTGCATTGGCTGGAAAGCCTTTATGCTCAATGATCCTACCTTCCCCGATTTTTCCAAGGCGATTGAGCGTAGCATTGCAACTCCCGGACTCTGGTGTTATGAACGACTCAAACAAAAGGCGGGTGAATTTGGCAAACCCAATCCACTTGAAACCTATTTACGTATTACACTCAATGAAAATAACGGAGAATCCCCCGGCATTCCGTATGTAATGGAGATCTGGCCTCCCGGCCATTTTTCGCCTATTCACAGCCATTCCGCCGCCCACGCAATAATTCGCGTTCTACACGGGTCCATCCATGTGGCCCTCTATCCCTATTTGTGTGCTGATGGAGAAGGTATCGCCCCTTTTGCAGAACATGATTTTAAAAAAGATCAAATTACCTGGATCAGCCCTACACTCAATCAAACTCATAAATTAACAAATCTGGGATCCGAAAAAACGTGCATTACGATTCAGTGTTACATGTACGCCACCAATGACACAGTTCATTATGATTACTTTGACTATATTGACGCAAGCGGTAATAAACAGCAGTATGAGCCCGACAGCGATATGGATTTTATGGATTTTAAACAATTGATGAAGGATGAATGGTCAGCAGTCCCTAAACCGGTGTCCTGTGGATGTTTTTAGTGATACGGGTCCCTAGTCTAAACCTTCCGACCCCTAAGTAGGATAAGAGATGTCAGCCATTACATTTAAAGTACAAACATGGGCCGATGATCTACGTCTTCCGTGTCTTACCGAACCCAGTGAAACGAATAGTCTTTTAACTCAGTTAGAACCTCTCCTTCGCATAACGATACCATTTCAGAGCAAGCACCTGCCGGCTCTGAAACGAGATACGTGGTTTGTTTTACGGCGCCCGGTTGATCGCAGCCGCAGTGGTCTCCTAGTGGTCTGGCCGGCCCACCAGGCCTGTGTCTATATCAGTGGTGAACCGGTTTCGCAGAAGCGACCGAGTCCACGCGTGGCCCTTCTCCGGCTTCGCATAGATCCCCAATTTTTGGCTGCTACTGCAGGTCTTACTGTATTTGCTGCAACGCTAAGTGGTGCAGCGCGGTCTCTTACAATTGAGGATACCCTAGTATGGAAAGGTCGTTCTGTGTTTGGAGCAGAGACCTTTCGCAAGAGATGGGGAATGGCCGCTCAATGGATTGATCATTATTGCATTATGGATCCCCGATTACTGGGCGGTCTGCAGGTGGAAATGGCGCCCTGGGCTCCCTTGTCTTCTCTACGACCCGAGGGGGTATGGGAACTCCAGGCTGATCAAGCTGATCAACGACGATTTCTGTGGATTGCATCCAATCATCATGATGTTTCTACATCTGTTCCTCCTACTGCTCCTCCTACTGCTCCTCCTACTGCTTCTTCTGGATCAGACGGAGAAGTCCCAATAATAGTCCCGACACTTGAGGTCGTCGGTCCTCTGATTGCTATTGCTACCCGTGAACCAGGGCCCGAGCAATGGGCCCTGGCCTCCTCCGATGGTGTGTCTCTGGGCCGTGCTCTCATCCGGACTCTCTCTGTGTCCGACCAGCTGCGGTCAAGCAAAGCTAATACACAACGTCTAGAAGTTGTGTGGAATTCTACTTTTCAAAAATGGGAAGTCAAAGGGATAGCCTCGGGTCAAGTAGCCGTTCATAGTACAAAATTCGCAGCATCCAAGTAGAGATGGGGAATGGTAAATCGTGTTTGCGTAAGACACTAAAAGGTAAACGATTGCAGAAGGGTGGCGCTACATACGCAGTTGATGTGGCAAAACCGATTACAACGGCAAGTGGTGTTCCCCTTGCAGTAAATGCACAGATTGATCCTTATTGCTCTTGGACCACACGTGGTGCTCAATTAGGTGGATCTCGCAGAAATAGAACACAGAGACAAAAGAGACAACAGCGAGGTGGCTCTTGTGGCTGCGGTAGCCAGCGATTGGTGGGCGGTAGCCGAATGGTGGGCGGTGGCGGTGGTAACGGCGGCTATGGATTTCAATTGACAAATGATCTGGGCAAGGTCTACACGTCCACACCCGTTGGTATCTGCCCCGCACAGCCAGTTGCAACTCCTCTTGTAGCACAAGCGGGCGGTATGTCTCCGATTAGCGCAACAGGCACTATGGCTGGCCCTACACCCACAGCGAGTCTTTCATTGATTAGCAGTTATCCCAGCGGTTACTCCTTGGGACATCCTTACAGTACGGTCAATGATTCTGCCCATTTCTTGGAACCTGTTCGTTATGACAGATCCTGTATGGGGGGTGGCTCTCGTAGCCGCCAGCGCAAGCAAAAGCGGCAGCGGCAGCAGAGGAGCCTCAAGCAACGGTCCTAAAAACTTGACCCCCTGCCTTGCGTACTCGGACCCTAGTACGATGGAATTCTTTGAAGACACAAAGAATGATGTATTCGCCGGCGTCATTACAAGCAAAATTCATATTCGTACCCAAAATATGGGTAGGAAGTGGGTTACAACCGTGGATGGTCTAGATGAAGACCTTGATCTGGAGCGCATTGCAAAGGCCATGAAGAAGAGCTTGCACTGTGCGACAACGGTCATTAAGGACAAGGATGATGTTGAGGTTATACAGTTGCAGGGTAATCACGCGGATGTTCTGAAACAGTGGCTGATTGAAATGCAGATTCTTACCGAAAAGGAGGCTGCCGAGAGGGTTATTATTCATGGATCAGTTTGAGGATAGGAATCATCAAACCTGGACTTTCGGTACTGCTTTTCGGAACATGGGTTTTGGTGGCGCCTCAGTTTCTTCTGCATCCGCTACCACTTTTGGTTTTCCCGTCTGATGATAGAGTCCATCAGCACCTTTCACGAGAACACGATACGCACACTGTTTATAAAATTGTATACGTTTTCTGTATTGCCCCTCAAGAATATCATGGACATCATGGATATCATAGATGACCGGCGCAAAGACACGTTCCTCTTTTTTGAGACGGAAGATTCGTCCTACAGCTTGTTCAATACGACTTTTTGGCGTGACCAGTGCTACTGTATTCAGGTCACGAACATTCATACCTTCGGCCGCAAGTGCGAATGTCGCAAGAATAATTTTTTCCGTTGCCGATGCGTCGCGATCCGTAGCCTTCATGCCTCCTACATAATATCCTATGGATGTAAATCCCCGTTTCCTAAATTCTGCCTCAAAGGCGGCCAGATGATCCCGACGATCCGATAGCACAAGCAGCTTACGGCCCTCTTTAAGAGCCGGTTCCAATTCATCACAAATGGCCAGGGTTCGTGGCGCATACTCGGCTAACTGATTACAGAGACGCGGCCTAGAGACTTCCCCGCGGCAGTCCGTTGGCTCATTCGCATAAACCGGATCCGCGCTTGTGAATTTGAGCACCCGTACCTCCACGGAATCATCGGCTTCACGCACCTTGATCTGATACCGCACCGGTCCAAGAAACCACAGAAAGACATTATCAAGACCATCAATCCGATCCGGCGTAGCGGAGAGTCCGAGCATATGTTTGGTCTGGATAGACATGAGAGCCTTGGAAAAGTGTTCGGCACCGAGATGATGACACTCATCAAAGATGGCAAAGCCGAATCCGGCAAAGGTATCCAGAGGCCACTCACGACTCGCCACTGTCTGAAGCATGCAAATACAACAATCATATTCAACCGGCTCCGGCTCAGGTTCCACTTCACGAAGACGCGCCAAGAGCTCCTCGCGTTTGCCGCCGACCTTGAGCCCGTGGGCCTTCAAGCGTATCTTCAGCTCTGCGATTCCCAGAGGCACCGGTTCCATGAGTCCGGTCTGGACTTTGCTCTGTTGCAGAACACCAATCCTAATTCCAGGAATGGATCCCTCCAGTTCCTTCTTCCATTGCTCTAACAAGAACTCTTGGTGTACTACAACGAGAAATCGTTTCCGGAGTTGACAGGCCAGCCAAATTGCCATAAAGGTCTTGCCGTAACCACAGGGCACACAGATCAATCCATTATAGTCACCGGCCTTAAAGGCATCCACGATCGGTAACTGTTCAGCGCGTAGCGTCTTGTTAAACACGAGTTCAGGGCGCAGAGGGCGTCCATCAGTGCGCGCATCTCCATCAGGAGGTCCACAGTTTTCCAGACCCCAGTAGCGCGGGACATACCAGCGACTCGGAGATTCATAGAAGATCGGAAAAGGATCAATGCCCGCGGCAAATTCGGGTGCCACGCGCGGCATCATCGTCAACGCCCCGCGAAGCTTCCCCGTTTGGGCCTCCGTCAAACAGTCTTTACGAATAGCATAGCCACGGTGACTGAGAATCCGTGCATCCGTATCTTTCGCAGTCCATGTATTAGATAAAAACATCAGTATCTTCTGAACACGATGTTTTTATCTCTGTCACTTTTAGTCCCCTCCTAGAGTAGAGACATGCGCGCAGCCTATTTAATTATCGGAGGCCTTCTAATTCTGGCTGTTGCGCTCGTTACATTTGTTCCTTCTGTCAGCAAAGTGTTTATGCCACTGCCTCAGCCTCGTGTAACGGAGGATGGAATTCAATGGCCTCTTAAAAAGTCGGTCCGGTTCTATATTCCGTCCGAGAGCATGGGAACGAATGAGCTACCTCCTTCATCGGATGGCCCCGATGCCAAAACCCGGTGCGGTACAGACAGTGTCTGCGCCCCATCATTTTAGGTGCGCATGCAAGGAATCTTATACTTCATTTCTTCCAAGCAGAATCCAGGTGAGAGAGCTGGATTTGCCGATGCAGGGCAAAATCCAGTATGCTTGGATTTTTGTGCCTCTTGGAGAAAAAAGTCAGCCATCCATGTCATGGATGCATCCATGTCCGGATGAAACTGGGTGCCGTAAAAAGGCAGTGATTTGCCCTCCACCATTGATATATACTCCTTACCGGCTCTGTCATGGCAGGTAGAGAGTATCCGAAATGTCTTCCGAAGGGATGCATTCCGATTAAATCGTACAACTGACACACCGTAGTCATGATCAAAATAAGGAACATAGGTGTGTCGTAAATGTGTTAGTTGGTTGACAGCGGCGGCATAGGAGAGCAATCTGGATTCAACGGTCCGAAGATTCATTTTGGAAAGAGCCTTCTCAAGACGCCGCGCATCAAATTGTTCAAAGGGTTGAAGGTGTCCAAAAAAATCCATTAGGGATTCGTAGCCGAGACATGTGCCCCATACAGGAAAATAGTCACCCGATCTATTGGCAAGTGTAGCCATTGTCAAAAATGTTCGGACTACCTCTGCGTAAGCAGGATGTTCCGCCCAATCAGGATGAAGATAAAGTCCGTGAATATATTCAAAATAGGCAGCGATCTCGGAACCTGAGACAGTCGCAGGAATTACAACGACTTCAATTTCTGGATTTTTGGAAAACCATTTGAGTACTGATGTGCGAATATAACTATAGGACGGTGCAGGTCCAGGTGGCAGCATCATAAGAACACCTATTCTTTGTTTTTCACGCATTCCCTAGTAAGGTCATTCAAATTAGCAAGTGCTAATTGGGAGTCACATGAAATAAGACCTGTTGTATTATACCCCCATCCTCGGAGTCTTGAAAGCGTTGCAGGCAGATAACAATTGGTTGCTGAATTAGTACACCCGTATACGGTAGTGCCGTCTGTTCGTGAGACAACAAGGCGTGTAAAATCCTTAGGACAGGCGCCATCATCTTCTTGAGCCTTTAAAAACTGGCAGGATCCAGGATTTATAAAAGGATTGGCATCCACACCTTTATCGGCAACTCTACAGGATGTAGCACCGGCGGCACATTCCGTAAGTGCAGAATTTCCACCAGGAGAACCACAGCATTTACCTGCCGTACCATCACCTTTAATAAAAGTGGCCATGGCCTTGGGACATAGAGTTGCCGCTTCTGCTTGCATAATTCCTGCGCGTAGCAAGAGACAATTTGGTACATCGGCTGTAGAGGAACCCAATGTACAAAAAGTGGTCGTTGCATTACGGCCCTGAATCGGGCGACAGGATTTTTTTGCGGTGTCTGCTGAACTATTGATTGTGCCAGAACAACAGTAGGCCCGACCATCACTAAACATATAGAGTGCGGCACCCTTCGGGCATTCGGTATTTTTATTAATAAGTGCCGGCGGGGGTGCAGTTGCATTCGCAAATGATTCACGGACACGTGTAATTATGGGGGAACCGAGAATAAGTCGGCCCAAGATAATCACTACAGCAATCACAATGCCGCCTATTAGAATGTCGCGAACATTCATTCCTCTACTAACAGCCATCAATTTAGCGATCTATTGTGGCAGCTATTGTCCTAGCCGACATATAGGAGAAAACTAGAAACCATATTAGTTTTGTGGATTCCCATGTTTCACTGCGTTGATTTGTAAAGTATACTTTCCAAAAAAATTGGATAAATATAGCATCTGCAATTAAAATCCCGATAAAAACACCAATAAAGAGTACTACCAACTTCAGTAAAGAGGTATTAGTATCTCCGCTACCCGCCTTTGCTTTTAGCCCATCAGAGAGTCCAAGAAGAGTTAAAATATCCACATAGGCGCCTGACACATCAATCACATCGCGACCTTCTACGACTTTAACTGGTTTGCATTCCAGCTCTTTTTTCGGTGTGGGTGCGGCAACGCCTGCTGCATCACCGAGACCAAGAATACC
>Ga0209550_10006163_pt1 | contig 11202 bp, 5 predicted proteins | sample LauGreSuBDMM15SN_2_FD_187567 | JGI IMG/M metagenome (GOLD analysis project Ga0209550, IMG submission 187567) | Freshwater lake microbial communities from Lake Michigan, USA - Su13.BD.MM15.SN (SPAdes) (version 5) | ecosystem: Environmental > Aquatic > Freshwater > Lake | place: Lake Michigan, USA... | reverse complement strand
GGGGAGTTATTTATACAGTTTTATTGATTTAGTCGCCCGATGCTCGCCCGCCGCGTTACATGTAGGTACGGACTGCTGAGACGTGTGTGCGTCCCGGCTCCTCCCGGTGTTCTTGAACCGGTGAGACAGTGAGGCCCGGCCACCGAAAAAGCGTGTTCTTGGGCACGTTTTTTGCACAGCAATGTGGACGGTCTGGTGCAAGGGGTCTGCTCGTTGCTCATGGATGCACCAATTTCTGCTGCGCTTGACGGAGCCTTGGGCGAGGGCGAGGATAGTCCATTCGTCGAGGACAGGAGTCATCAGGACAGGAATCCTCAGGGGACTGCTGTGATGCCACTGGCGACGGCCTGGATACTAAAGCAGTGCGGACAGACTTACGACCATTTGTTTACGGACGGTGCAGTGTGGATTCTGGGAATGGCAGCCGCCGGGTTGCTTACGTATTGCTTTGCTCAGCTTGCCATATGCTGCAGATCCATGGCCATGGAAGCATCGTTGCAAGCATCAACCGCAGAGGACAGTCATGAAATGTCGATGTTCATCCCAACGAGACAACGCCCAAGGAGCAGGGTGACTCGGCCTGCGTTTTGTTCTGGTACCTCAGCACTGCTGATGCCGCAGGTCCTTGCAGATACACTGTTTGAGGGTGCCGGTGCTATTGAAACTTTGGAACGCGTCGTGTGGTGTGCGCCGAGCATCATCGCCGTCGTGGTACAAGAGCACGAAGGCAGCTATCTGTTTTGTGATCTGTGGCTATTTGCAAGTGAAAAGGACGCTATTTCAACCATTCTACGGATCGGCGGTGACAGACAAATCTCTGTAGCTCGACCCTCGCAGGTGCTCAGAGGGCTGGCCGTCGAAGATGTCAAACGTCTTTCCAATCATTGGGCGTCACCACCATGGTCGGCCGCATTGGTGCCGCCCAAAGTTGAGTCTTCGGCCGCACCGAATGGGGATGCCGACCCTGCGGCTAAGGGCGAGGGTGCCTCTGGCCACTTGCGCGATCCTTCGAGCTGGCTCGAACAAATAGAGGATGAGCGTCAACGACAACGGGACCACATCAAGGTGGGGCTGTGGTCAGAAAGACATCGAACGGACCACGTCTGCTGATATCCGAGAGCGTATCGTAGAGGCGGCTGGACACTCAGATGATGGCCCAGGGGCCCTCGCGGCGCCTCTATCTGGTTGTCGTGTGTCCGCGACCGGCCGGCGAGCTTCCGCCGGTGAAGCGGTGTCAGTGCTTTCTTGAGTGAAAGAAAAGATTACCGTCTTTGGTCGACTTACCAGTACCGTTTGTGAGACTTGGTTCCGTTTGTGAGACTTGCCAGTTCGAAAAGGAATCGATGACGGGTTGGCGCACTTGTGGACGGCGCGCCGTCGAAGGTCAAGGTGGGGACGCAACAAGGTGTAGAGAATAAAAATAGGGATCAGTTTCGCACAAACGGCATTTCGAACCACGGGTCGCTGACGCTAGTCGACATACACAATGTCTAAGCTCGGAACTCTCTTATTATTGACCGTCGTCGTCCAGCTTGCTCCTGCGTGCCTGTTGCTCTAGGCGTGCCCGCTTTCTTAGCGGCTCATCGGGGCCCGTGCTGGCATCGGTATTAGCATCAGCGGCGTCACCTTCGACGCGCTCCCATCTCCAAACCGTCAGATGGCCCTGCTTGGCCCAGCGCTTTTCCCAGCGACGCACACGGCCGGTGAACGTGGGCCGAAGCTGCTGCTGCTGCTCCTTGTGGCGCGTCGTGTAACCACGTTTGGTCGGCGCGTCTTCGTAATCCTCTATGCCGATGACGCCCGACTCGCGCCGGGAGCCTGCGCGGCTCAGCATGGCTCAGCCGCGGTCGGCAAGTCCCAAAAGGCAAAAAAAGGGGAGCGGGAGCGACGCTGTTCTGCGCGTTCCTGAGTGTGTCGGAACTCACGCGAGAGAAACTGCTGTGAAAACACACACTGGAGGGCGCCGGGGGCCTCGTGGCAACCCCTTCGCCACCCCGTTTATGATTTCCTGATGGTTCGTTAATTTCTCCCAAAGTTCGCAAAACAATCTCGCGATCGACATGGCGATTCTCGTCGCGCAAGATTCCCCGCGTAAATGGCGTCCGACCCATCCATGAATTACGCCGTGCCGTCCATGAGCAAGAGGGCGGAGGAGCTCATGCTCGAAGTGCAAAGGCTGGCCCGGCTACCGGATGTGGCGCGGTTGGAGTCGGCGCCGCGGCTATCGGTCGGTCTGACGGCACCTCTGTCGACCCAAGTGCCTGCTGCGCAGGGCGCTGTTCCACGTCTTGCCTCGCCTCCCCTTCGCGGCCGGCCCAGCAGCGGCGGTCCGATGCGGACCCATGAGCGCACCTCGCAACTGGCCCTCGATGCTAAGCGACCACCCGTCTACATGGCAGCCGCACCTTCTCGCCTTTCCAGCTCACGCCCATTCCAGGGGCTGACAGACCACTCAGGATACTTGCCGAGGGCGTCGCCGCCACTACATTTCACAATGCCGCCGGCGTACAGCAATCGCATGTGGTCGCAAATGATGCTGCTGCCGCCGCCGCCGCTTCCGCCGCCGCAGCTGCCGCCGCCGCAGCTGCCGCCGCTGCCGCCGCTGCCGCCGTTGCAGCAGCTGCCGCAGCTGCCGCAGCTGCCGCAGCTGCGACCGCCGCAGGGGTCTCACGGGAGCATTCTCACGCCGCATGCGGCAGACCCAGTTGCTGGCAACGACGACGCTGACGGTCTCGGCGGCGGCCCTGGTCGAGACCAGCCGCTCCAGTTGTCCAGCAGCTCATCCACGATCAACCTTGCTCGAGACGAGAATGACGAGGAAGCGGCCGAGTTCCTCTTGAGCCTCTCTCCAGCCATAGGCGCACATGCCCTGTCGGCCAAAGCCCTGTCCGCCAGCGTGTCCCTTCTCAACACGCCGGATCTCTCCGTCTTCTACTCGCCCCGCTACAACGACCCGCTGCTCGGCAGCTCGTCACCATTACCGAACCTTGCTTATGGTGACGCACTGCCCTCACCGCTCGGGCTCGGGGCCAGGTACGAGTCTGGCGCCTCGTCGGCTACCAGCTCAAGCCCATACCTCGATGCCGGTGCTCTGGGCCACAGTCCGACTCCGACTACGCAGCAGGTCATGGCCATGGCACCTCCCCGTGCGCAAGGGTGGGGTGCGAGCGAGAGAACGAGGCGCTGAGCTTCGACATGGCGACGGCACGCATGTGTACAGCTGGGACATGGCGACAGAGCGGCGTCAGAGCGCGTTGGGCAGTGAGAGACGAGACATGCAGCAGCAGGTTACCATACCATACCATACTTGCGGCGTGCGGCCATATCCGCAACAGATCATCACCCTGCGCCGGCGACTCGACTCGTGACGGTCACGTTACGTCTTCGGCACGACGGGCCCCCGCGGGGTCCGGATCGGATATGACATATCGGAAATGTCGCATCGGGGCATTCCCGGCGCGCAATGCCAACGGCGCCCCATGCTCGACCGCAGCCGGCAGCGCGCCGGGGCGGTACAGGCCTGAGCGACGGCCGCAGCTCAGAGCTCGTGCTTGGAGTAGTACACACGTTGCTTGCGCAGTACACACCTCCACTCGGATAGACATGGCATCTTGGGACCTTGACCCAGGGGAATGGCTGCCAAATACACGCAATTAATAAGCCCCCTTTTTTGACTATAATATTTCTAGTGCGTATAGTCTACAGGGGAGAGGCGCGGACGGACGAGGCAGGCGGGGGACCATCGGCCAGCGGGCAGGATCCGGCAATACCATTCCACGACAAGTTCCTCTGTGAAGGAGTTTGTGAAGGCGCCGAATCGCGAGTCTCCGAATACACCCATGCCACCAGCCTTGCGCACGGTGCACGCGAACCGCAAAGACAATGGCTGGTATAGGGCTGACGTCAGTTTCTCAAAGGATATTGCAACTGAATCACATGAATCAGCGACGATCATTTGCCACGTGGACGTGACCACGCCGTGTCAATCCGGTGTCTGCAGCTACAGGCTTCCGATTCCTGTGGCGAATTGGCAGCCATTCATCAAGTTCGCGGGAAAGGGCAAGTGCGCGAACTGTGTCTGCAGGCACGTCAAACGCAAGAAGCTGGAAGATGGCGGCGGCCCGGCTTGCACTTGCGGTAATCCCAGCTGCCAGCCAATGAACACCGCACCAGCGCCAATAGAGGCCGCGGCGGCGGCAGCGGGGACTGCAGCGGCCGCATCTGGCACTGGAGCCGTGGCGGCGAGCTCCAGCGCGCCATTGGCTCGCCTGGCCGTGCCTCTGAGCAGCGCGTCGCCCTGCACCGACGCTGCGGCGCCTGCTTCGCGCAAGCGGCCCCTTGCTGACTCGGCCATAGAGGTCGCGGTGGCCGCACCCGCACCCGCGACCGCGCTCGGCAGGGCGGTCGTGCCGTACAGTGCGGCGCGGGGGCGGGCGAGCTCGAAGGTGACAAGCACGGCCAACCAGCTGTACTCCATGCTCGACCTCGGGCGCGATTTTTTGCGGAGCGCGCCCAACCTAAAGACGCTGGCAGAGCTGCTCGAGAAGCCGCAGACGGACCTGACGCGACCGAATGTGGACTCTTCCAATGCATTCTCGCCCCTCCACCAAGCAGTGGCCAAGGGGCTCGTCGAGGCGCTCCCGCTTCTTCTGAGGCACTGGCCACGCGACCGCCCGTTTGCACGCGCCAAGAAAGGCAAGACGCCCCTGCTGCTGCTCACGACCATGTGTGAGAAGGTGGCCGACCCGCAACGCTCGCCTGTGAATACGGATGAGCTGTGCAAGATGGCGGAGATGCTGATCGAGGTCGACCCTGAATGCATCGAAACGCCCGACAAGGACGGCTGGACGCCGCTCATGACGGCATGCGAGTGGGGGTGCCTGCCGCTCGTGCAGCTACTGCTCGAGCGCGGCGCGAGCGTCGAGCCGAAGGACAATCTTCTGATGACCGCGCTGCACTGGAGCGTGCGTGAGGATGACCATCCCGCCCACGCGGATGTGATCAGCATCCTTCTTGAGTACGAGGCCGATCCGCACGCTACCGACGATAAAGGGAAGACGCCACTTGCACTCGCCAACGAATATGAGTCTGCGCCGGCGATCTTGGCAGCACTGCATTCTCAGCCATACGAGACACTGCCGCGCACGAAAGAGGAGGTTAAGTCCGCTGCCGCCGCCGCCGCCGCCGCCGCCGCCGCCGCCGCCGCCGCCGCCGCCCTGGCGCCTGCCTTGGGACGCAGGCGCCTTCACGGCGCCTCGGAACGCGGGCCATCGACGCTGAAGCTGCTGATGCCGCCGGACGCACACGCGCCGACGCGTGGGCCGAGCGCTGCGGAGATCCGCGCAGCAGAGGAGGCCGAGATGAACGCGGCTATCTGCCAAATCTGCAACGGGGGGTTGGTGGAGGCCGGTAACGAGATCCTGTTTTGCGACGGCGAGAAGTGGGGAGGCCAGTGTGGCGTGGCCGTGCACCAGCAGTGCTACAAGCTAGGTGTGGTTCCGGCGGGCGACTGGCTCTGCGACGCGTGCGCGCCTCGGCAGCATGACCCGAGTGCCGCCGACGGCACAATGGTCCGCTGCGAGCTGTGCGAATGTACCTCGGTCCATCCCGAGGGTGGGCGCTGGCAGTCTTTCCCGCTCATGCGCTGCCGGCCGCCGATTTCATCCATGCTTCATACATGCTTCATCCATGCAGCATGTGCCTGGTCCTTTCCGCAAATCTATCGAGATGATGCTCTCGGCGGCGCTTGGGTCTGGGACAAAGAGGGCCAGGCCATCATCGAAGACTTGCGCAAACTCAAGCAGCCATGCTATCTGTGCGGGGAAAAGGGTGGCTGCCTGGTGCAGTGTCGACACGGCTCCTCGACCACCGGGTGCAATCGGGCTCTCCATCCTCTCTGTGCGCAGATGCAGCAAATGGTGCGTCCCATCGCGCGAAAGGGCGACGAGGTCGGCGCCTTTTGTAGCTGGGCCCACCTACCCGCCGCCATCTTCGATGACGAAGATGACGAAGAACTCGCATCAAAGGGGCGTACGGAGCGGCATGAGGAGCTTTTCAAGGTCATTGGGCCAAATGCCGATCAACTCGCAAAAATGCTCACGTCGATGCACGACAAGCAGAAGCGCCGCCTCACGCTGCGTGATCTTTTCACAAACCCTCCCTCGTCGGCCGTGAGCGGCGAGGCGGATCGGAGCCTTCGAGCCTTCTTTGGCACGGGCGCGGGCGCGCCGCCGCCCACGCTCATGCATTTGCTCGCCGTCGCGGGAGGCGCTCGAGAACAGCGACTCCTCACTTTCCAAGGGCGCCAGGCGTCGACCACCGACGGGCTGACGATGTTATTGTGCCACGCGGCGCGTGCGCACGCCGAGACCGAGGCGGAGGCGGAGGCGGCCGTCGCCGAGGCGGCCACCGCCGAAGCCGCGCGTGCTGCAGCACCGCAGTCGAGCGCGAGCGGGGTGGCGATGATGGAAGGGATGGTTGAGGGTGCGGGTGGAGCGCTGACGCCCCCAAACCTTTGCGATGAGTGCGACGAGGATGAGGATGAGGCGGCGGAGGAACAACCGTATTCTCGCACGTCCAACGACGACGCCTCCCAGCTCCGCCTATGTGGGACCACGTGCAGGGGCTGGGGCCTGGGCGGCGAGCTGGGCGACGCGGACGGTCTCGGCCGGCTGCTCAACTGCTGCGAGCATTCGCCCTTTGCGGCGGCTGTACGTGCGGGGTACGTCGAGCGAGCGCTCCTCCTGTACAACGCCTCGCACACCAGCCCGCAGGGCGCCGGCGCGCTGAGTGCGGGGACGAAGTTGACGCCAGTGGAGGAGGACGGCGAGGAGAATGACCGCGGCAGCGTGCCCGCCATGCTCGGCGCGGTCGCACACGCCCTCTTTGAACGGGAGATGAGCGTGAGCATGCGCCATCTGCTGCTGCTGCTCGCGGCACGTGCGGCCCTGCCCACGGCGGGTTCCAAGGCACAGCTGGACGCCGCGCGAAATGCGTGTGGCGCACGCGGCTGGTGGCCCGCGGGGCTGACTGACGTAGCCAACGGCGCCGAGCGAAGAACGACCATTCGATGGTCCGAAAAGGCGGGGCTCTCGAATCTGCCGCCCTTTGTGTACGTCTGCGAGAACGTGATGGTCGACGTGACGCCGCAATGGGCGGCTGGTGCGGCCAACGGCGGCTGCAAGTGCTGCAAGCCTCTGAGCAAATGCGGTTTTGGCACAAAGCCCGTGTGCACTGACACGTGCAGGGCGTGCCGTGGCAAGCAGCAGGAGTGCGGCTATGCGTGCACGTGCATCACCAGCCCGGTAAAGTGCAGGAACCGGAAGCTGCAAGCCGGCCTCGTATGCCCCCTCAAGCTCGAGTACTTTGGGCCCCAGAAGGGGTGGGGCGTCAAGGCGTGCGAGTTCATCAAGCAGGGCGACTTCGTCATCGAGTACATAGGCGAGGTAATCTCGCAGCAGGAAATGGAGCGGCGCTCCGTCGCGTGCGACGAGGAGTACCAGTATGTCTTCACTCTCAATGGCAGAGGCGGCGCTGGAAAAGATCGAGTCAAAGACAGATGCTACATCGACGCGCACGCGGTGCGAAACCTAGCCGCCTTCATCAATTTTGGGTGCGCGCCCAATCTTGAGCCGAGGGGCGTGCGGTCGCTCTCGGGCGACAAGCGGCTCGATCGGGTCGCCTTCTATGCCAAACGTGACATTGAGGCGGGAACGGAGCTCACGTACCGGCGCGACGCGGACGCCGTCTCCAAGGCCAGGCGCTCGATGATCGAGTGCAAGTGTGGCGCCGGCGCAGTTTGCATGGGCTTTCTCTGACGCGCGCATAAATGAGTTGAGGTCGAAGCAGCGGGTGCGCACAAGCCGGGCAAGCCAGTGGGTGAGCACACGGCCGCCGCGGCGTGCACGCCAATCCCCCGCCGCCCGAGTGTGGCACGTGGCAGGGGGCGGTAAGTAGAACATGTCCATGTGAAGTGTCTTTATTTGCGTGCGGACTCGTTTCCAGAAGTATCAGGATACACGTCGGACGAGTATTACGGATTATCAGGTCGGGCACACACATCTCGCGGGGAACAGGGACGCCCGGCTCCAGGCATGCAACGCGTCAAGCCTCCGCTTAATCTACCGTACTACGACGACCGCGGCTCCCTCGCTCCCACACGCTCTCCGAACTCGAGATGCGGCCGTCCGGGGGGCGTGGGCCCCGCAGGAGCAACGAGCGAGAGCACGCAGGGAATGAAGCGTGTAAGCGTGTTCGGAATTGGGGTCAATCGTCATAGTGAAAGTCGCGCTCCAGAAACCTCTCGTCGAGCGCCTTGTTCGGAGAATCGCGCCGGAGCAGTGCTCCGAGTGCTCCAACGCTCACTGTCACGTAGAGCGATCCGATCGCTACGTCGTCGCCCTGCGCATTGGAACCGAGCAACGTGAGGGGCGTGCTAGCGTCGACGTCGACCCTCGCCGCCACCTGCTCATGCAGGTTGACATATGCTTCGCCGAGGTAGAGCGCCGCCTGCGGCGGGTCGTTCACCGACGCGCCAAAGAGCGAGAAGACGACGTCTGACTCGTTATCCGCCTCCGCACCGCTCCGGAGGAGCGCAACGAGCTCGGCAGCCAGCGGCCCACTGCGCAGCTCGAGGGTGGCAGGCGGCGCATCAAAGCGTAACGGCTCACCCACAGCTGGCAGCGGTAGCCGTCGCGTGGCTGCGGAGAGCAGTCGCCCTCCTGCAATCTCAACCACAACCCATGCGAGCTGCACGCGGGGATGGCGATGAAGGGCCTCTGACAGCACAGCCGAGTGCACCGTGATTGCCAGGCGCGACGACGAGGGCGGCTGGGTGGCTCGCGGTGACGCGGCGACGGCGGCCGAGGACTTGCTCCCATTGTGGCGAGCCGTAGCCGGCTGCTGCCCCACAGTGGCCGGCTGCTGCCGCCCAGTGGCTGCTGCCGGCGAGGGGGCAGCTCGCTGTGCTGCCACGGCCAGTGAGCGGAGCTTGGAGAAGTCACGCTCGTCGCGGCGAAGTGCAGCCTCGAGGCGCCCCCAGTGCGCGCGAATAATGCTCTGCACTCGCACCGCTGCTGCCGTAAGCCGCTCACGCTCCCTCCGCCTCTCCTGCCGCGCCGCCGACACTAGCGCTTTCTCTTGACGCATGCGGGCTTCGTCAGTCCGCCGGACCTCGAGCGCGCGCGCGAACTGCGCGCGAGCCCATGATCCGCGCGCCGCCGCCTGCAGCCGCAACGCTGCACGCCGCCGCTGGTTATGGCCGCGCTTCGAGAGCGGGGGCGCGTGGGCAGGCGCAGCAGCTTCCGCCATGGCATGGTCGGTCGACTGCACCTTGGGGGCGGAAGAGCTCTCGGCGTGCCTCAGCCGATCGAGCAACGCCTCTTCTCGATACGCCGCGCCCAGCTGCTTCTCAGCCACAGCTGCACGACGCTCTGCGAGCCGCCCGCGCGCCGAATACGCCCGCGCCGCACGCTGCAACGTGAGCACTGCGCCGCGCAGCCGTAGCCGCTCGCGCACAGCCACTCGCGCTGCGTGCGACGCCTCAGCTGCCTCGTGCCGGCTGAGGCTGGCCGCGCGGCGCGCGAGCCGTCCGCGCGCCGCAGCCTGCACGCGGAGAGTCGCTGCGAGCGCGCGCAGCTGCATCTTCGTGTCCAGAGCCGCGCGCGTCGCGACAGTTTGTTGCCGCCGTCGTCGCTGCACACGCTCAGCCTCCGCGCGCTGCCGTGCGGCGTCTGCTCGTTTTCGGCCTCGGCGGCCACGGGCGATGCGCTGCAGCACGAGCACAGCGCGCGAACGGGCGAGGTGCGCGTCTACCTGCCGGCGAGCCGCGGCCTGCGCACGTAAGCGAACCACGTTTGGTACGCCGCGGCGCACACCGAAACCGCGTAGCGCAGCCTGGAGCGCGGCGGCAGCACTGCGATTGCGCATGGCGCCGAGGCGTGCGTGCACCTCAGCCCGCACCGCAGCGGCTTCGGCACGCTTGCGCGTGGCGGCCGCCGTTACGGCGAGGCGACGCACCTCCATCTGCCGCCGAGCGAGAAAGCCACGACCCACACGCTGAATCTCATGAACTGCCTTGTCCTGCTGACGCTGCACGTCCCGGTCGCGGCGCGCGGCACGGCGCGCCTGCCGCTCGGCAACGCGCTGCCGCTCGTTGCGCTCGCGATCGAGCTCGCGCACGGAGAGGGCTCGAATGTATTCGATGCGCGTGCGCAGCGCCCGCACGCGCGCCTGGATACGTGCCGCGGCTGCCTCGGGCTGCGAACGCTCAAAGTCCGCCTTGGCGCGCTCGAGATCGGCCCGCTCGCGGCGCACGACAGCTGCCTCGTGCGCCGCCTTCGCCCGATCCGCCTCGACCGATGCCCGCTCGTCGGCGAGCGCGGCAATCAACGCCTCTAGCTGCTCTCGCTCCCGTGCCACCCCATATGGCTCCGTGCGCAAGGCCCTCGCAAAATTGGAGGGCAGCGTCGGGGTGTCGCCCGTGCCGGCTCGTTGCTGCGCGCGGGTGAGCGCGTCCTGCGCAAGATGCGCCATCTTCTGCGGCTCGGCGATGAGGAGTTCAACGAAGGCATCAAAGGCAGCCCGTTGCGCAGGTGGCTTGAGCCCCAGCGGAGACCCACCAGGCGAACCAGAGGCTCCAAGACGCCGTGCGGCAGATCGGCGGGCGTGCGAGGCAAAGTGCACGTCTTCCGGAGCGGGCAGAAGGCCAAGGACTCGTCGACTCATGGACGTGGACACCTGCCGGAGAGGAGGTTGGCTGAGAAGACGCGGAGAATTTGGCTGTGAATGGGCTACAATCGACCACCTGAAACCCGAAGAATCGGCGACGCCTCTTAGGCCATCGGGTACCTCGAACCGCGCCCAATGGCCGCGCCGCGGCGCCGGACGGGGGTCCGGTGCGTGGGATGGGGACACGCGGGCGGAGACAAGCGGACACCGGACCGTCGCGCGGTCGCGCCGTGCCGGCAGCCGAAACAATCCCGAATCCGTCTGTTGCAGTAGTAAAATTTCACACACGTCGGGGGAACTTAAGGGGAACTGGGGAACGCGGATATATAACCTGTCCCCTCCGATTCGCAGTCTCTTCAGGGGATTCACCATGGCCGCGGCCCGCGGCGCGGCTCGGCTGATAGGAGCCGTCAGCCCGGAGCGGCACCCCGGCACGACAAACACGGAACATTGGGGGGGTGCTTTTGGTGGGGC
>Ga0209550_10006159_pt1 | contig 11203 bp, 10 predicted proteins | sample LauGreSuBDMM15SN_2_FD_187567 | JGI IMG/M metagenome (GOLD analysis project Ga0209550, IMG submission 187567) | Freshwater lake microbial communities from Lake Michigan, USA - Su13.BD.MM15.SN (SPAdes) (version 5) | ecosystem: Environmental > Aquatic > Freshwater > Lake | place: Lake Michigan... | reverse complement strand
AGTGTTCAACAAAGGGTGGAAGTTATACCATACACAATGATGTTGAAATGTTTTGTTGCATCTGTCGGGTGTAACATTATTCAGTACGCTGAGTGTATTTTTGGGAAGAAAAGAATCAACGGAACAATGGCTCGTCGAATCCCCTCAACTTCTTCGAATGCAATGTGTCGATACGGTCGCGCAACGCCTCCATCGCACGGATGCTGATGTCCAAGTGTTGACGCACGCGCTTCCTGTAAAACTCGTTGGCCATGCCTTGCAGCTTCAGCTCGCCGTGTAAAGGCTTGTCGCTCACACACAACAATGTTCCATACGGCACGCGGTACCGATAACCGTTGGCCGCAATCGTAGCCGACTCCATGTCCACCGCTATTGCACGCGAGTCCTCGATAATGTGCTTATACGTCGCAACGTCTAATTCCCAATTGCGATCGTCGGTCGTCAACACTGCACCCGTGCGTGCAGGGATCTCACAATTGGTCACTCCATCGATGGCTTGTTGAATCGCGTTCTGGATCTCGCTCAAACAGGGAACGGGCACCCATAAGGGTACTTGCTTGTCGAGAACGTGATCGAAACGCACGTAGCTGTGAGCCAACACATAGTCGCCGAGCTTTTGAGTGGCACGGAGGCCACCACAGTGTCCGACCATGAGCCACGCATGAGGGCGTAGCACGGCCAGGTGGTCGGTGATGGTCTTGGCGTTACTGGGCCCGACGCCGATGTTGATGAGCGTGATGCCGTTGCCGTCGGGTCGCACAAGGTGATACGCCGGCATCTGAACGAGTGTCGGTTGTGCCACCGCTTCCTCGTCGGTTAGATCGACGTTGTCCGGTCCGATGACGCGGCAACCCTCGTTGGTCGCGGCGTAGCTCTTGGCGTATTCGACGAACGCCGGCACATATCGATGATAGTTTGTCAACAATACAAAGCGTTGAAAGTGTTGGGCATGTGTGCCCGTGTAATGTTGAAGACGGTTGATCGAAAAGTCGACGCGCAATGCGTCAAAATACGACAGGCACTTTGCCGACTGCTGAATGTCGCGAATGTTTCCGAGGTCGGGCATGAGCGTGTTGGCCAGATGCAACCACTCTTGCTTGACTTGGATGCCGGGGACAAAGCTGACGGGAATGCGCTCTTGACTGGGATACACTGCAAACTCGGCGTCGTACCTCTTGCTCAACGCACTCAACTGCTCCAAAAAATAGGCACGAAACAAGGCGGGTTGTGTGACCGTCCCATGCGATGTCGTGTCCTTATGGACAATGCAATAACTCATCGTATGCGCATTTGGTTGAGCTCGGTACTTGCACCGAATCTCCAACATTGGGTACGTGGCCGGTGCGCTAACGTCGGCACGCATTGACTCGATGGCTACATCGTACAATTTCTCCAACTCAACAACAACACATTGTGGATCATGAGTGACCAACATTGTGATATATCATACAAAAACAATTCTTCTCGTAGAGAACGGCGATCGTAAATTAATCATTAACCCTTGTAGAATGCCACTACATATTCGGGCAACGCAGCGGCGTCGTCTGGCACTACATATATCGCCGGCCGGGCCACCTTGTCCACAAACACCGTGCCTGTGACATGACTCTTTCCGAGTACCGGACGAGACTCGTAGGAATTCAAGAGTTGCGTATGCGCGATGCGGCACACAAACATGAACGACACCTCGTCAATCGACTTGGGCGCGTAATTGTAGCTGTATGACGCATCTCTTGCGAAATATGATCCCTTGCCGTAGGCGGACCGTTGGTTCATGGCCGCCTTAAACCCCTCGCGTACAATAGTGTCGATGCAGGTCTCTGATGTGCCGTGGAACAACCGCGCCTCTTGGTAACTCGCACCGTTGAATTTAATGTACTAATGTTTCATTAAAAAATCTATTTTCTTCAACATCCTTCGCTTTTTCCAAAAAATGGTTAGCTTATGCTACATTTTCATTGGGGTCGACAGTCTCAATTACTCGAACAATATACCTAAGCCTTGAGACAAAGGGTCGGATTGAAACATATCGACAAAGACACAATTATGTTGTCGAAGACATCATTTCTTCCACAACACTCGAAGTACACACTTGGGATCAACTTCCCAACACGTCTCTGCTACTCAGACAACGGGTTTATCTTTCTCACAGCTTTTAGAAAAATGTTTAGAGATCCCACTAGATCTCTGTCATGTTTGAAACCACACTCTTTGTTCTTACAATGATAAACTTCGTTACACTTGTTCAATTGTCCACAACATGGACATGTTTGACTCGTGTAATGCTCTTTCACTTCCATGAAGGTGGTTCCTAACTCTAAACATTTCTCTTTCAGTTTGTTAAAGAATTCTCCATGCCCCGTTTGGAGCATGCTTCGAACAGTTTTGGATGTCAACTTTCGATCTTTCTTCATACACATCCTTGCAGTCTCTAATTTTGGCATCATCACCAAGTCATACCTTGATGCCAAAAAGTGAGCACATTGATCTTTCATTTCTTTCTTCAAATAGAAGACTTTCTTTCGAATTCGTTTTATTCTTTCAGCGTGTTTTTTCTTCTTTGATTCTTCTGTTTCTTTTTTTGCTCTTTCTAAATACATCTTGTCCAATTGGATCAATAAAGACGTCACTCTGGTTGACCATCGGTTTCCCATCATGAAAGATTCTTGACTATTCGGAGCATATGTCGTGAGATATTTTCGGACCCCTGGATCGATTGCAACAGGATTCAAGCATTCTTTCTTCTCCGGCTTCAATGTTTTCTCTACTGGAAGAATTAGAAAGTACTCGCCAAATTTGGTTTTCTGAATCTTGCAATCCATTTCAGGATGTTCGTTGGGCATGAGTTTGTGCAACTGTTTCGTACCAAAGTATCTCATTTCTTTCAAGACATCTTTACAGACGAATAGTGAATCACCCACTTTTTTTACGCTTGCTTTTTCAACTGATATTGACCACCCATTACTTTGTTCTTTCTTCTTGGTTCGATAAGGGCTTGTAAAATGTTTAATGTTTTTCTCTTTCAAATTCGTAAAGCAAGCTTTAAGGTTGGCGCATGCTTCAAAAACTGCTCCTGCCCGTATAATTTTAGGACATTTCAACAACCAAGGCTTGTTGTTGTAAAAGCTGTTTGGGTTTCCTCCCCCTCTTCTTTGGTACGTTACCAACCGGTTTCGAAGTTTCATCTTGTCCTTTAGAGTCTTGTTCTTTGGGTTTGTCAACAATGATATTGTTTTGTTGTAGAGAAATCTCGAGCATCCTGCCCAAGAGTTCAGGGACTCCTTTTGTTCCTTGTTCGGGTTGAGTCTCAACTTGAACGCCTTCACAATTTTCTTTTGTTTTACTTTTGTATCTTCGCATTCCATTCCATCGACAACAGTAAACCTGCACGATTGCCATAAGGTCCTTTCCAAGTTCTGATTCTGGGGTTGTATCTTCAGTGTCGAGAACCACGATTTTAGTTCCGAACTCTGAGCACATCCATTCGATGAGTTCGCATCCAAATCGGGCAAGGCGGTCCCTTGAAGCCACGACAATTGTTGATACATTTCCTTTCTTGACAGATCCCAGAATTCGTAAAAGTCCTGGCCTCTTGAAGTTGATTCCTGATCCGATGTCAAAGATTTCTTCGACACCATATTCGGATCCACGATGTTGGTCAGGAACATTTTTTCGGAGAAATTCTTGTTGTCTTTGGAGATCGTCTTTTTGTTTACTGGAAGAGACTCGTGAGTACAGGATGACTTTTGGCTTTTCTTTGATTTTGACTTTTGAGATATTGACACTTGGGTCGATACTTGAGATGTCGAAGAGTCGCATACCTCCGGGCGTCCGGATTGTTTTGATGAGCCCTTGGTCACTCCATTTTCTAAGGATTCCTTGACCGACTCCGAGTAAATCGGAGGCGACCGAGATTTTACACAACTTGACTTTTTCATTTTGATTCATACTATTGCCTTCATGCATCTATAATATGAACTTGTCTTTAAGTGCTTTATCAATAAATATTGAAAACTCATAGGTTATGGTTTAGCTGTTCAAACCCAACTTGGCACAATGAGAGGCGTATCGATCGGAGAGTTCAGGGTTATTCAATCGGTTCAACCACAACACGCAAGCATTAGGACAAGAGCGTGCAATCATGTCGTAGATTTCGTCGAATGCTCGGTCGCTCATTAACACCGGTAAAGTGGCCATTTGGTCGACTTTGAAAATCCAGATTATCCCTTAAGGATTAATTTTTCTTTATATCATTTCGCACAACGAAGCAAGTACGAGCAAGCCATTATCATTGTGATGGTCGTCGCAGACATGGCGACCCACACCCCGGTCAACCCCAACCAATGTTGCATCGCAAAATGAAGGCATGGACCGAGTACGCCATAGCCCAATAGGTTGACGGTCGCCACGCGTTGTTGCCCCCCTACGCCGTGTAAAGCACCCGAGAGACTCGAGAGCATCTTTTCCATCGCGCAATACAACATGACCAACGGCAAGTATCCCACCAACTCGGATCGCATCGCAAGATCTCCCGTAAACACAGAGACGACATGAGGGCCGTATAGAATGCTGGCAAATACGGCAAAGGCACTCGTGACCGCCGCATAGAGCGCGCTCAGCGCAAGGACGATCTCTTTGTGTGTGCTGAATATCGTGCGCGTCCACGTCGTGTTGAAAATGGGCACCGTGTGAGTGTAGTACTCGAGCAATGCCATGTTACACATGAGCGTGTGTAACAACGTCGCTGTCTCGTCCATGTAGTATTGGACAAACAACATGGTGATGTGCATATAATTGGAACTTGTGATCATTGTCACCATACTCAACGTACCCACACGAATGTACTCGGCCATGCTCGCCCACGTTGAACGCGCGGATGAATGTCGTCGTAGCGCTTCCCAATCGCAAAAGAACATGTTACAAACGATGTATGCGACGCATTCGAAGGTATAGCCAATGCTATAAGCCATTGCGATTCTTAGGCATCCGTTTTGACGATGCGCCCACGCCAATGTGAGTGCGCTTCTTGTGGCGACTCCCCCGATGACGATCGCACTCTTGAGCTCGGGACGTTTGGTCAGCACAAGCACCGACTTGAAGACGCAACTGAACGTGACGGCGATGAGGCCGGGTAACGAGGCCCAAAGATACACATATGCGAGAACCTTGCTCGTAGGATTTGTGAAAAACATGCTAACGACGACATCCGACAAGCTGAACAACTCGAACAAGACCACGGCAAAGACTAAGTTGATGCCGAGTGCGATGCGTGCGACCGAATACGCACTAGCTTGTGTCTTGTCCGTGAGTGCATAAACGTGCATAAAAGCCATGTGGAAGCCGACGATGAGCACAGTGAGCACCGAGGTCGTCGCCCCGCAAAAACCGACGACCACAACTTCTTCGGTAGAAAGATGCGACGTGACGAGGTAGTGTTGGAGCAGCGTTGCCGCGGCCATCGCCAGCGACTCCCCCGACGTTCGAGCAGACACTTTGACAAACATGACGATCTCGGAAAAAACCGTGTCTACAAAGCGTGGTTCTACTTGACGTTCGATCAAGGGTGTCAACAGGTCCTCACGGCCCTCACGGTCCTCATTCAGTTGCATTATGCATTGACCAAAGACCTTTTTTTCGTCTTGGGTAACACAGTGACCGAGACAATGTTTCCACGCATGTTGGCAGGGACGCATGCACGGTCGTTCTTGTACGTCACTACGTCACCATTGGACATGTTGAGGACGACGACGTGCGTGGGCGGCACTCGGAACGACCCCACCTCGCTCAAGTCGTAGTTGTCTTTGAGCTCCTTGGCAGAGAATTGGCCCTCGCTCAAGGCCATGCCTGGACCCTTGTAGTTGCAAGCGGCATAAAACAGTGGAGTGACGACACATCGCTTCAAGTCCTCCACCATTGTGCGCTTCAAGTATATAAAAGCCTTGATGTCGCGCAACGACCGTACCCCTAGAGCGACGTGCAAGGACGTATCCGACGTCACCGCGACAAAGCCATTGTCCAACCTAGAAAGTGCGCGGTCAACCATGACGGCGTCCAATCGACCCCGAGAATCGAGGTCGCGATTCTGCAAGGCCACGTCTACAAGTTCGGTGACGGCGAGCATGTCAATCTCGAGTCCGATGAGACGTTTCTTGGTGGCGTCGGATAATTTCAGGTCTGAGGGGAACAAGTTGGCAAAGTAAATGGAGAATTCGTGGTCTATTCGTTGCATGTTTTGGCGGATGTATAACGGGTTGCACACAGGACACGGTGCTCTCCAGGTGCTCTCAAGAATCATTAGGATGTTTGAGAGTTCGAGCATTACGTCCCCCAAGAGACCCGCGTGATAGCTTTCAAAGTATACGAGCACCTTTTGCACATTGGTGTCCATAAACATTTGCAAGAACTCGTGCATCGTGAGCTTTTCGCCATAGGTGTCGACCAGGTACTCCATGCGTGTCACCGTGAGCGCATACAACAGTGTAAACTTGTCCGGGTCTGGCCACGGAAAGTCCTTGAGCGCGTCCAACGTCTCCCGGATCTTGGCCATCGACGATAAAATTTCCCCAACGGAGGCCTCGTCTAAAGAGCACATCGACGGCTCCTCTTCCCACCCCTCGACGACGCCCTTGACGACGCCTTGTCGCCTGAGCATGGCGAGTGTGACGACTATAAACACGATTATAAGGACAATAATGATGATGGCCTTGAGCATTCCTACACATTCACCATAAAAAAGATCGCACACATTCTCGCTCATTCTATCACTATGCCTTGTCGATGGTTTCATAGGGGTCGACGCCCGACTTGAAGTTGATGGGCAACTGGATCGTCGTTCCAAAAGACGTATTTTGACGTGCCAGTTCGTCGTTCAAGCAATATATTTTAATCTTGTTTTGCTGCGCCATCTCACTCAACACTGTGTCGATTTGTTGCTCGATCAACGTCTTATCCAAAAACTCGGTAATGCGTCGTGCGCTGTCGCGTCGGACAACGTAGCCGTGTGTTTGAAAGAACCTGTCCATGTCGGAGTGTTGTTCGTACTTGACACACTTGATGCAGAAGCATCCCAACAAGAGCATGTCCCAATCGCTAGGGATCTGTGTCATGGTGGCTGTTAATTTGCTATACAATTTGGGGTCGATCACGGCGTCGTCCTCGAACACGATTCCGTACGGCTTGTCGGACTCGGCGATAATGCGCAAGACTTGTTGGTGGCTTAGGTAGCAGCCGACGCCTCCAGGTGTCAATTGATAGTGCTTGACGCGGTAGCCGTTCTTCTCGGCGTCTTGGATCTCGGCTAGAGCTCGGGGGGACACATAGTCGGCGAGGTTGAGCATGCGACCGTCGACCGCTTCGAAGCGAAAAAAATTCTTGGATCCCAAGTCGCAACCCTTGTATTGTTCGACAAACGACTTGAGACGGTCGGCGTTCTTGGACATGTTGATGAGGTAGATCTCAAAGTCCTTCAATGATAACACTCCGTCCACAAAACTGTCCATGATGGACTTTGCCTTTTTGCATCCGCAACGATTGCTCGATACGAGCATCAAGACGACGACAAACACGACAACCACAGACACTGTCAACACGGTAGTGTGGGTATCCATCCGGTTTTACACTCTGGTCAGAAAAAACTCTTTGTGACACTTTGTGACACATTGTGCCAAAAATATTGATGATTAAAAGTACAACTTGTGTCTGAAGATACCAACATGCAGCTGCTCATCGTCGAGTCTCCTGCAAAGGCAAAAAAGATCCAATCGATCCTACACAAACTCGGACACGACGACTTTCGCGTCATCGCATGTTGCGGTCACGTGCGAGATCTCGACAAAAAGACCCTGTCGATCGACGTCGACGACGGGTTCAAGCCAAAGTTTACGCCCATCCCCGGCAAGATGGACGAGGTGACCAAGCTATGTCGCAAAGCGGATCGCGTGTGGCTCGGCTCGGACAACGATATGGAAGGCGAGGCGATCTCGTGGCATTTGCAACAAATGTTGGGGCTTAAGGAAAATTACAAACGCGTGACGTTCAACGAGATCACCGAGCGAGCTCTGCGCGCGTCCATCAGCAAGCCGAAAAAGATCAACATGCCGTTGGTTGAAGCGCAATTGGCTCGTCGCGTTCTAGACCGTCTGGTCGGCTTTAAGCTGAGCCCTTTATTATGGGACAATTTCAGTATCGGCAGCAATCAACGAGGAGGCGGAGTGGCGGGTCTTTCGGCAGGGCGCGTGCAATCTGCGGCTCTCAAGATCGTATGCGACCTAGAACAACGCATCGAGGACCATGAACCCGAAGCGTATTGGTCGGTTGTCGCAGACTTTGTCGTATTGGGTGTACCTCTCGAAGGCAAGCTCTATGATGTGGACGGGGGCATGTGCAAGCTCGACATCAAAAAGGAGGCCAAACAGGTGCTCGGTGCGCTTACGCTCCGACCTACGGTGACCAAAGCGTCTTGCAAGATGGCCCACGAGGCACCGCCCGCTCCCTTCACGACGAGCACCTTGCAGCAAGCGGCGTCCAAGGCCGGGTCGGGGGTGCAGCAAACGATGCGCAACGCCCAGGCCCTCTATGAGCACGGTTTGATCACCTATATGCGCACGGATTGTTGCATGATTGCCGACGATGCATTGGACGAGATCGGGACTCATGTGCATGAGGTCTATGGCCCAGAGAATCACAAACGACGTACGTGGGAACACAAGAAGGCCAAGGGCGCACAAGAGGCGCACGAGGCGATCCGACCCACGGACGTCACGATGACCGAGCCGCACTTTGAGGGAATTACCGTCGCTCACAAAAAGTTGTATGCACTCATCTGGAAGCGTACGGTGGCCTCGCAGATGGTCGACGCCGAATATGCCGAGGCCGTGGTCCACGTGCGAGATAAAGGCTTGTCTGGCCAAGAGTTTGTCGGGAAACTCCGTGTGCTCGCGCAACCTGGATGGCAACTCGTGTATGACGTCGAAGTGGACAAAAAGCAACTCAAGCAGATCAACAAGTTACGAGCTGCGGGCGAGAGCGGGGAAGCCTTGCCGGCAAAATACGGAGAGCAAGTGCGCGCGCACAATACGTGGACGCACCCGCCCCAACGACACACCGAGTCGGGTCTCGTCAAAGTGCTCGAGACCGAGGGTATCGGTAGACCATCGACATACGCGGCCATCATCGACAAGCTTCTCACGAAAAACTACGTCGCCAAACAAAATCACAAGGGAGTTGAGCACAAGGCCGAAGACTATGTTCTAGACGTCGCTAAGCGCGAGGTGTCCAAGGAGGCCAAGGTGGTGGTGGTTGGCGCCGAGCAAAACAAGCTGACGGCTACGGCTGTCGGCAAGGCGATCAATACGTTCTTGGAGCAACACTTTGACTACATTGTCGATCGGGCGTTCACCGCGACACTCGAGACGGGGTTGGACGAGGTTGCCGAGGGAGAACGCACGCGGCTCGAGCTTCTCACCGAGTTTTGGCGCAAGTTCAGCAAGCGCCTCGCCCCTTGGGAGGCCAAAAAAGCCGAAGGCAAGGCCGAGCGTCAAGTAATCGAGCGCAATCCCGGACACGTGGTGAACGACTCGGAGGGGCGTGTATGGATCGCGCGAGAGGCACGTTACGGTCCGGTGTTGCAACACGAAAAGACGTTCATCAATCTCAAGTCATACTTGAACGAGAAAAAGATTAGCATCGGTGACATGACTGGGGATGATGTCGATGTTTTGACTCGGTTTCCCATCAAGCGCAAGGGAGGCGTTGAGATCGCATTGGGTCCGTATGGGGCGTATCTCAAGAAAGGCGGCGAGAATTACAAGATTGCGCCGTGGGTGTACAAACAATACGGGATCGCGAAAATCCACGAGCTCACCGATGTAGAGATCAAAGATGCACTCGCATCTCAAACCGAAAAGAAGAAAAAGAGAGAGGATGGTGACGAGAAAGGCGACGAGAAACCAAAACGTGCTGTCAAGAAAAAGAGCAAGTGACAATGGCATTGAAAATTTATTCGGCCTTTTCCTTTTTGAGATCCTCAATCTCTTTTTTGAGATCTACGACCATATGTTTGTATTCCTCACATGTCTCTTGAGTTGATCCGACGACTCCATAAAGATCAATGATGCTGGTGAGAATCGTGTCGTGGGCATTCGATACCATGTACACGATGACCAACATAGAAAGAGTGATGACGATACATGACACGTCAATGGCGGAAAAGCACAACAAATACATTTGAAAATAACCATGGGAAAATAATGTGGGCCTTAGACGCAGCGTGACACACCTACACGCGTCATCGGGCAAACGTCAGGAAGGACGTAGTGTCGGTCGAGCAGAGATAAGTCCGTCAGAGCCATGTACTTTTTCACTTTGCCAGACGTATCGGTCGCGGGTTCATTGGTCCCGTCTTGGTACATGTCGACGTCTTCGAACCCCAACTCGAGCAATAATGCGCGCATGCGCGATCCCTCTAATGGATGAGACAAGGTGTAAGAGACGCACGCAACGACCGCCTTGTAATAGTCGACCTTTCCACGCGGACGACGACGGATGTCAGCCAGCACGTACAACAACAAGGCCCGTCCAGTGCTCCGGGGAGCCGATACATCTGTCGATGTATCTAACGTAACGCCATGTGATGCCTTGGGTGACGTAGCGCCAAGCGAATCCCAATAAGCGTCTACATACGCTGGCACGTCCTCTTCCATATTTGCAGCCGGCTCACTTGTGTTTCTTGAAGACGGATAACCCTCCCACTTGACAATGTACTCGGCCGCATCGGCGCGTGTCGCGGATTTGGGAAGATGACCAACAATGCGCTCCACAAACCACAACGGTTCTCCATTCGAGTTCATCTTTTGTGGACCCTTGCCTTTGCCCTTGCCTTTTCCTTTTCCCTTTGGTCTGCCTCCGCCATGGTGATTCGGAGGGAGGGGTAACATAAAGCCGTCATCATCCTCATCTTCTTCTTCGACGTCGTTTTTAGGAGTATTGTACCTTCTATTGCTTTGAGTTTTGCTTATGCTTTTGCTTTTGCTTTTGCCTTCACTTTGTTGCGTTTTGTCGTGCTTTCCCCGAAGAGAACATAGAATGTCGATCTCGGCTATTCTGCCCTTCTCGGCCCATCGTTGAAGTCGTTGTTGATCCTCGGTCTCCACTCGGTCTTTAGGTACAAAGCTCATGTCCGAGTCATAATTCGACGGATTTGCGT
>Ga0209550_10006158_pt1 | contig 11204 bp, 1 predicted proteins | sample LauGreSuBDMM15SN_2_FD_187567 | JGI IMG/M metagenome (GOLD analysis project Ga0209550, IMG submission 187567) | Freshwater lake microbial communities from Lake Michigan, USA - Su13.BD.MM15.SN (SPAdes) (version 5) | ecosystem: Environmental > Aquatic > Freshwater > Lake | place: Lake Michigan, USA... | reverse complement strand
CTCCTCCTCCTCCTCCTCCTCCTCAGTAATCGTGCCCGCGATCTTGAGAGACGCCGCGGCGAGCTCGTCAGCCTGCTCCGCCTTGCTCTTGGCGGCCAGCGGCTGCGCCAGAGCCGCCGCAGCCTTGGCGCCCGGTCCCTCGTCGGTGGCAGCTTGGTAGACCTTCTTGAGGGCGGCCTGGCGCTCCGCCGCCTGGCGCGCCTTCTCTTCCTCACGCTCCGCCGCGAGCTTCGCCACACGCTCCGCCTCGAGCACCTGCGCCTGCGCCTCGGCCTTGACCTTGGCCTGCTCCGCCGCCGCGAGGAGCGCCAGCCGATCGGCCTCGAACGCCGCGGCAGAGAGGGCCGACGGTGGCGGTGGCGCGCCCATCGCGGATGGGGCGGGCGGCGGCACGGCGCCGGGCTCGACGATCTCGTCAAACTCATCATCAAACTCATCCTTGGTGCCTGCCGTGTTGGCGGCCGCCGAGCCGATCTGAAGCGAGATCGGCTCGTCGTCGAATTCGTCATCGGGCGGCGGATTCTTCTCCGGCGCGGCGCCTTCATCGAGCATGTCGAGCTCCAAGGCAAGGTCGTCTGCACTGCCTTTGGCCGTTGGGGTCGGCTGAGGCTTCCGGTAATGGCTCTTGAGCACGCTGGCCGTCGCCGCGCGATCGCCGGCCGAGTGCTGGGCCGCCGTAGCGGCGGTGACCACCACGGTGAGAGGAGCCTTATTCTCCGTGTCCGTGACCGCCGCACTAAGCAGGTCGGCGAGTGGATTCGACGCCATTTTCACGTGATCACACACGTGAAGTGTGAACGTAAATGATTTGTGAAAGTGGTGCGTGCGAAGATCGCAGTGAGGTGGGAGGCGGGATCAGGATTATCCGCTCGTGTACCATTTCGTGACGGTACATGTAGCACAATGGACACAATGCAACTCGGGGACGCCGCTGGCGGCCTCGTACGATCCGCCATTCGCGAGTTGCGTCATGCGGATACGCAGCAGGCGCGTCGAGCTGTCCTCGACCAGCTGCTGCGACGTGCAGAAAGTGGCGGCATTTGCGCTGAAAGTCTGCTCAGTTGCGTCCTGGTGCTCCACCGGCTCCCGGCAGACGTCACTAGTGTGCAGGACGGGCAAATCGACCTGGCGGCAGTGGTGCGCGACGAATTCGCCGAGCTTAGCGCCTTGCCGACGAGCGCCTGCGGCTACATCTTCAAGAACGGCGACATTGCGTGGTGCTGCCGCACCTGCCAGACAGACGATACCTGCGTCCTGTGTGAGGCATGCTTCTCCACCAGCGACCACGAAGGGCACGAGGTCTTATTCCACCGCACGCGGGCGGGCGGCTGCTGTGATTGCGGCGATCTTGAAGCATGGAAGCTCGAGGGCTGCTGCCCGAAGCACCGAGGCAGCTGCGACGACACGTGCGAGCTGCCTCCGACGCTTGCGGAGGCCGCGCAGCTGGTGGTGGATGTGGTCGTACAGCTGGCTTGCGAAGTGGCGGTGACGGCGGAGCTCAGCTTCGCGACGCTCGCGGCCGATGACGACGACGATACGACGGCCTATTCGGCCTCGGCCTCTGACGATCCCATTGGGCGGCTCGCTACGTCCCTCGCGACGCCAGAGCTCGTGCAGCATCTGCACGCCCCAGCGGCCGAAGCGGCCATCGAGGATGACGCAGCCATCGAGGAGCTCTTGCCTGAGGCTATGGAACGGGCCCTCGAGGAGCTCTTCCACACTTCGGTGGCCTTCGACGCGCGCTCGCTTCAGAACGGGGCGCTTCCGCGCGAGTTCCTAGGGACGCTTGCGCCTTCGGAGCTGAACGCGATCAGCAAGTCTGTCAGGCAGGAGCTGACGGTGGGTGTACAGCAGGCGCTCCGCCAGTGGCCGCGTGATCGAGCGTTCAAGCTCGCCGCCAACCAGATCGCACCTTGCGAGGCGCTCGCGATCTTTCACAGCCAGCTACACGCCGTCGCTGTCCCGCGCATTGTTGCGTGCGCGTCCGCCCGCACAGCTGATAATCGGTCCGCCCGTGAACGAAACCTGGCCAAAATCGTCGCCCTCCGGGCAGAAGCCCGCGCCGTTGCGCGGGAAGGCCGTGCTAGCAACGTGTGCGGTGTGCCGATCACCTCTGCGTCGTCGTCGTCGTCGTCGATGCCTGCAAAGGGCTCGATGGATGCCGGTGAGTGGTTCGTGCGCCTTTACAATGATGACGTGCACACAGTGACGCAGGTTGAGTCGAGCTTACAGCGGTGGCCGCTCGGGCTGAGCCGCGAGCTTGCTAGGCGTGTCACGGCCAATGTCGATGGCACCGGCAGCGCCATCGTCTTCCTTGGAGCACAGCGTGCCGCCATGCGCGCTTGCCGGGCGCTGCGCTCAGCTGGGTTGCTCGCCTCCCTGACGCCACTTGCGCATCTGCTCGTCGAGGTGCTCACCACCAAGTCGATCGATTGGCTGCGGAAGCAAGCCGGGGCTTTCGCGCCGCTCTCACGAGTGGTCGCAGCTGAGTTGGGACGGCGGCGCTTTGAGCCACGCGCGCTGGTGAGCCCCGATGGCACGCTGCGCGACCGGACGCTTCCGGAGTCGCCACAGGCGGAGGCGGACGTGCGGCCAGCTCGTGGAAGGCCCCGTGCGTGCTGGATGGGGGGACTCGCACCCGAGCAGCGCGCACTTCTCGTGCGCGCCGAGGCGGCCCTCGAGGAGGAGGCGGCGGCGCTGCGGGCGGAGGAGCGGGCGGAGGCACAGGCAGAGGAGCTCCCTCTTGGCGTATGCGTCGAGAAGATGGAGGCGGACGATGATGTAGCCAACGCGATGGAGCCTGCTGAGTTCGCGGCGGCCGATGCGGCCCATGCGACCGACCTCCATCGATGCCAGCTGCGCATCGACGCAATCATGGCGGAGATGGCAGCCTTGCCTGATGACGAACTGCTTGACGACGTGCAGCGCAAGCTTCGGATGGCTCAGTTGATGGCGCGCGAGATAGGTGTGAACGAGATAGGTGCCAAGTGTGATGCGTCTGAGCTGCAGGCCGAAGGAGTCGCAGCCGCCTCCGGTGCTGCCGAGGCGAGTGACATGCTGCCAGTGGACACGGAGCAGACGGCCATCGGGCGGCTTCTCAGAGCGGACTCTCTGCTCCCAAGGCCGCTGCACTCGAGGCTGCACCCACTCTACCTCGCATGTATGCCTGACGCACGCTTCAAGCGCGTGCTGGGCACCGCCTTCGCGCAGCTGTACTTGAGTCTCGCGGTTCAATATGCGGGCGGCGTCGGCACGCGCGACGCCTCCCCCTTCGGCTTCTCGGTACAGCTCTTCACCACCCCCTCCCTCGTGGCGGCGCTGCTGCCACGCTTGCTCCTCAGCCGCATACTGCTCGCGCTCGACTACTGCTTACATCACGCGGCGACCGAACCTCCTCCAGATCCACACGGCGCCGAGAATGGCATGACGTTTGAGCTCGCGCGCCAGCGCGCAGCTTGGCCCGAGCGTTTGGACGACGGCGTGGCGTGTGATGAGCTTGGGGTCATCGGCTGCGAAGCGACGGCGCTTGTGTACCGGCGCTACGACTTCATGCTCCGAGACTTCGAGTACTGCCTCAACATTGAGGGAGTGGCGTCGCGACACGCCCGCTCATCGAGGCTGCTGCGTCGCTGGATGGGGGTGCTGACGTATGTGCAGCTGGCTGACCCACAAGTGCGCGAACTGCACACGCACGTCGAGCTCGAGCATCATGCGTGGCTTCAGGCGTTCCACCTGCATCTCTCGCTCTCGGGTGCCTTTGGGGCCGTCCTCAAGCCCCTAACTGACCTCTTGCCGCCTCTAGACTTGGCTGGTGCGGCGGCGGCGCAGGCCATCGCGGTCACGCCGGCCAATGTGCTGCCTCCGCCGTCATTGCTGTCGCCAGAGGCCTGGCAGGCTGCTCGACGCGACGCCGCTGCCATCGGCGATGCGGCACTGTGCGCACTCTGCCGTTGGCTCTCTCGCTCAGACCTGCTGCTCACGCGCACCGAGGTGACGCTCCCCGCCGCTCTCGGCGGTGGCACAGCCATCTTCTTCGCGTTGGGGGTGCACGAAGCGCTCTCATTCCACATCCCCCTGCACCGCTTCCTTGCGGCCACCGTGCGCGAGGCTGCATTCCTCGACACTTCTGCGGCCGGCGCGCTGCTCAGTGCGCCGCTGCATGCCTTCTGGGCCGCCAAGGACGCTGCAACCGTCGTTCTGCGACGACATCTTGACGCATATTTGGGGGATGGCCCGATGGTGGTGGAATGCGAAGGGCCGCTCCGCTTGCACAGCACGTACACTCGCATGCTCTGGTGGCTGCTTGAATACCCTGCGCGGGTGCTCGTTCTGGCCGCGCAGGTGGTCGCGGGCATGTGGCGACGCAACGGCGCGATCATGCTGCATCAGGTTACCAACTATGCCACCACTCCACTGTGCCTGCGCCTGCGTGACATGGACCTGCTCCTGATACAGACGTGCCTCGGCTGGTTGCTTGCACCCGAGGCTGCGGCTGCCGAGGCGGCGAAGACAGCGGCCGATGCTCTAGCGGCCGAGACGGAAGCGGCGGTCGTGGCGGCGGCGCGAGAGGCAAGCTGTGCTGGGCAAGACGAGAACCTCTGGATGGAAGACACTCGCATTCCAGAGGATGACGAGGATGAGGCGCCTTCGCCCGCACGCGAGCGCTTCTACGTGGTATACTCCGGCCGCGCAATCGGCGTGGTCACGGAAACGAGCGCTTCTACGCGCTTCTACGACGGCTCGGACGCGCCCTTGTTCGAAGAGTACAACACGCTCGAGGCGGCGCAGAAGGCGTGGGCCGACCACGTGCCCGCTCCGCCTGCAGACGTGGCGCAGGCGCCTGCGCCTGCGCACAAGGCACAACCCGCTTTATCGCGTGCGGCCGCGGTGGCGAGCCGCCTCCTCGTGACGCTAGCTCTCAAGATGGGCATCGCTTCGTGGCCACTGGAGGCGTGCGGCACACTGAGCACCCCGTTCGGTCCCTCGTCCGAAGTTCAAAAGGCATTTGACTGGACGCAGGACGGAGCGCTCGAGGCAACCCTGGACACGGAGAAGCGGCTCAGCTTGTCCGAAGAGCTCATGGTCATCCTCATCCACCTGACGACCGAGATGCCGAGGCCTGCGGGTGCCGCCGGCGTGGCGGCCGAGCTGCGACGCGAGATGATCCATCGCCTAGCGGCGCAGCAGCCTTGCACTCGCTCCGAGCTTTGCGAATGCCTCGACGCGTGCTCCCACCCGAAGCTTGTACGTGCCTCGGGCGAGGGGCGGGGTCACCTAGAAGTGGTGCTGGCATCGGTGGCACAGCGCGTGCCACCTCCGAGCTCGGCGCCCGCGCTCGGGGCGCCCTCGAGAGCTCCGCGACTGGTGCTTCGACCCGAGGTGGCCGCAGAGCTCGATCCTGAGTTCTACCATGCGTCCGCCGTTCAGCTCAAGGCCATCGCTGAGCGGCGCGCCGCCGCTACCACCGCAAAGCCTGGGGCCAATCTACCGACGCCGCCACCTCCCATGCCTGTGGTGGGGCCGCCCCCGCAAGCACACCCTTTCTTCGCGGGCGTGCGCACGGCCTTGCTTTTCGCGCCCCCAGCGGTGGCCATGGTGCGTTCGGCGCTTGCGAGATCTCTCTTGATCTCCATGGCGGGGCCGGCAGCGTCCAATGAGGCAGCTGTGCGTGCGGCGGCTGCGTCGGCCTCGTTGGGAGCGATCGTGCGCGCGGCGGCCCTGCACACAGCGGCCCGGCACACGGCGGCCCGGCACACAGCGGGGTGCAAAGTCGAACCGCTATGGCTCCCCGACAGGTGGGGATTGGAGGACTTGGAAGCCCGTGAGAAAATGAAGACCGCGCGGTTTGACTGGGCAAAGGACAGCCTGGAGGCGGCACACCAGCAGGGCTCTGAGCGGCTGTTGGCGCGCGCTCTCCATCTGCTCACCCTCATGGTCCACGAGGCCACGCGCCAGGCTGTGCACGAGCAGGTTGGGTGCGAGGTGGCGATGGAGCAGGGTGCAGCAGATGCGACAACGTCGGCTGAAGCGCGGGACAAAATGGCGGATGACGAGGCGTCCGCGACCTTCTTTCATCTTCTTTGCGAACGCGTCGAGACAGAAGGCACAGTGGTGGCAGAAGTCACAGAGGGCGCTGAGCGTGGGCACTACCCGCTTGAACGGACTCCTCAGATGTGCAATGTGCTCGAGCTTGTGCGCGCCCTGTCTCTAGCGCTAGAGAGCGGCCCGCTGCGCGCTGGCTGCGAGTGGGTGCTCAGCACGGCACTGTCGACGAGCCCCGAGTGTCGTGCGTGCTTGGAGCGTCTTGAGTCTGTCGAGTCCGACGAGAGGGCGGTGCGTGGCGTGGTAGCCACCCCACCCGACGCCCTCGGCGGAACGAACGCGGCGTCGAGGCTTGAGCGTAAGAAGAAGGCACAGCAGCGCTTGATGGAACAGATGCGTCAGCAGTCGGCCAAGTTTTCGCAGTTTCTCGAGGGTGACGCCGAGGCAAGCGGCCCAGGTGGCGGTGGCAGCGGAGGTGGCGGCGGCCCTGGCAGCGCTGACGGACCGAGCGTCGCGCCTGCGGTCGCAGCAGCCGACACGGAGGGATCGGATGCCTCCTCAGCGGGCGGGCGTCCTCCAGCCTATGGCCGATTCCCTGCGAAACTGCCCTCGCCCTCGTCACAGCTAGAGCAAGCCGAGGTGAAAGAGGTACTCTGTGGCGCGCCCTGGCCGGCACTGCCCACGTGCATCATTTGCCACACCGAGGATGCGAATCCGATTGGCTACATCTGCTGCACGCAGCCGTCCAATGTACTTACGGACGCCTCATGCCTGCCGCCGCCACCAGTCACATCTGCAGACCCGCCGCTGGAGCCGCCACTCCCGCCCAAAGCCGCCTTCCTCCAGTTCTGCGGCCATGCGGTGCACACGGAATGCCTACACAAGCACAAGGCCGCGCTCGAGCAGAAGCAGCGGTCAGGCACGCACTTTGAAGGCAAGGCCGCCCTCCGTCTCGAGCGTGGCGAGTTCTTGTGCCCGATGTGCAAGCGCCTCTCGAACGGCGTACTCCCGATATTCAGCCTCGAGGCACGCGAGCGCGTGCTCGCGGCGCAGGTCTTCGAGCGCGAGCGCTGCTCGTCGCACTTCGCACTCACAGTGCACGCGAGCGAGCAGGGCGCGCTCGAACCGCAATGGGGAGCTCTGCCCACTCATCCACACACCATGACCAACTCGACTCGACGGCTGCGGCGCTTGCTGCAGCCAGACATGGCGGCGGAGGATCTGCGCTGCAGCTGGCCCGGCTTCACGATAGATGAGCTGCTCGCCAAGGATCAAATCGTCCTAGAGGACGCGGACGCCTGTCTCGACACACGGGACCAAGTGTGCCACCCATGCAAAAATAGCGACGCCTCCGCCTTCCTCGCCACCCTCGAGGCCGCCGAAGGCAACCTCGCGCTCGGCCCGAGTACACTGAGCGGCGAAGCGCTTGTCGAGGCGCGCATGTGGGAGGCCGTCTGGTTGCTTCCCAGCGCACCCGAACTGATGACTGCTTGGTGGCTACGCCAGCTGCTGCTCCACCAGTATGCATGCGCCGGGCAGTCAGCCGTCGCCGCCGCTGCGCTGTCGTCGCCACCCATTCTTGGTGGGATAGTGCTCGCACCGCCCGGCCCCATTCTTGACTCGTCTTCCAACGGCTCGCCCGTGCGCGAGTGGCTGCTGCACCAAGCTGCAGTGCACCCATGCTTTGCCGATCAAGTCCTGGCAGTGCTCGAAGCTGAGGAGGTTTTGAGCTTGGATGATCTGCGTCTCCTTGCAGGACACCCACACTTTGATTCGTGTGGTCTTCCTGTGCTCACTGTGCTTCAGATCCGCAAAGCGCTTGCCAGCCAGCAGCCGCAGTCGCAGTCGCAGCAGTCCCCGCTGGCGCTGGCGCCTCAACGGCTGGCGCTGCCGTGGTATCGCCCACCTGCGCTGCCTACGAGTAACGAGAGGGCGCTGCATATGAGCAACGAGAGAGCGCTGGGCGTGGATGACGACAGTGCTGCGAGTGCGACGACGGCGGCGCAGATTGAGAGCGATCTCAGCTGGGGTGAGGCCGACGACTGCCTTGTCGACTGGCTCGAGGCCACCTCTGACAATTACGCTGCGCTCAGAGCCTCGGCCCTTACGCGTAGCCAAGGCGCCGTAAGCCTCCATGAGGCAGCTGCGGCGGCGCAGGCGGCGTGGGGATGGCAGCTGCGCCCCACGCCCCCACGCCTTGGTGCCATCGCTGCATTCGCGCTGGGAGTGCACCACACACGTACAGGGGTGGCGGTCGGTGCACCGTGGCCCGTCGACGAGCACGATGGTTACAGGGAGCTCCTCGGCGCGCTCAGCTACACGATCCTCTCTCGGGTCGCACTGGCTGCTTTGGTTGCCACGGAGGAACAGGACGGAAGCGCGATGGCCGCTGCGGCGACCAGTAACGCCAGCGCCAGCGCCAGCGCCAGCGGCCGTGGCGGCGACGGGGTGGCTGGATGCGAGGCATGCGAAGCTGGCGGCGGGAGCCACGTGTCAACGAGTAGCCTGCGTGTCACCGCCTCGCAGGTGGCACTCGAGTCAGAACTCAGAGCTTCGGCTCCTATGCGCGCCATGGTGCACGCCTGCCGCCTCTCCCAGCTTCACGGGCTCCATGCATCCAAGGACACTGGCAAGATTGCGTGCGATCCGCGAAGGCGAGCCGCCAGATGGCCAACGACGGAGGGTCAGTGCTCACCAGCCCGGGAGCTGCTTCGTCACGGCATGCCTGTCAAGGAGGCGACAGCCGCGGCGGTGGCGGCGGCGAAGGCCGAGGCAGAGATGGCGCAAACGGTGGGGGCGCAGGCGATGGCGGAGGTCGAAGCGGAGGTCGCAGCGCGCGCAGAGGCCCTCCGCAACCAACAGGGCGCGCTAAGTGCAGCCGTCGAGGCGGCCAAGGCCAAGTTGGCTGCTGCCATCGAGGCTGGCGTTGAAGCAAGACAGTTCAGATGTGGCACAGAGCTTTGTTTGGGCGCACTCTCTGCGTACGCGCTGCCGCGCTCAGGCCCGTACGCTCTGCCTCTGCTTCATCAGAACCTCTTCGAGGCCATCCTTCCCGCGCTGCTTGAGGCGCACGCATTGAGCGAGGTCTGGTGTGTGCTCCGGCTCGGCGCGCTCGCCGTGATGGTCCAGGCTCTGTACATCTCGGCGATGCAGTCGGCGACCCTGGCGACTGGCACGGCCGAGTCCGAGGCCGAGGCCGCAACCGGAGCGGCCGAGGGGGCGGAGCAGGCCGCGGCCGACGCGGCCGACCTGACGCGCAAGCACTCACTCGACATTGAGGTGGCATGCGCCGTGTCGGGCTCCGATTGGGATCGCGCCGAGGCTAGATCGCTGCGCGCGCTCTGCGCAGCTGTGAAGATTGATCTTGGCAGTGTGAAGATTGATCTTGGCAGCCCATCCGGAGGTCACGTGAGCGACTCCGCCATCCTCTACGCCCGCATCCAAGCAGCCCTTGGCTCTTACTACTGCCAAGCGCGCGCCATCTGCGCGCTGCTCGGTGCGGAGATGCCGCCGTCACGGCCGATTCCATACGGGGGTGGGCGCCAATGCACCGCGGCACTGGCGGTGCTCGGAGCTCCGTCGCCGCTCGATGTACTCGAGTCTCCACGCCTCACGTCGCTCGCTGCCAGCTGGGTCTCCGCCGTGTCGCGCTGCGCACTCGAGGGTGGCGGGCGAACGTCCCTCCAGCGCGTGCTGCCTCGTTGGCATCCCTCCGCCCGCGCCCTGTTCCCGCTGCCGGATCGATTCACCGACCTGTACCAATCCCTCAATGGGTGTGTCTGCCCTCAGACGGGCCAGCCGCGAGAGGATCTCGCGCTCTGCCTGCTATGCGGCGCAGTGCTCTGCGCGGGCACGGGCTGCTGCAAGCGCCACGGTCAGGGCGCTCTCACTCGTCACGTGAGCGAGTGCGGTGCGCACGTTGGCATTTTCTTCCTTCTTCACCGATGCGCCACCGTGCTGCTCCGCGGGCCGCACGCGGCGTATGGCCTCTCGCCGTACGTGGACGAGTACGGCGAGGAGGATCCGGGGCTGCGCCGTGGCCGACCGCTCCTTCTCGATCAGACTCGGCTCGCGCAGCTGCACCGGATTTGGGCCTCGCATTCGATCGCGGGGGAGGTTGTGCGCGAGCGCAGCATGAGAGACCGCGCCGTGCGCGAGGGGTTCTACTGAGCTAAGGATGGGGGCGAGAGTCCGATGTGCTGCTCGGCGGCGAGGGAGTGAACCGGCCTGCGGCTTGAGTGCGTTGCACGAAGATGTAGTACGGAGGAGGACTCCCTCGGTCGCGACGGGGAGAAACGAGAAAGAGGGGCGGCGAAGAGGCGAAGCGCAAGCGCGATCCAAGTTGAGATCCAAGTGGCAAGTCAACGCCAGGTTTGCCGCGCGAAACCGCGACCGGATTACTTCCCCCCTCTACATCGAAGATGACGTGTTTCTTCATCGCCTAGATCTCTCCAAAACCAAAGGCGACCAAAAGTGCAAAAGACGGGCACCTCCCGCCACCTACCCGCCACCCGACACACACACAGGCCGCGGGCGCCGGCGGGTGCCGGGGGACACGCGCGCGGTCTTGTTTCGAGGGTCTTAGTGATGTAGGGACACTGGCAGTGGCAAACACCAAACTGGCAATACACTCGGACACTCGTGGGCGGCGTCGCGCAGATGCTTTGCTTCCCAATGATGGCGTTAAGATGGCGTCAAAAGACTTGTAACGGCGCCACCACTGGCACCGGGATCTACATGTATGCCCTGTGAAGAAGAGACACTCACACTGTCACTGTGTGCGCTGGGTTCACGCTGGGTTTAGGGTTAGCGCTGGGAGTGAGCGAGCTGAGACCGTGCGAGCTCGGAGCTGCGACCTCACTCTAGCGAAATTGAGTAGGCCCACGAGCGAGCGAGTACTCAGTACTTGTGTTGATCGAGGTGCGCGGAGCCGCCCTTGGCGCGGGGGAACCGCGACGAAACTTCGAGTCGTGTGAAGAATGTTTCGTCGCGTTGCGTGTCCACCAGGGCAAGGGGCTCCCAGCCCCTTGACCAGGGGCTTATTACACCGCGCCTTCACTTCGCCGTCGCCGTGGTCGGCCCATGTCCGCGCCGCCGCCGCTCAAGTTCAAGCTGCATAAGGCCGACCGGCCGCGCAAGCGGCTGCGGCCTGAGGTGGTCGA
>Ga0209550_10006157_pt1 | contig 11205 bp, 7 predicted proteins | sample LauGreSuBDMM15SN_2_FD_187567 | JGI IMG/M metagenome (GOLD analysis project Ga0209550, IMG submission 187567) | Freshwater lake microbial communities from Lake Michigan, USA - Su13.BD.MM15.SN (SPAdes) (version 5) | ecosystem: Environmental > Aquatic > Freshwater > Lake | place: Lake Michigan, USA... | reverse complement strand
ACTTCGACCGACGCCAGCGACGATGGCTTGGCTGAACGGCTTATTGCCGAAGGGATTGGGGTCTATCGCGGGTCACTAGACGATGTGCTGAGCCGCTTTATCGGAGCGCTTGACCAGTTCGGCCCTGACGACACGGTTGTGCGCTTAACCGCAGACTGCCCCCTCGCCGATCCCGAATTGATCGATGCGACCATTGAGCTTTTCGAGACCTCTGACGCGGACTTTACCTCCAACGTCCCGAGCCGTCGCAGCTATCCCAAGGGCCTTGATGTCGAGATTATTCAGGCCGATGTCCTGCGCCTCGCCGCACAAGAGGCCACAGCCCCCTATCACCGCGAGCATGTCACCGCCTTTGTCACCCAGCAGCCCGAACGCTTCACCATCACCGGCCTTGAGCAGCATGCCTCCGAGGGAGAAGTGCGCTGGACCGTCGACCGGCCTGATGACCTAGACTTTGTCCGGGCGGTTTATGAGGCGCTCTACCCGCGCAAGGCTGACTTTACGTCGAACAATGTCCGCGTTTTCGTACAGTCCCGTCCCGATCTATGGGCACTGGGCGGCGACCGGCGCTATTAGGCCAATAGGGGAGACCTAATGACCACAGTCACCCTGCGCGACCTGACCGAGGACGACCGCGAGCGGATGCACCTCTGGCGTAATAGTCCAGAGGTCGCAGCCTACATGTATACCGATCACCTCATCAGCCGCGCCGAGCATGATCGATGGTTCGATGGGCTCGCGGGCGATCCGCGCCGCCGCTACTGGGTGATCGAAGTTGATGGCCTGCCCGCAGGCGTCGCCAATCTGGCGGATATAGACCACCACAATGGCCGCTGTAGCCTGGGCCACTATCTGGCCGAACCGAGCGTGCGGGGCAAAGGGGTCGGAGCCTATGTCGAATATTGGCTGATCGAGCAGGTCTTCGGCCCGCTTGGCCTGAACAAGTTCTGGACCGAGGTTCTACTGTCCAACCCGTCCGCCTGGCGGCTGCATCTAGATTTTGGCTTCCAGCGCGAGGCGCTCTACCGCCAGCACGTCATGAAGAACGGTCAATATCATGATGTGGTCGGCCTTGGCCTTCTGGCTGAAGACTGGCCCGCCCTGCGACCTGCCATGAAGACCCGCCTAGAGGCTAAGGGCTATGAGGTCGATTGAGCCTCGCGCCATCTCGACAGGACGCTCAAAGCCTCTAGGCTAAAGCGTAATCAAGAGTCGGGGCGGAACAAAGATGAATGACGAGCAAAAGCCAATGACGCGCCGGATCGGGTCGATCATCGGCGGATCTGTCGGCAATCTGGTCGAGTGGTTTGACTGGTATGTCTATGCCTCCTTCTCGCTTTATTTCGCCAAGGCCTTCTTTCCCAAGGGCGACCAAACTGCACAGCTACTCAGCGCCGCCGCCGTCTTCGCCGTAGGCTTTCTAATGCGCCCGGTCGGGGCTTGGATGATGGGGGCCTATGCCGACCGGGTGGGACGCAAGGCCGCCTTGACCCTGTCGATGGTCATGATGTGCGGCGGCTCTCTCGTCATCGCCTTGACCCCCGGATACGCCACCATCGGTATGGTCGCGCCCATCATTCTGGTTCTCGCCCGCATGTTCCAAGGCCTCAGTGTCGGCGGCGAATATGGGGCCAGCGCAACCTATATGTCCGAGATGGCCACCGCTAAGAACCGAGGCTTTTGGACCAGCTGGCAATATGTCACGCTGATCATGGGCCAGTTGCTGGCGCTTGCGACCTTGATGGTGTTGCAAGCGACCATGCCAGAAAGCCAGTTGGAAAGCTGGGGCTGGCGCATTCCCTTCTTTATCGGCGGTGCCTTGGCCGTCGTGGCCTTCTATCTGCGCAGCAGCATCGACGAGACACCCGCCTTTGAGCAACTCAAGGCCAAGGCTGCAGAGGATAACCTCACGCCCAAAGGTGGCACGATCAGCGCCCTGCTGGCCCATCCGCGCGAGGCCTTGATGGTCGTCGGCATGACTATGGGCGGCTCCTTGGCCTTCTATGCCTTCACCACGTACATGCAGAAATATCTGCACAACACGTCCGGCTTCAGCAAGGAGACGGCAACCAGCATCAGTGCCCTCAGCCTTGTGCTGTTTATGGTCCTGCAACCCATAGCGGGCTGGATGTCGGACAAGGTCGGGCGCAAGCCCATGTTGATCTCCTTTGGCGTCTTGGGCAGCCTCTGTACCGTTCCGATCTTCAACGCCTTGAGCCAAACCCGCGACGAGATGACGGCCCTGATCCTCGTCTGTGCCGCGCTAGCCATCATCTCCAGCTACACCTCGATCAGCGCCGTGGTGAAGGCCGAGCTGTTCCCCGCCCATGTCAGGACCCTCGGCGTGGCCCTGCCCTATGCCCTCGCCAACTCGATCTTTGGCGGCACGGCGGAATATGTCGCCCTGTGGCTCAAGCAGGGCGGCCATGAATCGTGGTTCTATGTCTATGTCAGCGGCTGTATCGCCTTGTCGCTGCTGGTCTTCCTGACAATGCCCGACACGCGCGATAAGAGCAAAATCAACGAAGATTAGGCGCTAACACCCACCCCGATGGGACAGGTCACCCCGGTGCCAGAAATGCCGCAATAGCCGTTGGGGTTCTTGGCCAGATATTGCTGGTGATAGTCCTCAGCATAGAAAAATTCCGGCGCGGGCAAGATCTCGGTCGTGATCCGGCCAAGCCCTCGCGCCGAAAGCGCCGCCTGATAGGCTGCACGGCTAGCCTCAGCGATCTGGGCTTGCGCCTCACTCACCGGATAGACGCCCGAGCGATACTGGGTGCCAACATCATTACCTTGGCGCATACCTTGCGTCGGATCGTGGTTTTCCCAGAAGGTCTTGAGTAGCGCCTCATATGAGATCACGGACGGATCAAACACCACCTTAACCACCTCTGTATGGCCCGTACGGCCGCTACAGACCTCTTCATAGGTTGGATTGGGCGTCAGCCCTGCGCCATAGCCTACGGCCGTCAGGGCCACGCCTGAAAGCTGCCAAAATACCCGCTCAACGCCCCAAAAACAGCCCATGGCCAGATAGGCCACCTCTAGCCCCTCACCATAGGGACCCTTGAGCGCCAGGCCGGTGAGCAGATGGGTCCGCGCCGTCGGAAGGGCCATGGCCCGGCCCGGCAAGGCGGTGTCGGCAGTCGGCAGGTCGAGAGATTTCTTGGCAAACAGCATGGCGCGCTCCATCAGCAGGTCCCCTCAATATAGGCCGCTAAAGGTTAAATGTCAGGCCATGCGAAAAAACACACTCTACCCGTTGTCCTAAGCGCTTAGGTCTGTATATTCCGCGCCTTCCTGACCGGGACCAACCCCCGGCTCAGATCAGCCCTATCCACCGCCAAGGTCGCAAGATTTCGGCCAAACGGATAGGATCTGTGGTGATGGTGCGGTGGCCGAGTGGTTGAAGGCGCACGCTTGGAAAGCGTGTTTAGGTGAAAGCTTAACGTGGGTTCGAATCCCACCCGCACCGCCAGCATCCCTTTTCCACACCTTCGCGAACCACCAAAATCCAATATGAAACAAAGGATTTTTGGAAACTGCCCTACCCACACCTTCGCTTGCCTTCGCAGTCTACCCACGATATTACGTGGGTACAATCGTGGGATAAGATGCGAGGTCTACTAATGGCTGGCGTGGGTAGAGATTCTGAAGCCAAGGGCGCAGCCAATAAGCTGACGGATCGGATGGTAAGGCAGGCAAAATCTCTGAAAACTTAAGTAGGTCGTTTCTATAGGTCTCGTGCAAGAGGTGCTCAGACAGAGCCGGGCCAGCCTATCTGTGTAGCTATGACCTCGTCACCGACAGACAATCCATGTCTTTCGCGGCAAACAGACGGTGCATCCCGCCGATTGCCGAGTAGAATTTGAGTCCGTCAGCCCAAACCCTCCTCTAAGGGACAGCCCCGAACTGTCGCAAAGGTGCTGACGCTGAACACGGAATGAACCCTCTGCGGGCCGGTCAGGCGCGTTTTGGATCATAGATTTGAAGCAAAAAATTCATTGTTTATTGATAGATTATCTTTCGTACCCCCGATATCGAACTCACTTGGGAAATCGGGGGGTAACAGCATGAGCAGTCAAACCAGCGCAGAAAAAAGTGCGCTCAGTCTATTGTTGGCTTTTGCATTCAGTGTTGCCATCGCATGTTTTTCTGTGAGCTCATCCGCCGCGCACCCCGGTCATAGTGCCCAAGTCACCCAAAAAGGCACCTCTGGTGGTTATAGCCCCGCCTTAGTTGGGCGCTTCAAGACCGATGCCATCGCTGGCCCTGTTAGTACCGTCAGCCACACCGATTTCCGCAATGACCCTGAAGCCTTTCAGTTTGTGATTGTCTCCGACAATACCGGCGGCGCACGCACGGGTATCTTTGAAAGCGCTGTTGGCAAAATCAATTTGCTCCAGCCTGAATTTGTGGTCAGCGTCGGTGATTTAATTGAAGGTTATTCCGAAAGCCCTGAAATCCTTGCCAGCCAATGGGCCTATTTTGAGGGCATGGTGGCCCGTATTGAGGCACCTTTCTTTTATGCACCGGGCAATCACGATTATTCAAACAATGTCATGGCTGATATTTGGAAAAAGAAGTTTGGTCGTTCCTTCTATCATTTTACCTATAAAGACGCATTGTTTGTGGTGCTGAACACCGAGAACAAACACCCCGGTGGGGGCCAGCCAAAAATTGATGAAGAGCAACGTGCTTATTTGGCTAAAGTACTGGCGGACAATCCAAAGCCGCGCTGGACATTCCTGTTCATGCACCAGCCTGTCTGGTCTATTGGCACCGATACGGGTTGGGCTGAGGTTGAAGCCCTGTTGAAAGGTCGCCCCTATACAGGGATTGCCGGCCACATGCACACCTACGAGCATGTCAAGCAGGCTGGCCGCGACCTCATCACTCTGGGCACCACCGGCGGCGGCAGCCAATTGCGCGGCGAAGCTTACGGCGAATTTGATCACGTCACATGGGTCACCATGGCTAAAGATGGCCCGATTATTGCCAATTTGGCGCTCGACGGCATCACGGACAAATATGTCACCGCACCAGGCTTCGCGCAGCGGTTCCAAAAACTGCCAACTTTCGCTTTGGAGCCATGGTTTGTCTCTGAAGGTGGCGGTGTGGGTTCAAACTTGCGCCTCAAAGTTCACAATCCGTTTGATGCGCCGTTAAGCTTCTCCATTGAAGCGCCCCAGCATCCGAGCATCCTGTTAACCGGTGATGCCCTGTCAGGAACCGTGCCCGCAGCGTCGGATCAGTTTTTTGATATGCCCGTCACCGTTTCGAAAGCTTCAGGCGCGTCGCGTCCTCTCGAATTGCGCGCCGCGGCTAAAGTCACTTTGGATGGCCGCGAAGTCGATTGGAACAATGTGATGCGGGCAGCACCTGTTGCACGTAACTCATTGACCAAGGCGTCTATGCCGATTGTTCATGATGGTTCCATCGGTGAATGGGGCAGCCTGCGTTTTGCGGGAGAGACACCAGCACGCGCCCCCGACGGCAAGGCCTTTGACGTCACCGCCGCCGATGCATCTTTCCGCTTTGACGTGGCTTATGATGACAATTTCCTTCATGTCGCGATTGATGTGAAAGATGATGAGGTAACGCCAGGTCTGTTGAGTGGGAAACACGACGCGCAAGATTTGGCTATTTTGACGCTAGATGGTCGGCCTGTGGCGCAAAGTGCGACCAATGTTGCCCTGACCACCACGATGAAGTCAGGCGATTGGATCTTCATCATGGGGACACCCAATGCTCAGGAGGGTGAGCGCCTGTTTGGTGCCATCATGCCTCCCATTTTCGCTGTCAAGATGAAGCGTAAGACCGGCGGCTATACGGCAGAGTTTCGTGTGCCTTTGGCCTATATCGCGTCCAAACATCCAAGCGGCAATTGGACCGATTTGCGCCTTAACATCGCGATTAACGATATTGATCCGCAGTCAAAACCAAGTCGTCCACCGCTCGCCGTCGGCTGGCAATCTGATTGGCGTGAGCAATTGGTCGGCACCGGCACGTTCTTCAAGCAATAGGCCTGCGACAAATTCGTAATCGGGCCAACATTTTTCCAAACTCAGGGGTAATCTAGATGCGTAACCTTAAAACGCTCGTGCTCGCCACGACCTGCCTGTGTGCGATATCGACCTCAGCTTGGGCGCAAACAGTAGCCACCACGAATGACGAAATCAATAATAGACAAATTGAAACCATCATCGTGACGGCTCAAAAGCGTGAGCAAAATCAGATTGACGTACCCATCAATATCTCGGTCCTCGGCGGTGCCCGGGTTGATCGCCTTAACCTCGATGAATTGGATCGCTTGGCTGATTTCGTGCCGGGGCTTGAAGTTCAGCTTCAAAGCTTAAACGCACCCAGCTTTGCTTTGCGCGGCATTACCTCTGACGGTGGCCGCTCTCGCGTGGCGCTCTTTCAAAATGGCGTGGCCATCAGCAATGTACGCTCAGGCCAAAGCATGGCGATCCACGATATGGAGCGCATCGAAATCGTTAAAGGGCCTCAGGCGACATTGTTTGGACAAGGCGCCTTGGTCGGCGGCATAAACTTTATCCAAAACAGAGCTTCAACACGAGACACAACTGGCGAATTCAAAATTGAGGGCGGCAGCTACAGCGCAGCCAAAGCCCAATTCGTCGGCAATCTAGCGGTAGGTGATACATTTGCGGTCCGAGGTGCTGCGTTTTTGAGCGCTCGGGACGGCTATGTAACCAATTTGGGAAACAGCCCTGATCTGATGGGGCAGAACACTAATGCGCTCCGCCTTGCCGCGCGCTGGATGCCAAATGACAATTTACTGGTCGACTTAATCCTCAATGGTCAGCAGGACGACTCGACCGGTACTCAGTTTAAATCAAGTGTGTTTGCGCCTGTCGGTGGTGACCTAAGCCCCTTTACAGCGACTGCGATGAACATCAATGGAGACCAGCTTCGCTCCAAATTGGGCAATGATCGTGATATTGGCACGGCCACAGCCATCATCTCCTATCAAATGGGCAAAAACTGGACGCTGAACTCAATCACAGACAGCCGTAACATCGTTTCGTTGGAAGCTTTTGACTCTGACGGTACCGAACTTAATCTGCTTCAATTTGGCTTGGTCGATAAAGCTACCGCCGTTAGTCAAGAATTGCGTCTCAATTATAGTGGGGATGGTCCGTTCAGCGGGTTCTTTGGCGTCAATTATTACAAAGAAAGCACCAGCCAGCTTTTGCGCTTCTCAACTGATGAAGCCCATCTTCAGGCTCTGTTTGCGCCGAGAATTGCCGGGGCCGCGCGTTTGAGTGTGTCACAGATGGAAGGCATTTTGGCGTTACGAGGTATTCCAAATGCCGCAAATTTTGACAATGTGGTCAACCCGTTACGCGTTTCGGCATTGGGTGCCCTTCAGGGCAACATTATACCCTTACACAAGGCTCATTTAGAGCAAGTTTACACAACAACGCAGACTGAGACACGCGATCTGTTCGCGGATGTCACCTACAAATTCAACGAAAATTTATCCTTGACGGCGGGTGTGCGCTATACCGAGGAGGATCTTGGTGCGAAATCAAGGGCCTCACTCGTGCGAGGCAACCCTGCTCTTGGTGGCCGATCAAATGGGGTGTTTTTCAATCAGTTGTTCTTATCCCAGCAACCACCAGGCGTCCTACGAGAGCGTGACGTATCATCTGCTGGTGCCTATACGTGGCGCCTAAACGTCGCCTATCGTGTCAGTGATGACGTGAATACATGGTTTGCTTATGGTCGTGGCCGTCGTCCCGAATCTTTGAGCGCATCGACGGCTAATCCAACAGGCTTTGCTGTCGTCTCCGAAGAATTATATGGCCATTATGAGACTGGTGTAACCGGGTTCTTCTTTGACCGCAGCGTGCGTGTTAACTCGTCAATCTATTTTGGCGAGTACACGGACTTCCAAACGTCTCGCTTCAGCCCAACTCAGGGCACTTTCATTACTGAAAACTCAGGTAATGCGACCCAATATGGCTTTGAGTTTGAGGGGCAGTGGAACGTCTCACCAACAGTGCAACTGTTTGGTAGCTACGCCTATAATTTCTCGCAATATGACGACACCGACAACGCAGGCAACAGATTACAGTTTGCTGGCAATAGTTTCCGACTAAGCCCCGAGAATAATGCATCTGTCGGTTTTGATTTGCGCATTCCGGTCGCTGCCCAAGGTGAGTTCTATGTGATCCCAAGCTATACGTGGAAGAGTGAGCATTTCTTTGAGGATGACAATGATCCACTAGAAAAGCAGGATGCTTACGGGGTGGCCGATGTGCGTTTTGGCTATGAATCCACGAGTAAAAAGTGGACCGCCAATCTGTCAGTTCAAAATGCATTTGACGAAGAATATCTGATCGATGCGGGTAACACGGGCGGTGCTTTTGGCATCCTTACCTATATTCGCGGGATGCCGAGAATGGTGACCGCTGGGTTATCGGTTAAGTTCTAGGAGTATTAGCTTTCCACTGTTTTGCTTGCAGATTAGTGGAAAGCTGGTCCTTAGCCGGTCGGAGGCGAGAGCGAGATCCTGCCGCAGATTATTTGCCCCCCATGTAACGGGTAGGAAGGGCTCGGCTGGATAGCTGGCGCGCTGGTGACAGGACGGGGAGTTACTGAATGTGGGTGAAGACGTGGCCCAAGATATGATCACGCGGCCCATTCGATTGATGAAGCCCGGATCTTCGCGCACGTCTTGGGGCCAAAACCAAGGCTGTCGAAATAGGTTTTTGATCATGTCGACAGGTCCTAGGTGTTTCGGAGGTCATTTTGCGCACATTTTGTATGTCTTTCGCCATTTTGGGATCAGCACTAGCGCAGACCAGCGCAGCGCATGCCCAGAACGCAGCTATTGGGGATGCTGTTGTTTATCAAGCTGAATTTTTTATGCGTTTTAAGCCACAGACGGCATACGATGTTGTACAGAACGTGCCTGGTTTTGCCTTAGAAGAAATGACCGAGGCGCGAGGCCTCATAGCCAGCTCTGGTAACGTATTGATTGACGGAAAGCGCCCTACGACCAAGTCGGGTGGGTTGCAAGAAGTGCTTTCCCGCATTTCAGCGGCAAATGTTGCACGTGTAGAAGTGTCGAGAGGAACGGCACAAGGGTCCGATTTGGCAGGCCAAATACAGGTGCTGAACATAGTCCGTTCGGCTGCCGTCAATAGTGGCACTTGGACCGTTCAAGCAGAGCGCGCAAGTGAACCTGAATTGAACGGGCTCTTGCAGGGCACAATCTCTCGTCGTGTATCTGATTGGAACTTGACGGGGCGAGCTAACGCGCGTTGGCGCAAGCGCGACTATGTCTATTATAATCGCGCCACCTTTGCCCGCGACGGCATTTTAACACAGTTTCAATTGGAGACATCACCTCGCACAGTCGCAGAAGCATATGTCTATGGAGAGGCCAAGCGACCCATTTGGTGGGGTGCTCTTACGATAACAGGCCGGTTTGGTAACGATAGCGACTATCGCGTCCGTGATCGCGAAAACCGATTGTCTACGTCACCGCTTGCATCGGGCGTTACACGGCAATTGATCATCGATGATGTTGAACGCTTGGTGGCTGAAAGCAGCTTGGAATGGGTCCGTGAGCGCCCATCGGGCTGGAAGTTGAAGCTGGGCGCGCTTGGCTCATGGGTCGATAGTGGGCAAGATCAAACTTCGCAAGACGGACCTTTTGGTCAACCCTTGGCGAACAAATCGCTCTTCGCAAGCGATCAGACGGCGGTTGAGGTGGTTACGCGTGGCAGCGCTAGCCGATCTGGGAGCCTCTCGCGTGAGTTTGGTGTTGAAGTCGCCTATAACAGTCTCGACAGCGTTGTTACGGCTAATCAATTCCGTCTCGCTTTACCTGTCGCCAATGCCGCGCGTCTTGAAGAGACTTTGGTTGAGGAGAGCCGTGTTGAAATGTTCGCCAAGTTAGGTTGGACGATCGCTACACGCTTGCGGCTTGAAACCGGGCTTGCAGTGGAACTTTCCCAAATTGACGTATCGGGTGACCGTAAAAATCGGCAAAATTTGTCATATGTAAAGCCCACAATCGCTGTGAGTTACAGCTTTAGTGAGGGTGTGTTGGGTCGTTTTTCGGCGCAACGCCGCGTTAGCCAACTGAACTTTACTGACTTTGCGGCCTCTGCTGACTTCAGCGATGAGCGGCAATTGTCAGGCAATGCAAAGCTTCGACCCGAGCAAATCTGGCGGACGGCTATGGGTCTGGATTTACGTAGCAAAAGGCGCGCGGCTCTCAGTGTTGAGGCTTATTACGAAGCGATTAACGACGTTTTGGAGCAAGGCATTTTGACGGATGGTAGCGTCGGCCTTGTCAACCAAGGCAAAGGTGAACGATGGGGTCTAACGGCGCGGGGCAGTTTACCACTGTCTCCCGCTATCGAAGGTGGTGTCCTTGAGCTGAACTTCAACTGGCGAGATACAGAGTTTCGTGATCCTTTAACTTTGGAAACGCGCACTTTAGCCTATTTTACGCCATTAACTGGCAACCTAGGTTTTCGACAAGATTTGACCAACTCGAAGATCGCTTGGGGCTTGCGTGCGGTCTTTCGAGAGCAGGACAAATGGTATTTCGTCAATGAATACAGTCGCCGACATAGGGGGGCTGCTTATTCAGCTTACATAGAAACCACCCGCTATCTAGGCTTAAAGATGAGGTTCGATATTGAAAACATCGGTGACCGACGCAATGGTGATACCAGAGATATTTTCCAGCCAGATCGTCGTGCCATTTTGCAACGAACCCAAATCAGTAATCGAGCTGAAGGTACGATAGTTAAACTCACATTCTCTGATCAGTTTTGAAGCGGTCAGGGCTGGATTCTTTTGCGCAAGACTATTCGGTAGAGAACAAATAGCGCATAGTTTTTTGTGTTTCCACTAAATGTCCATTTAGCTCTTAACAAAGATTATGAGTTGATAACCCGGGTCAGGATTTAATTCGGATGAAAAAAGATGAGCAAAATGAAAGCTGTTCCAATTGTACGTCGTCAGAACATTCGAGACTTCAGGCACTTGTTTTTAGCGTAGAGCATGTCTCATCTTGGGTTGATATTTAGGCGGCGATTTTGCGGTGTAGCAAGCGCCGATGTTGGATGGTCTGGCGTTTAATAAGGTTTCGTTCGGCCAGTATATCCGAAGCCCGGCCGAAGTAGGCATCCGCCGGGGTCACATTGC
>Ga0209550_10006156_pt1 | contig 11206 bp, 11 predicted proteins | sample LauGreSuBDMM15SN_2_FD_187567 | JGI IMG/M metagenome (GOLD analysis project Ga0209550, IMG submission 187567) | Freshwater lake microbial communities from Lake Michigan, USA - Su13.BD.MM15.SN (SPAdes) (version 5) | ecosystem: Environmental > Aquatic > Freshwater > Lake | place: Lake Michigan... | reverse complement strand
CTGTAGATATTCCCCCGCTCTTTGTGCTATAAATATCTCTGCTTAAAGCAAGGGGAAAGTGCATGTTGGGAACCTATTTTCCAATCTTTATTTTTATTATCGTTGGGGTTTTGTTTGCAATCGCGTTGCCCTTGATGGGTTATATTTTGTCACCCAAAAGACCCGATGCAGCTAAACTGTCTCCTTATGAATGTGGTTTTCCCGCCAAAAAAGACGCGAGGTTTCCGTTTGATGTTCGTTATTACCTCGTTGCTATCCTTTTTATTATTTTTGATTTAGAAACGGCGTTTTTAGTGCCGTGGGCGGTGTCATTCCGATCGCTCAGTTGGTTTGCCATGATTGCTATGGGTTTCTTTTTGTTGTTTTTAATTGTTGGATTTATTTACGAATGGCGCAAAGGCGCGTTGGAATGGGAATAGAAGAGTAGGTTGGTTTAATTGAGGAATTAACATTGAGTTTTTCGGCAAAAGGGTTTGTTACAACCAGCATAAACGAAGTTATCACCTGGGCCCAAGGGGGCTCGATGTGGCCTGTTACATTTGGTTTAGCCTGTTGTGCAGTTGAAATGATGCACTGCGGTGCATCACGTTACGATTTGGATCGCTTTGGTGCGGGTGCGTTTAGAGCAAGCCCGCGTCAGTCTGATTTAATGATTGTGGCGGGTACGCTTTGCAATAAAATGGCGCCGGCATTAAGACAAGTCTATGACCAAATGGCTGAGCCACGGTGGGTTATTTCCATGGGTTCCTGTGCTAATGGCGGTGGTTATTACCATTATTCTTATTCGGTGGTGCGCGGTTGCGATCGTATTGTGCCGGTGGATGTTTATGTGCCCGGTTGTCCGCCGACAGCACAGGCTTTATTGTATGGTATCATCCAATTGCAAAATAAAATTCGGGGTAAGGGTGCGATTCAGCGCATGAAACGGAAGATCCCTACTACAAATCCCTCCGGTTCGCTGCACGAACCGCCCCCCTTTTTCAAAGGGGGAAAATAATGGATAACCAATTGTTATTAACACGCCTCTTGGAACGTTTCAGCGGCAACATTGAAAGCGCTGAGATTCACTACGGCGAAGTTCATGTGATTGTCCAGCTAGAACAGTGTCATGAGTTATGCCTAGCGCTGCGCGATGGCTGTGGTTTTGAATTTAACATGCTAGCTGATTTTACTGCTGTTGATTATTTGCATTACGGTCAGGCGGAATGGCAAACGAATTATGCCAGCGGTCATGCGTTTAGTCGCGCTGCTGATCGTAACGAGCCGGTGTCGGTGGTACAGTGGGATAAACCCCGTTTCGGTTTGGTCTATCAACTGCTCTCTTTAGTTCATAATCAACGCTTAACAGTAAAAACATTTATTGATGAAGGTACGGTGGTGCGTTCTGTTGTTGATATTTGGCCCGGTGCTAATTGGCCGGAACGCGAAGTGTTTGATATGTTCGGGATTATCTTTGAAGGTCATCCTGATTTAAGACGGTTACTCACCGATTATGGTTTTGTCGGTCACCCTTTCCGCAAAGATTTCCCAGTATCAGGGCATGTTGAAGTGCGTTATGATGCTAAAGTGGGGCGTGTGGTTTATGGCCCTGTTGAAATTGAACCGCGAACCTTGGTGCCGAAAGTGATACGTCAAGATAATAGATACGTTGGTAAACACGATGATGAGCCAAAAAAGATAAATGAGGGGCAACATGGCTGACATAGAAAGTTATACTCTCAATTTTGGTCCGCAACATCCCGCTGCGCACGGTGTGTTACGTCTGATCTTAGAAATGGACGGTGAAGTGATTGTCGGCGCTGATCCTCACGTTGGTTTGTTGCACCGCGGTACCGAAAAATTAGCGGAAACTAAGCCGTTTAATCAAAGTATCGGTTACATGGATAGACTCGATTACGTCTCGATGATGTGTAATGAGCATGCTTATGTCTTAGCGATTGAAAAATTATTGGGGATCACCCCACCGATTCGCGCGCAATATATTCGCGTGATGTTTGATGAAATTACTCGAATTTTAAATCATTTGATGTGGCTAGGAGCCTGTGGTATCGACCTCGGTGCGATTACGATGTTTCTTTATTGCTTTAGAGAGCGTGAAGATTTGTTAGATTGTTACGAGGCTGTTTCGGGTGCGCGTATGCATGCAACCTATTATCGTCCTGGTGGTGTTTACCGTGATTTGCCGGATGCCATGCCGCAATATCAAGAATCGCGCTGGAAAAGTAAAAAACAAGTTAAGAGCCTCAATAAAAATCGCGAAGGCAGTTTGCTCGATTTTATTGAAGACTTCGTCAATCGTTTTCCCAAATGCGTTGATGACTATGAAACGCTAGTTACCGATAACCGTATCTGGAAACAGCGGACGGTTGACATTGGTATTGTTACGCCGGAACGAGCGATTGCCTTGGGCTTTACCGGGCCGATGTTGCGCAGTACCGGTGTTGAGTGGGATCTTCGTAAGAAGCAACCCTATGAAGTGTATGATAAATTGAATTTTAAAATTCCTGTGGGTTCCAACGGTGATTGCTACGATCGTTATTTGATACGCGTTGAAGAAATGCGTCAATCCAATGACATCATTCGTCAATGTGTCGTGTGGTTGCGTAACAATCCAGGTGAAGTCCATACTGGCGATGCTCACAAAATTGAACCGCCTGCGCGCGAAGTCATGAAGCGTGATATGGAAGCATTGATTGATCATTTCAAATTATTTACCGAAGGGTATACGGTTCCTGCCGGTGATGTGTATGCAGCGGTAGAACATCCCAAAGGGGAATTTGGTATTTATTTAGTGTCTGATGGTGCCAATAAGCCGTACCGTTTGCGTATTCGTGCTGCCGGAATTTCACATTTATCCAGTTTGGCGGAAATGACTAAAGGGCATATGCTCGCCGATGCCGTGGCCATTTTATCGAGTCAAGATATTGTATTTGGGGAGATTGATCGCTGATGTCATCTATAAATGTTTTATCAGATAAGGCAAGAGCTGAAATCGATACTTGGACGGCAAAATTTCCTGTTGACAAAAAGCAATCGGCTGTCTTGCAAGCCTTGCGTATTGCCCAAGAACACAATCACAATTATTTAACCGAAGAGCTGATGAACGCAGTGGCAGATTATTTGGGGATTCCTCATATTGCTGCTTATGAAGTCGCGACGTTTTATTCCATGTATAACCATCAACCGGTGGGACAATATCAAATTAATGTGTGCAGCAGTATTTCTTGCAAGCTCAATGGTTGTGATAAAGTGGTTGATCATATTGAAAGAAAATTAGGAATTCATTGCGGCGAGACCACGGCCGATAAGAAATTCACCTTGAAAAAAGTAGGATGTTTGGCCGCTTGTGTGGGTGCGCCGATGTTTCAAATTAACAAAGAGTATCACGAGGGGCTAACCCCGGAGAAAATTGATAACATACTCGATGGGTTGGAGTGAGGCGATGACAGAACAGATTCTCAATAACGTTTGCTACCGCACGCTGAATTTACAACATCCAGCGAGTATCGATACCTATGAACGTTTAGGTGGTTACAGTGTGTGGCGTAAAATCTTAAAAGAAAAAACACCGCCGGCAGAAATTATCGAACAACTTAAGTTATCTGGTTTGCGTGGTCGTGGTGGGGCAGGGTTTCCCACGGCGATGAAATGGACCTTTATCAAGCGTGAAACCCCGGGGCAAAAATATATTCTCTGTAATTCAGACGAAGGCGAGCCTGGCACTTGTAAAGACCGTGATATTTTGCGTTACAACCCCCATCAAGTGTTGGAGGGCATGGCCATTGGTGCTTATGTCATGGGTGCGACGGTTGGTTATAACTATATTCGCGGTGAATTCTGGGAGCCCTTTTTAGCTATCGAAAAAGCGTTAACCGAAGCCACAGCCGCAGGATTATTCGGTAAAAATATTTTAGGGTCTGGCATTGATGTAGAATTGCATAATGTGCTAGGGGCTGGTTCGTATATCTGCGGTGAAGAAACCGCATTGATGAATTCATTGGAAGGTAAGCAGGGTCATCCTCGTTTCAAGCCACCTTTTCCAGCGACTTATGGTGTTTATGGTAAACCCAGTAACATTAATAATACTGAAACCTATGCCTCAGTTCCGGTGATTTTACAGCACGGCGGTGAATGGTTTGCTAAACTCAGCCGTTCCAAAAACGGCGGCACTAAAATATTTTGTGTATCTGGGCATGTCAATAAACCGGGTAATTTTGAAATTGCCGTCGGGACTCCCTTTAGAGAATTGTTGGAAATGGCTGGTGGTGTGCGCAATGGCAATAAATTGAAAGCGGTGATTCCGGGTGGTACGTCGATGCCAGTGTTGCCCGCCAGCATTATTATGGATGCTAACATGGATATGGACGAGCTGGTACAGAAAGGTTCGATGCTCGGTACCGCAGCGGTCATTGTGATGGATGAAACGACTTGCATGGTGCAAATGTTGCAAAACACCTCTGAATTTTATTCAGAGGAATCGTGCGGTCAATGTACGCCGTGCCGCGAAGGCAGTGGCTGGATACATCGATTGGTGCATCGTATTGAAGAGGGTCATGCGACCATGGACGACTTAGCGAATTTACAGCGTGTCGCCAAAAATATTGAAGGTCGTACTATTTGTGCGTTGGGTGAATCGAATGCGTGGCCAGTCGGTGGGTTTTTAAAACATTTTTATGATGAGTTTGTTTATCATATAAAGAATAAAAAATGTCTCCCCCTTTGAAAAAGGGGGATGTAATGAAAGTATTATTAGGATAATGTAATGGCAGAAATAGAAATAAACGGTAAAAAAATCACAGCAAACAACGGTGAGATGATCATCAAAGTTGCTGAGGACAATGGCATTTGGATTCCCCGTTTTTGTTACCACCGCAAATTAAAAATTGCTGCCAATTGTCGCATGTGTTTAGTTGAAGTGGAAAAAGTTCGCAAACCTTTGCCTGCGTGTGCAACACCGATTGCTGATGGCATGAAAGTATTTACTCAGTCTGAGATGGCGCTCGATGCCCAAAAATCCGTGATGGAATTCTTATTGATTAATCACCCGCTCGATTGCCCGATCTGCGATCAAGGTGGTGAATGTGAATTACAAGATATTGCCATGGGTTATGGCGCTGGCGTATCGCGTTATTCCGAAGGCAAGCTTTCCGTTGATAATGAAAACTTAGGGCCACTGGTTGCCACGGAAATGACTCGTTGCATTCAATGTACGCGCTGCGTTCGCTTTGGCGAAGAGATTGCCGGTGTGAGAGAAATGGGTCAAACCCATCGCGGTGAATTGTCACGTATTGGTACGTACGTCAAACACACGTTGTCGTATGAAATGTCGGGTAATATTATTGATTTATGTCCGGTCGGTGCGCTCACGTCAAAGCCTTATCGTTTCACGGCGCGTGCCTGGGAAATGGATCAGCATAAAGCCGTGGCACCGCACGATTGCGTCGGTTCAAATACCTATGCGCATACCCGTCGCGGTCGTTTGATGCGCGTAGTACCACGTGATAATGAAGCGATTAATGAAACCTGGATTTCCGATCGAGATCGTTTTGCTTATACCGGATTGCATCATGCGGATCGTTTACAAAAACCCATGGTCAAACACGGCGACGTCTGGCATGAAGTCAGTTGGCAAGATGCCTTAGAATATGCAGCTAACTCGATTAAGCAAGTGCTTGATGCGCGTGGCGGCGCTGGATTGGGTGCATTGATATCGCCTAGCGCGACGACAGAAGAGCAGTATTTATTGCAACGATTAGTGCGTTGTCTTGGTTCGAATAACGTTGATCATCGTTTGCGTGAAGTGGATTTCAGCGATCAACACACTGCGCCGCATTATCCTAGTTTTAATATGCCGATTGCCGATCTCGCCAGCAGTGATGCTATTTTGTTAATCGGTGGTAATGTTCGTCGCGATCAACCCATTGTCGGGCACCATGTGCGTCAAGCCAGCTTGAAAGGTGCAACCGTGATGGCATTGAATCCAATCGATTATACCTTTAATTTTGAGGTTGCGCATAAGCTGATTGTTGCGCCGACACACGTATTAGAACAATTGTCCGGTATTGCTAAGGCGTTAGTCGGATTGGCAGGGCGCAGCGATGATCTCGGTAAATTTTTAGAAACTGTTACGCCATCGGTGGAGCAACAGGCGATTGCTCAGGTATTATTTGAATCGAAGAAATCGGTGATTGTGCTGGGCTTGTTAGCCGAGCAACATGAACAGTCAGCGACGATTCGCGCGTTAGCCGATATGATAGCGATGCTCAGTCAAAGCGTGGTCAGCCGTTTAAGTTACGGTGCCAATGCGGCGGGTGCTTGGTTAGCCGGTGCTGTGCCACATCGTGAAGCAGGTGCAACAGTAGTAACGCAGCTGGGCTTGGATGCCCAGGCGCAATTACAAGCCGATATCGACGCTTATTTGTTATTTGATGTTGATCCAGCATTAGATCTAGCCAATGGTGCGCAAGCCATGCAGCGTTTGCTGTTAGCGCCGATGGTGGTAGCGTTTACCTCGTATAAAACAGAGGGGTTACTGAAAGCGGCGAATGTATTGTTACCGATAAGCGCCTATGCAGAAACGTCTGGCACATTGATTAATGCCAGCGGTGAATGGCAATCGTTTAAAGGTAGCAGTCAAGCATTGGGCGAAGCGCGGCCGGGTTGGAAAGTATTGCGTGTGTTAGCGAATCTTTTTAAGTTGCCACGTTTTGATTACGAATCGTCGGAAGAGGTATTGTTGGAATTAAAAGCGCTGACTAAGACCATGGCGCGTTGTTACCAATGGAAAATGCCGACAGAATTATCGCAATTGAATACATTGAATTTAATTGCTGAAGTCCCGATGTTTCGTGTGGATAAAGTAACACGGCATGCGGGTTGTTTGCAGCAATTATTGGACGTCACCGATAAAATGGCGCGCATGAACAGTAAAACTGCGGCGATTGCTAAATTAGCCGTCGGGAATAAAGTATTATTGATTCAAGGTAAGCTCACTGTGCAATTACCGGTGGCGTTGGATGAGCGTATCGCAGATAATACGGTCGTTGTTAGCGCGGCGATGGCGGAGACCGTGGGGTTGATGTCGAAGTCGGTGCAGATGAGTAAAATATAGCTTCCCCTTTGAAAAAGGGGGAAGCGAGTGAAGCGAGCAGGGGGATTTGTAACGTTGAGTCTGCAGTTACAAATCCCCCCGGTTCGCTTCACGAACCGACCCCCTTTTTCAAAGGGGGAATGAGTTGATTAGTAAGGTTATACAATGGGAATTATGTTAGTACTGTGGATTTTATTAAAAATAGCCTGCATTTTGGTAGCGGTATTATTATCGGTTGCCTATTTTACCTACGCCGAGCGCAAAGTATTGGCTTACATGCAAGCGCGCCTGGGCCCTAATCGCGTTGGACCCTTGGGGTTGTGGCAACCTTTCGCTGACTTAATCAAAATGCTGAACAAAGAAATCATTGTCCCGACACAGGCTAATAAATTTCTTTTTATCGTTGCTCCGATCGTCAGTATCACCACCGCATTGATTGCCTGGGCTGTTATCCCCATCAATGATCGATTCGTTTTAGCAAATATCAATCCAGCAATGATTTATGTCTTTGCTGTTACTTCGCTCGGAATCTACGGTATTCTCATTGCCGGTTGGGCGGCGAATTCCAAATACGCATTGTTGGGCGCACTGCGTTCGGCGGCGCAATCTATTTCTTATGAAATCGCCATGGGTCTTGCGTTAGTGGGTGTGATGATTGCGTCCAACTCTGTTAATTTTACTCAAATTGTGCTGTCGCAAGGTGGGGGTATTTGGCATTGGTGGTTTATTCCCTTATTTCCATTATTTATTGTCTATTGTATTTCCGGTGTTGCCGAAACTAATCGCTCGCCATTTGACGTCGCCGAAGGTGAGAGTGAAATTGTTGCCGGCTTTCATGTTGAGTATTCCGGTATGACTTTTGCGTTATTTTATTTAGCTGAATATGCCAACATGTTATTGGTCTGTGCTTTGGCTACTTTATTATTTATGGGCGGATGGTTATCGCCGTTTCAACACATTCCCGTGCTCGACACGGCATTTGCCTGGGTGCCGCAATGTGCTTGGTTTTTCTTAAAGATGGGATTATTTGCTTTTATGTATTTGTGGATCAGAGCCACATTTCCGCGTTATCGTTATGATCAAATCATGCGATTGGGTTGGAAAGTGTTAATTCCGTTGACGTTAATATGGATTGTGGTGGTTGCCATTGCGGCGAAGTTGATGTTGCCACCGTGGTTTGGGTGATTTAACTCCCCCTTTGAAAAAGGGGGACAGCGAGGGAATCGAGCAGGGAGATTTGTGGTGTGAAACCGCTCAGTAAAAATCCCCCCGACTCGCTGGCGCTCGTCGACTCCCTTTTACAAAGGGGGATAGAGGTATATAAGTAGAGATGAAAATGATTAAACGCATTCTAAAAAGTTTTACACTCTGGGAATTACTCAAAGGCTTGAGTTTGACCTGGCGGAGTATGTTTCGGCCCAAAGTGACCATTCAATACCCCGAAGAAGTGACGCCCACATCGCCACGTTTTCGGGGCTTGCATGCGTTGCGTCGCTATCCTAATGGTGAAGAGCGTTGCATCGGCTGTAAATTGTGTGAAGCCGTGTGCCCGGCGTTGGCAATTACCATTGAGGTGGAGCCGCGTGAAGACGGTTCTCGACGCACCACTCGCTACGACATCGATTTATTTAAATGTATTTATTGCGGTTTTTGTGAAGAAGCGTGCCCAGTCGACTCAATTGTCGAGACGCCGTTCTCAGATTATCATTTTGATGAGCGTGGGCAAAACATCATGACGAAACAAAAGTTATTGGCGATGGGTGATCAGTATGAAGCACTGATTGCCAAAGCGAAACAAGAGGATGCACCCTACCGATGATTATGGCACATGTTATTTTTTATATTTTTGCTGTTTTAGCAATTTTGTCGTCTCTAGGAGTCATATTCTCGAGTCACTCTGTCCGCGCCGCGTTGTGCTTGGTATCAACTTTTGTCTGTTGTGCGGCGTTATGGATATTATTGAATTCACAATTTTTAGGCTTGATTCTGGTATTGGTCTACGTCGGTGCGGTGATGACATTATTCCTGTTTGTGGTGATGATGTTGAATGTGGAAGGAGTGCAATTCAAACAAAGTGTATCCCGCTATACACCGATTGCGATATTATTGGCGATTGCTATTTTCTTAATGTTGCTGTGCGCGATAAAACCCAGTTATTTTGATTTACAACATTACCCGTTACCGCCTGAAGTGCCAGCGGATTACAGCAATGTGAAAGCCCTTGGGATGATTTTGTATACCCATTATTTCTTAGCCTTTGAGTTGGCCGCTGTGATTTTATTGGTGGCGATTATTGCTTCGATTGCGCTGACCTTTCGTGGACCGCAACAACGGCGCAGCCAAGAGCCGAGCGAACAAATTAAAGCAACCAAAGCCAATCGCTTGCGTTTGGTGGACATGCAATCCAGCCAGGCTTTATGCTCAAAACCCCGCGAGGAGACGCCATGATTTCTTTATATGAATATCTTATCATAACAGCCATTTTGCTATCGATTAGCCTCTTAGGCTTAGTGATTAATCGCAAGAATGTCATCGTGTCTTTGATGTGTATTGAGTTGATGTTGTTGGCAGCCAACACCAATTTTTTAGCTTTTTCTCATTATTTGCAGAATTTAGCCGGCAATGCCTTTGTTTTCTTTGTATTGACGGTTGCCGCTGCTGAAGCAGCGATTGGTTTAGCGATTGTGGTGATGTTGCATCGCCAACGTAAAACCATTGATATTAGTCAATTAACTGCATTAAAAGGGTAACGATATGCCTGACTATTTAAAAATAATTGTATTGGTTATTACTTTATTGCCGTTGCTCGGTTGCGTCTTGGCAGGGCTAGCGGGTAAAGGGATTGGTCGCAAAGGTGCGCATTCAGTGACAATTTTCTGTATTGCCATTGCGTTTATCTGTGCGCTTATTGTCGAAAAATGGTACCTCTGTGATGGTTATGCGCCGTATCAAGTGACGTTTTATCACTGGGCTATTTCGGGCATCTATCAATTTGATATTGGTTTTTTAGTAGATCGTCTCAGTGCTACGATGCTGGTGATTGTTACCTTTGTGGCGTTGATGGTTCATATTTATAGTATAGGTTATATGAGCGATGACCCGGGCTATCAGCGATTTTTTAGTTATGTGTCGTTGTTTACTTTTGCCATGATTTGTTTAGTGTTGGCAAATAATTTCTTGGTGTTGTTTTTTGGTTGGGAAGGCGTTGGTCTGGTGTCGTTTCTCTTAATCGGTTTTTGGTTTAACAAAGAGTCGGCAGTGATGGGCAGCATCAAGGCCTTTATTGCTAACCGCGTGGGTGACTGTGGATTTTTGCTGGGGATTGCTTGCATCCTTATGTATTTTGGCAGCGTTAATTATTATGACGTATTTGCTGGCGCACATGCGGTTGCCACGCAAACAATCAGCGTGCTGCCGGGAGTGAGGTGGTCGCCAATCACATTGATTTGCATTTTGCTATTGATTGGTGCTATGGGTAAATCGGCACAAATGCCGTTGCATGTGTGGTTGCCGGAATCGATGGAAGGCCCGACACCCATTTCAGCATTGATTCACGCCGCAACCATGGTGACTGCCGGTATCTATATGATTGCGCGGATGTCGCCATTATTTGAATTATCACCGATGGCGCTCAGTGTTGTACTGATTATCGGTGCGACGACCTGTTTGTTTACTGGGTTGATTGCCTTCGTTCAACAGGACATAAAACGTGTGATTGCCTATTCAACGTTGTCACAGTTAGGGTACATGGTCACGGCATTGGGTGCGTCGGCTTATGCAGCGGGGATGTTTCATTTGTTCACGCATGCCTGCTTTAAATCCTTGTTATTTTTGGCGGCCGGTTCCGTGATTATTGCCATGCACCACGATCAAGACATGCGACACATGGGCGGTCTTCGCAAATACATGCCGGTCACCTATGTTTGTTTCTTGATTGGCGCCTTGGCCTTGTCAGCTATTCCACCGTTTGCCGGTTTTTATTCTAAAGATTCTATTATCGACGCTGTGACTGCATCACATATATTTGGTTCGGGTTACGCGACTTTCTGTGTCACGGCGGGTGCCTTTGTGACGGCGTTTTATATTTTTCGTGCATTTTTCTTAACATTCCATGGC
>Ga0209550_10006154_pt1 | contig 11212 bp, 9 predicted proteins | sample LauGreSuBDMM15SN_2_FD_187567 | JGI IMG/M metagenome (GOLD analysis project Ga0209550, IMG submission 187567) | Freshwater lake microbial communities from Lake Michigan, USA - Su13.BD.MM15.SN (SPAdes) (version 5) | ecosystem: Environmental > Aquatic > Freshwater > Lake | place: Lake Michigan, USA... | reverse complement strand
CTATTAACCGACCATTCAACCCTCAACCCGTCACTGCTATTAACTACGGAATCTATCTTCGCAGAGTTTAAACCAATAACGGTAAAGTTTTTGGTTATAGAAATCCTCCCTCCAACACTTCTGCTCAGCTTAACAATGTACTTTCCGGGATCTTTAATAAAAAATTCTTTGTAACCTTTTTTCCCACCAAAACTACCTTTAGAAGATATTTTAAAGCTAGTAATACTTACACCCTTTGCATCAGAAACCGAAATTACACTGCCATCAACCTTACCAACTATACTCCATAAGGCCGTCAACTTAGCCATATCCCCAGATTGTACCACTTTAATGGATAAACTATTACTAGCAGCCAAAGCAGCCCCCTCGGGTAGCACCGATAAAAGCAGTAAGAGAGGTAAAACTTTAAATACAAAGCGAGTTATCATAAATCTTACTGTACAAGAAGCATAAAATAAACAAAGTATGTAAAATACCCAAAGCAGTAGGCAGAAATTTTACCCTAAAGTACAGTAAAACAAATGACCCTAAAACCAGTTATAGCTCTTACCTTATTACTGCAATTAATAACTTTAACCCCGAGCAACGCTATAACCGAACCGGACACATTTATTACCTCAAAGACTCTAGCCCCTGGCTTTGCGCCTTCGCAACAAGACTACACCCTCAGGAACTGCCACAATAAGTCAATCTCATTAGTAATCACCGCCACAAGCGGTGCCACGGTAAAATTAGATGGCAAACCAATTAAATCATCTTCAATAAATGTATTGCCCAAAGCTGATCAAATTCTAACTTTAACTATTAAAGAGAAAAATAAAGCGGAGAAAAATTACTACCTCAGGTGTTTACCTAATGATTTTCCCAAAATATCGATCGTAAAGCATAATCTCGGTAAAGATCTAAACGCACAATACCTACTTGCTACTGGAAATCGCCCAGAAGTAGACAGCTGGGAGATGAATGACAAGTACTATATGATTCTAGATGCCAAAGGTGTACCTCTATGGTACATGAAGGCCGAAGGATTTCCTTCCATAATCGAAAAAACCAGGGATAATAACATAATCACCCTAGCCTCCCCAGAAGATCTCTCACCAAGTTACGCCGCGAGAGGAAACCCTGGGGTTGTGAAATCAACCCTTTCTGGAAAATTCTTATCCAAAACTAGCCTCGGCGAATCAAACCCTATAGATGGTCACACAGTTCAGCAGCTCTCCGGTGATAGATTGCTGCTAGTAACAGCCCCCATCAAGAAAAATGTGGATTTATCCGAGACCTTCACACAACTAACACCCTTGGATGTAGGCGGAGGCGGGCTTGAGAAATGCTCATTAACAAATACTACCTCAGTAAACGTAGCCTACCCTGAGATAAATATCCTAGATAAAAAAGGTAAGATAATTTGGAACTGGAAATCATTTGGAAATATAAGCGATAGTGAATCTTTAATTCCAGCTTTGACTAATATCGACTATATGGGCGGAGTAAACTGTGTAGTGGATATCTTCCACGCCTCCCATGCATCTTTGTCTAAAGATGGAAAAACAGTAGTTTTAACCGCCAGGTTCACCTCAGCTACCTATGGAATTGATATAAAAAGTAAGAAAATAATCTGGAAAATTGGTGGGACCAAAACCTCAAACTCTCTAACAATTGAATCAGACCCCCTAGGCAAAGATGGTCCCAAAGGCCACCATGGAGGAGATTTAAATGAACAAGGCGAACTCTTAATCTTTGATAACCGCAGGGAACTCTCTGAAATTTCAAGAGCGGTGGTTTACCAGATTGATTTGGTAAATAATAAAGCAATCTTCAAAAAATCCCTCCTCCCTGTTCTAAATCCTTGTGTAAAACTAAGTAATATTACAACCTGTAACTCATTTTCAATGGGTAACTCTGTATACACCTTAGATCAAAATATCCTGGTTTCTTGGGGCTTTAAGCCAGGGAATCTAAGTGTAGCAACCTTGTATGCTAAAAACTACCAACCGCTTTTAACTATAAAAAATGAATCAATGGTTCATACCACCTATCAAGTTACATACCTCACTGACAAGGAAAGATGGGATCCGCGGGAACTGCGAAAAGCCGCCTCTTCCAAAAAAACCATTAGAGCCTCTTGGCAAACCTCAGGCAATCCGAAAGCTTCTCAATCAGATGTGGCCGTTGGAACGATAAAGTAGTATTGTGTACCGAAACTAAAATTATGCCTAACCTACCCCTCTATGAACCTAGATTAGAAACAATCGAGATCATCTCGGCTAACTCTGATGTGGCAACGGTTCAAACATTAAGTGGGGAGAAAGGTTATCTACCAAAAACCGAGTACTATGTAGGGATGGAGTTTGTTCCAGGAGATCGGCTTATTGCACAAAGAGTAGAGGATAATCCAAAGCCAATATTTTCCACAACTAGGAATGAGTTTATTACCATGCTCCTACCAGCTTTTATTCCAGAACTAAGAACGGGTGTTATTAAGGTAATGGGATTAGCCAGACTCCCTGGAATTAGAAGTAAAATCGCCCTAGCTACCACAGACTCAACCGTAGATCCTATAGGCGCAGCGGTTGGTAGAGCGCAAAATAGAGTCAAAGCAATATCTAACGCCGCTAAAGGCGAAAGAATAGATTTCATCTCCTGGCACCCCGACTTAAAGATCTATCTAGCAAACGCTATAGCTCCCGCCGCCGCTACTGAGGTATTTGTTGATGGGAAAAACGCTACCATCTATACCTCAAAACATCAAATGTCCGCCGCTGTAGGAGCGGGGGGGTTAAATAGTCAATTAGCGGGTCAACTAACTGGAATGAAAGTTAGAGTAACCACTGAAGAAGAAGAAAATCCAGAACCCTCTACCCTAAAGTAATCCTGCGCTAAATAGTAACAATAACTAAACAGAAAGGATAATACCATGAGTACTAGCGACTCAAAAAACATCGCCAATACACCCATCGGTAAATTATCCGATATGTATATAAGCGAATTTTTAAAACACTCCCCAGCTACCAGAACTTTTGAATCAGTTGGAGAGAACCACGAAGAGTTAGAAGATTACTCCTTTGATAACACTGAGATGATCGATTTGAACAAAAAATTCATAGAGAAAATTTCCAAAGTATCAACTCACTCTGAATCTGAACAACTTGCAAAGAGTATAATGTTGCAAACTTTGAACGCAGAGAATCAACTTTCCCAGTCAAAGCAAACCTTCGCCAATTGGGGTCCGGAAGATTCCCCCGTAACCAATACGCTAGCTCTTGTCGAGTACAGCGCAAAAACAACCGAACCAGAGCAATTTTTAACCAGAGTTTCAAAAGTACCCACAGCCCTAGCGCAGTGGTTCGACTCCCTCGAACTAGCAAAAAAAGAAGGAATTCTCAACTCTGAAAAATCAACCTCTGCGCTTTTAAAGCAATTAGAAAAAATATATAAGAATCAAAAGTACCTGGAACTTGTTAAATCCGTATTCGGAAAAAACTTAACACGTTACCAAGAGCAAATCGCCCGACAGGCCGATGCAGCTCACTACTCCTTATATCTTAAACTAAAACATAACTATTTACCCTACGCCTACCAAGAGATAGGAATTGGTTATGAAAATTACCAATTGCTAGCAAAATACAATCTTGGTATAGAGGTAGATCTTACTGCAATCTATCTAGAAGTTAGAGATAACTTAGCCAGTACTTTATCAGAGATTAAAGCAACAGCTAAAGAAGTAGATAAAAATTTCTACTCCGTAGCTCAAACTATGAAAAATCTAGATAATAAAAGTTACAACTACTCACATGATCAAATAGAGCAATTTGTTAATGATCTACAAGTAAAAGCATCCAAAGCTTTAGTTAATACTTTAGATCTCACAGGAGTCAAACCCTGTGAACTACTTATCTCTACTGATCCTCTGGATGAAAACCCGTACTATCTTCCGCAATTTTCTTCGGAGCAAAACGGAGTATTTGTATTTCCAGAGAAAATAACTAAGACGCTTTGGAGAACACCCTCAACGATATACCATGAATCGATTCCTGGGCACCATCTACAGTTTTCGACTCAACATATAAACCAAAGTAATTTAACCTCATTTCAAAAGAAGTTAGGCGAAAATCCCGGTTTTGAAGAGGGTTGGGCTTTTTATGTAGAGAAACTTCTAGATAAGCTAGGGGTATTTGATATACCCTCCTATAGGCTAAGCCATTTGCTAGACAAGGCACTTAGGTTATCCAGAGTAGAGCTAGATATAGCGATCCACTTAAGAGGTGAAGTAAGCAAGATTCCTCAAATAACATATTATGAGGCTATCAATAAGTTGATTACTTCACATCAAAGCAAAGCAGCAGCTACCTATGAGGTTGATAGATATCTTGCGCTACCAGCTCAGGCTATTACCTATCAAATAGGTTCCGATCTGATTGAACAGAAGATCAAAAAAGCCCCTAGCTCGGAAATAATAAGTACCCACAAAAAAATACTTACCAAAGGAACAAGACCACTTAATCTGCTCTAGTAGCGGAAAAGTGGTCTTGTTTTTTTATATTTATAATTCAAAGTAAAATACTAAATTGCTCTCGGGTCTTTACCTTCTCGCATCTCTTTAAACAACATCTCAACATACCTCTCACAACTACTTTCTCTTCCGAAAATACTTTGACAAATAGGTAAAAATTCAGTAGTATCCACTTGAGCTATCATAGGCCACCTAGCCAGTTGAAACTCGCAATGCTCTTTTCCATTTTCATACTTATCTTTAATTTTGTCACAAAACTTTGCAAAGCTCCCAGGCTTAATATTACCAATCAATATTTGATTAGAAACAGTTGCGTTAACCCCCTCTACACAGTAATTAGTAAAGTTACCAACTGAAGCGCAGAAATCTAACTTCTTACTCCAAAAAGCATACTGGTCGTTAATTTTAAAACCGATAAATGGGTTTTGATAAATCGACCAAATATTCCTAATACAAGCAGCGTACAATGAACCATCTTTTAAAAATCTATCACAACTAATCTCCACTGCACCATTGTCAAACTTAAGATAACCTAATATCTCTTCACGGTCTTCTATATTTGCCCACTCCATAATCGCTCCATCGAAACAGAAAAACCTTGCTGGTCCTTTAGGGTAAAGCAAACAACCCTCCTGCACTTTCTCAAGATCTCCTTTCCAGCGTACAGTCAAAGCATGCCCTAAACCATGTAAACAAGCGTAATACAAGCTTTCAGTTTCAAAAGTTTCGCAAAATTTAGGAATGTACTTCAAATAATCACTATCGCTCAAAGAACTGCCCGCCCCTTCAATCACGCCATGTTGAAACCCGAAGGTGCAAAGATAACTCTCAATCTTAAGATTAAATCCAACATCCTCCACTCCAGAAATTGAGCTTTTTCCAATGACATGCGCCACCTGGTGACAAGGCGCAGGGGTACCTTTCAGTACATCTCCCCCTAAAATCTCTAACGCTTTCTCAGCCCCTAGATCTTTTGTAAGGGTTTCAAATAAATCATAGATACAATCAGCATCAGCGCAACTTTTTACACTACCTTTAAATTCCTCTAAAGAAAAAACTTTCGAGGCTAAAGCGCCGTCCTTATTGGAAATCTCTTGCTTAACTATCGAGCTATACTTACTTAAAAAAAAAGCTGAACTGGTAAACAGTAGAGCGAAAAGAGCTATAAATATCAAAGCTCTCTTCTGTGAAATTTTCATAGAAAAAACTGTACTGAAAAATAAATTTTATGCCTTACTGGTAAAGCTTTCAAACCCCGCCTGAGCGAAATAATGCGCTATAAATTAACATAAAACCAGAAAATTGTAAGGCTAGCCCTCCGATATATCTAACTGATCTATCCTGCTCCCACTTTGAAATAGATCTCAGTATCTGCCAAAGCGGCCATCTACCACCCGCTGGCCTACCCGATGGGTATAAAGCCTTACTAGCAACGATTGAACCAAACCAGGCCAACCCACCGCCTGCTATTAGTAATGAAAACATAAAATAAATAGTACCCAAAAAGGTAAAAAAACCTTTTACTTAATAACCCTTAATAATAATAACCGAGGGTATAACCAGCAAGCTATACAAAACCCCGCAAATCCATTTAAAGCACTCGCACCGATACAGGCTGCCAGGAAAAATAACCCAATCTCCCAATCAAGTAAACTAAAAAACAGCGCTAGAAAGAGCAAGAAAAAGCCAACTTGATTGGAAAATCTAACAGCCTTTAGGTGCTCAACCTCACTAGAAGTAAACAACTTAGAGAAAAATACCCCTAATTGTTTCGTTAAACTCTTCCTACCAAAGCTACCTAAACCGAAATTAACCACCTGTACTGCTAGCAGTATTAAAAAAACTGTCCTAGCGCCGTAAAAATAACTCGCAAAGGCAGATAGCATAATCGAAAACGAAGCCACCGCGTTACCTCGCACTAGATTCTTAGGAATAAAACTCATACTAACTACTGTGACAACTATCTGAGAAAAATCACAAAAGAAAAAAACACCCAGCTAAACTGGGTGTTTTTAAAATAAAATTTGGTTAAATCTTAATATTTTTAATAAACCTTCTCTTTCTTCCTTTTACAAACTCCCAGCACAAATGTAAGAAAACGCTAACACTTGTTGAAATCATCATTCTTAACACCAATTCATTACCATTAGATAATGAAAACTGTTTAACGATAACCGGAGCGAACTCACTAACAGAAAATTGTAAAATTGAGAAAAAAACTACCATTAAAACAACACCTAATGTATATAAACGCTTACGTTTTTTAATATCAGGACGGCCCTGGCAGCTCAGTAAATATGAATTACTCATATAATACCTCACTTCATATATGTATTTCCGAAAACAACTCGGATACTATAAACAATAACCGCAAATTTATAAAACTAAGTACTGCGCTCCGACCAAGTTACAGAACAGTAGTAAAAATGAAGCCTAAGGCATTTACATTGACTGAAGCAGTTGTGGTTTTAGTATTAACCGCGATGTTAGCTCTAGTAGTACTTCCTAGGCTCACAGCCCCAGCCAAAGCTGGATCATCTTTAGAATCAAAAACAGCCCTAGAATCCCTTCTAAACTTGTCAGCCAATGTAATAACTACCGAAGGTGCGTTAACTGATCTAAATACAATAAACGGCAAAGAAAAATTCAATAAATCCCTTGGCAGATTTACCCTTTTAAACTTTGATCAACCAAGTACTAAAGCCTCTGAAATTTCAGTTTACACTCAAAATAACTTAATCGCAGCAGCAGTTTATAACGGCAAAGAGTGTTACTGGGTAAAAAAAGATTTCGACAACCTAACTATTGATAACTTTTATGGTATCTCCAGTATCTCCTATAACGGGGATTGTGATGCTGAAAAGATAATTGATATCGAAAGAAGCGTTAACATAACAGAGAGTAACTCAGGTAAAAGCTGGTCCAAACCTATGGAGATACAGTAATTAATAAAATTCCTCCAATCAAAATGCCCAAAAAAGTAGGACACCCAAACAGCAAACTGACCGTTGAAAAAATACATACAGTACACCAACACTTTGCCGCCCTACCAGAGCCGATACTAAAACAATATAGGGGGGTTGAAACTTATGAAAAATACATACATAACAACTTGCCATCTCTTTAAGGGTAATAACTATATTATACAAAACAATAGGAGAAAAATAAGATGATGAACAGCGATTGTGAAAGAGCGCTCGCAGCACTTACTTTAGAACAAAAAATTCTTCCTCCCGCTGTTACTAAAAAAATCATTGAAAGAAGTAGGGCTGAAAAAGCCAATACCGTGGATTTACTATTTGAGCATTTAAAAGAAGAGGATATTCTCACCGCTATCGCCAAAGGAATGGGAATTCAGTTCTACAACCTATTCTCTACCGTTCAAGAGTACCGAGTTGATAACGCTGTGATCGCTCGAGCTGATATGAAACTTCTTAGGCAGTACTCAGCTTTGCCGATGCTAAATAAAAGCGGGGGAATAGTAGTTGCTGTTGCGAACCCAGATATCGATGTAGTTGACTATCTAAGAGCGAGGTATCTCGATGGCTTTGGATTAGTTCTAGCCCAGAAATCTCAAATCCAAAACAAACTTGCCTACTTTGGCTTAGACAATAACGCTGCCAACGCCTTTAAAGACGAATCTAACCAACTCGGTCAAAACTCCAACTCCTCTCTCCCCCTTCCCGATAGAGTAGCCGGAAGATCTCCTGTACTAGATTGGGTAGACTCCTCTTTATCAAGAGCAGTAGCAGAGAACGCTTCCGATCTACATGTTACCTTTAACCCCGATAAAACCTTAAACTTAAGATTTAGAGTTGACGGCGTACTTAGAAAACAGCAAGTGCCAGTCCCGGCTGACCGCTCTCTTGAGGTTATTGGAGCGCTCTTAGCAAAAACCGAGACTATGGACCCTTCTAACTATAGGGAGCCTCAAGATGGCACCTTCACCTTCTTCGCCGCCGGCAGACAGATCGATGCCCGTGTTGGTATGTTGCCTCAGATCTACGGTCCGAACGTAGTAATTCGTCTTCTAGACTCAGCAGCTGTAAAGCAACGCTTAGATGACATGGGATTCTCCCCTAAAGCCTTAGGATATTTAAGAACCGCAACCAACATGCCTGCAGGTACTGTTGTAGTCTCCGGTCCTACCGGCTCAGGAAAATCCACCACCCTTTACGGCTTGGTGCGTGAAATTGACTCTATTACAAAAAATGTCCTCACCGTAGAAGACCCTGTTGAGTATAAGTTACCTAATATCGGACAGACCGCGATCAGACACGATCTTGGAGATAAATCCCTTACCTTCGCAAAGGCTCTCAGATCTATCCTCCGCCTCGACCCCGACGTTATCTTAGTAGGTGAAATTAGAGATGCCGAGACCGCCCGAGTAGCTATGGACGCCTCCATTACTGGCCACTTAGTACTCTCCACCGTTCACGCTCCAAACGCTGTAGCGGTATACGCCCGCCTTATGGAGATGGGGGTACCTTCCTACTTAGTAGCTGAAGCAATTACTCTTCCTACCGCCCAAAGATTAGTAAGAAAAGTTCATGAATGCGTAGTTATAGGCCCGCCAGATCCGCATGAGGCCGATACCATTAGAGCAATGGGGGCGGAAGTACCTGAAGTAGTAGCCATCCCTCAAGGATGTCTAGGCTGTACCAATGGTTACCGCGGCCGACTAGCCGTATTTGAAGTATTTGTCCCTGATAGGGCTTTTCGCTCAACAGTAGCTCGTAAAGCAGACATCGGGGAGATGCAGCAAGCTGCCATCGCCACCGGTACCTACCAATCCCTACTTGATGATGGAATGCGCCTAGTTAAGGAGGGTAAGACAAGTTTAGCGGAGGTACTCAGAGTACTTGCCACTGAGGAGAGAAACTAGTGGCTAAACGTAAAAAAGCCGTCTTAGACGATCCTAATATGAAGTTATTTGAGTATATAGCGGTATCAGCTGTCGGTGGGGATAGAGTAAAATCAAGAATGGCTGCTCCTAGAGCCTCCGTTGTAGCTACCACTTTACAATCAGAAGGTTACGTTCCTGTTTCAGTAATAGAGGTTGAAAACTCAGGGTTAAATTTTGATATTGGAGCTAAATTTAAACGACCATTTAAACTGAAAGTTCCAGCACTAGCTGCTTTCTCTCGTCAACTTCACCAGCTTTTAAAAGCCGGTCTCTCTATCCCTAAATCCTTGCAAGCACTCGGCACCGATCACCCAGATCCTCGCATGACTCAGATGACTACCGTCCTTGCCGATAAGACCTCCTCTGGCATTCCACTCTCTGTTGCGCTAAAAGACTACCCAAAAGTCTTTGATGACATCTTTATCTCCTACATAGCTGCAGGAGAAGAAACCGGTGAGCTAGTAGCTACCACAGGAAGATTGGCAAAGATTATGGAGAAAAAAGCAAAACTACAAGGTAAAATTAAATCAGTAACCGCCTACCCAAAGATGGTCTCTGGCGCTGTAGGAGTAATCGTAGTTGGAATTATCGCATTCTTAGTGCCAAAGTTTGAAGAAATTTACGCAAGCTTTGGAGCTGAACTCCCTGGTCCTACCAAGGCCTTGGTTAGTATCTCAAACCAGATGAACCCCGTAAGCTTTCAATCCCTCCTTCCCTCTCCCTTAACCTTTATAGGTATCCCCTACCCTAATCCAAGCTCACCGATTTTCTGGATTCTAGGAATTTTCTTCGGGGTTAGATTTTATATCAGAGCCAATAGGGATAATTTAGATTTTAGAGAAAAATTCGACAAACTACGTTATAAAATCCCTATCTTCGGTAAATTAACCGCAAAACTAGAGATGTACCGTTGGGCCTCAACCTTATCAGGTGCTTTACAAGCAGGTATGCAACTTATGCCCGCACTAGAGCTAGCCGGGAGGTCAACCGGCTCTGGTTGGCATATGAAAGTAGCTACCTCTTTACGAGAAGTAGTCAGAACTGGAAAATCCCTTACTCAGGGCCTCGAAGCTAACCGAGCGCTATTTCCTTCTACTGTAAGATCCATGGTCGCGACCGGTGAGGTAGCAGGTGAGCTTCCCAATATGCTTGAATCCGTTGCAGAAGCAATCGATGACGAGGTAGATACCATCGTTTCAACCCTTGGATCTCGTCTAGAAGTAGCACTTTTACTAGTTATGGGTGTCGTAGTAGGAGGGCTTCTCATGGTTTTATATCTACCGATTATTAACCTCGCCTCCGCAGCATCCTCCGGTAACCTCGGTGGATAAGTAATATAACTAAAAAACTAACTAAACCTATTTTCTTCCTACATAAAACCAATGTATGTAATAACATTATTTACTGTTAACTAACCCTGTAACTTACTCCTTATAAGTAGCATAGCTAGCTACAATTTAATCTAACTAAGTAACATATAAACACATTTATATCCACTCTGAAATTCATTTTGGAAAAATTACATCTATACCTCTAATTATATAAGTAATCTTTTAATTATATAAGTAATCTTTATTAAAAGCTAAAAAACCCTACACACCAAGTAGTAAAAAGATCGTATATAACCTTAAGATATAAGTACCTTTCCCTAAAAGCATTACCTACGCTGCAACTATACTATTTTTAGAAGTAAGTTAAAATCTTATTAGAGGTAACTAGGCTCGTAACCTCCGGGCAAACAGGAGAAATACAAATATGTTAAATCGCATGAAAAAGAAGGCGTTCACAATGGTAGA
>Ga0209550_10006153_pt1 | contig 11214 bp, 7 predicted proteins | sample LauGreSuBDMM15SN_2_FD_187567 | JGI IMG/M metagenome (GOLD analysis project Ga0209550, IMG submission 187567) | Freshwater lake microbial communities from Lake Michigan, USA - Su13.BD.MM15.SN (SPAdes) (version 5) | ecosystem: Environmental > Aquatic > Freshwater > Lake | place: Lake Michigan, USA... | reverse complement strand
GCTTTTTCATTATCGATTAATTTTACTAAAAATTTTACGCCATCCATTTTTAAAAATTTTAATTCTTCTTCAACTTTTTTAGCTAAAATTTTTGCGGCATCAACGCGCTTTAAACTAAGCTCTTTGGCGATTTCGTGATATTCTTTAGTTAATTTTTTTAAGTGCTTTTCTAATTCTTGCGCGTTTTCTTCAATGTTGGAAATTGCTTTTAAATTTTCCTTAGCCTCTTGAATTACAATTTCTAGCTGCGAAATTTTTTTATTATGTTTGCGGGCAAGGGCGCGTAGAAAAAATAATCTTTCTTCGATTTCTTCTAAATTTTCATCAAAATTATTTACTTGCCTAATTACCTCTTCGCAGCTTGATATTGCTGACTCTAGCTCGATATTATTTTGATCGAGTTTTTCGTTTATATTTTCAAAATTGCTGGATTTATCGGGCAAAAAATTATCAATAATATTTTGATTTCGCGTTAAAGTTTTTTGCGCAAAAACCAAGTCGGTGCTTGCTTGCGTTAATTGCGTTTTTAATTCGCTTAAAAATTTTGTGATTTTTTCTTTGGCAGAAATTTGCTCTTTTTTTGCTAGTAATTCATCTTCTTCATCGGGCTTGATTGCAGCATTTTCAAGCTCTGCGATGGTGTGGTTTAGATAATCTTTTTCGCGCAGAATTTTTTCTTTTTTCTCTTCTATTGCTAAAATTTCTCCTTCGCATGAGCGCAGATTTTTATAAATTTTTTGTAAATTTTTTAATAGATTTTCATTGTCGGCAAAATTATCTAAAATCTCTAAATGCGCGCTGGCATTGAGCAGACCGCCTTGGTCGTGCTGTCCATGAATTTCAACTAAGCTTTGTCCAATTTGTGAAAGTAAATTTACGCCAATTGCAATGTCATTTACAAAAACTTTGCTGCCAGAATCGCTGGAAATGCTGCGGCGGATGATTAGGGAGTTTTTATTTTCTCCGTCAAATAAATCATTTTCGGCGAGAATATTTTGGCAATTTTTATTGCAAGAAATGTCAAATTCGGCAATAACTTGCGCTTTTGCATTATAGTTTCCAATCAAGCGCAAGTTAGAGCGAAAGCCGATTGCCAGCCCAAGCGCGTCAAGTAAAATTGATTTTCCAGAGCCAGTTTCGCCGCTTAAAATGCAGAGACCTTTTTCAAAATCAATTTTACTTTTTTCTATTAGAACTATATTGTTGATGGTGAGTGATTTTAGCACTTGATTTTGCGATTATTTTTTTGTCAGTGAAAAATAATTTTTAATTATAAATTCTGCAACTTTGATGTTTACTTTAGATTCACGCTTAGAAAACGACACCTTATTTATTGCCAATTTAAAACTTTCTCGCTTGTTATTAATGAATGACAGCAATTTTATTTGGTTGATTTTGGTGCCGCAAAAAGAAAATTTAACCGAGCTAACAGACCTTGATTTTAGCGAGCAAACCGAGCTTTTAAAAGAAATAAATTTGCTTGCAAAAATTTTAAAGAAAAATTTTCCATGCGATAAATTAAATATTGCTACGCTTGGCAATGTTGTTTCGCAATTGCATATTCACATAATTGCGCGCAGAAAAGATGATGCTGCTTTTCCAAAACCAGTTTGGGGAAATTCAGTTTTTAAACCTTATGAAAAAGAGCGCGCGCAAAATTTAATTATCAAAATTCAATCTTTTTTATAATGGAAAATAATTTTTTAGTTAAGCAATTATTATATCGCTCAAATCACCGTGGTTGTAAGGAAACTGACATTTTGCTTGGTAGGTTTTTTAATGAAAAATATCATGATTTTTCGCAAATAAAATTGCAGCTTTATGATAAATTTATCAGCGAAGATGATATGTTAATTTATGATTGGATTTTAGGAAAAATTGAGGTTGAGGCGCAATATTTAGAGTTGGTTTTGGATATTCGAAAATATCATAATTTATAGCGCTACTCAACAATGATGCAATCCGACGAGGCTTTTTTGGTGCTGGCAACATAGCGCGAGCAAAAACTTTCTGCTTCAACTTGATTGAAAAAATTTCCAAGTTGCAGGCGATAAAAAATTCCTCTTTTGCCGAGGTCAACTTTTTCTACATAAAATTCGATATTTTTAAATAGCGCTGGATAAGTGTCTTCTAGGCGTTCTAGGGTTTGTTTGGCGCTTTCTTTTGAAGACATTGCGGCAATTTGCACGCGAATTGCGGCTCTTTTTCCCGATGGTTTTTTAGATGGCGCGGCAGTGTTATCGCGCTTTTCGCTGCCTAAAATGCTGCGAGATTTTTCTTTTTCTTTCTCATTAAAAACAATTATATTTGCTTTTTCTGGAGTTGGTTTTGCGCTAGTTATTGCGGGTTTTTCTTCTGGTTTTTCAACTATTTTTTCTGCAACTTTTTCAACCTTTGGCGGCAAGGCTGGCGCGGGAGAATCTTGAATTTTTATTTTCTGACTTATTTGCGATTGTTTTTTATTGCCAAAAATATCTTCATAAATTTTGCGATCAATTGCGGTGCCGCTTTCTGCCTCGGGATTTTCAATTTCTTCTTCGATAACTTTAATTGGAAAATCGGGTGATTTAATAGTTCTAACTTCTTGATCTTGGCTGTAAATATAGCGATAAGCGGTGATTGTGACATAAATAAAAGCTGCCAAAGAAAATAAAGCGGCAAGGCTTAAAAAGCCCTGCTTTAAGATTAGGCGCATGCGATCTTGATTATCGTAATTTTTTTTATAGCCGAAATCTTCCATAATTATCTCATTTCTTCTGCTGCTTTGATATTGAAAATATCAAGTCCGCAAGCGATGATTTTTTGTAGTGCCAAAACTAGATAAAGTCTTGCAATTGTAAGTTGCAAGTTGTCTTTAATTATAAATCTCAAATTAGGATTTTCCATTCCCTTATTCCATAAAGCGTGAAATTCTCCTGCCAATTCTTGCAAATAAAATGCGATGCGATGTGGCTCAAAATTAACTGCCGCCATTTCAATTATGCGCGGAAAATTGGCTAATTTTTTGATGATTTCAATTTCACTTTCATCTTGCAAAAAGCTTAAATCTTCAGTTTTTAGATTTTTTATATCAATAATTTCTGCCGCTTGGCGAAGCACAGAAGAGCAGCGCGCGTGGGCATATTGCACATAAAAAATTGGATTATCTTTTGAAGCTTCAATTACTTTTTCTAAATCGAAATCGAAAGGCGCATCGTTTTTTCGTGTGAGCATGATGAAGCGCAGTGCGTCGGCGCCGACTTCTTCAATTACATCGCGCGCGGTGATAAAATTTCCGGCGCGTTTTGACATTTTTAGCGGCTCGCCATTTTTGACAAATTTTACCATTTGGCAGAGGATGATTTTTAATTCTGCTTTATTGTTGGTGAGGGCTGCGGTTGCGGCGCTTAGGCGCTTTACATAGCCGGCGTGATCATAGCCAAGTGGCATTATAAACTTGGTGGCGCCGCGCTCAAATTTGCTTAAAATATAGGCTAAATCGGCGCCGAAATAAGTGTAAGAACCGTCGGCTTTTTTTACTACGCGATCGCAGTCATCGCCAAATTTTGTGGAGCGGAAAAGAGATTGATCGCGCTCGTCATAGCCTTCTGGCAGTGCGCCCACGCCTTTTTCAGTTTTTGGTGCTTCGAGTTTTCCTTCGTAAATTAAATCTTGATCTTGCAGAATTTTTATGGTGCTTGCGATTTTATTTTTATCGTGCAGTTCTTTTTTTTCAGAGAAGTAGCTATCATGTTTGATGCCTAGAGCGAGTAGGTCAGTTTTGATCATTTCGATCATTGAGTTGATTACGAAATCGCGAATTTCGCTTAAAATATTTTCAAGTGCGTTGCTATGGATTGCTTCGCTTGCTCTTGCAATGACGGCTTGAGACTCATATTCGTCAATAAGTTTTTTACCATATTTTGCTTTTATTTTTTGCCCAATTTCAATTAAATATTCACCCGGATATAAGCCTTCGGGAATTGTAATTTGCTGTCCGCAAGCTTCTAAATAGCGCAAATAAGCCGATTTTAGAACTGTGATAATTTGGCTTCCTGCGTCATTAATATAATATTCTTTCAAAACATCATAGCCGCATTTTTTAAGCAAACTTGCCAAAACATCGCCATAAATTGCACCGCGTGTGTGTCCTACATGTATAGGTCCTGTGGGGTTTGGTGAGGCATATTCTAAATTAATTTTTTCGTTATTTCCTAAATTTGGAAATTCAAATTTTTGCTCAACAATTTCTTTTACCACATCTTGAAAAATTTTATCGCTAAGGTGGATATTGATAAATCCTGGGCCGGCAATTTCTAGTTTTTCAATATTTTTATCGGCAATTTCGCTGATAATTTTTTCGGCTAATTTTTTTGGATTGGCAAGCGCGCTTCCTGCAAATTTTTTCACCAAAACCATTGCGGCGTTGCAGGCGAGGTCGCCGTGAGATTTTTCTTTAGTTGGTTCGACGGTAAAATTTTTTAAATCTTGTGGTGAAATTTCGACATTATTTTCTGCGGCAATTTTTAAAATTGCGCGAGCAAAAATTTCTTTAAAGTTATTAAAAATATTAATCATAATTGGCTTAACAAAATTGTTTGATTTTATAGCAACGGCACTTATCAATGCTGGTTCAAATCTATATTAATTATTCTTGAGATTATGCAAATAAACTATTCTAGCACCTCTTATTTAGTCAAGCGCATTACTAAAGAATATATGGTTCCACATTGGAAAATTTTTTCAATTTCGGTGGCGCTAATGCTTGTGGTTGCAGGAACCACGGCTTTTCATGCTTGGTTAATTAAGCCGGCGCTTGATGCGGTTTTTGTTGAAAAAAATACTAGAGCTTTGGTTTATGTGCCAATTGTGGTTTTGCTGGTGACTTTTATCAAAGGTTTTGCCACTTATTTTCAACTTTTTACGATGAATATTTTATCGCATCGCATTACGGCTGATATGCGTTTGAGGCTTTATGGGCATTTTATTCGCTCTGACATTGCTAAACTTCATGGTCAATCTTCGGGCAATATGACTTCTAGCATTTTAAACGAAATTAGTGCGGTTGTTGGGTTGATAAATACTGCGCTAAATGGTTTTGTAAAACAGTTCTTCACCCTTGGTTCTCTAGTTGTGGTGATGTTTATGCAAAGTGTGGAATTGTCGCTTGTGGCTTTTATTGGTTTTCCTTTGGCGGCTTATCCAATCTACAAGCTTGGGCGCAAATTGCGGAATCTTTCTTTTAAAAATCAAGAAGTTGCGGCAAAATTTAATTCGCAAATGAATGATACTTTGCAATATTCTAAGCTGGTTAAAGCCTATCACTGCGAAGATTTTGAAGTGAAAAGAATGGGCAAAATTATTGAAGAAATTTATAAGATGAGCAAAAAGATTTCTAAAATGTCTTTAGTTGCATCGCCTTTTACCGAGAGTTTGGCGGGCTTTGGTGTTGCTGCGGTGATATGGTATGGTGGTCATCAAGTAATTACTGGCGAAACAACTCCCGGTGCATTTTTTGCATTTTTTGGTGCGATGATGATGGCTTATCGCCCTTTAAAATCGCTATCTGGCATGAATTCTGGCGTGCAGCTTGGGCTGGCTGCGGCAACGCGTTTTTATACTGCAATTGATGAAAAGCCGACAATTGTTGATAAGTCGGGAGCTCTTGATTTGCAAGGGGTGAAGGGTGAAATTGAATTTAAAAATGTTGGATTTTCTTATATTGAAGATAAGGCAACTTTAAAAAATATTAATTTGCAAATTCCCGCGGGCAAAACTGTGGCTTTGGTTGGTCATTCTGGTGGTGGAAAATCGACAATTATGAGCATGATTTTGCGTTTTTATGATCCAAAAACTGGGGCGATAACGCTTGATGGGCAAGACTTGCGCAATTTAACTTTAAAATCGGTGCGCAATTCAATGTCGGTTGTAAGTCAGGAAATTATGCTATTTGACGATACAATTTTAGAAAATATTCGCTATGGAAAAGAAGATGCTAGCGAGGAAGAAATTATCGCCGCCGCTAAAATGGCGGAAGCTGATGAATTTATTTCGCAATTGTCAGAAGGCTATAATTCAAAAGTTGGACAAAATGGAATTTTGCTTTCAGGTGGGCAAAGACAGCGCATTGCAATTGCGCGCGCAATTTTATATAAGGCGCCAATTTTATTGCTTGATGAGGCAACTTCTGCGCTTGATCCAATTTCTGAAAGATTAATTAAGGACGCATTTGCAAAATTAATGGCGGGAAAAACTTGCGTGGTAATTGCGCATCGCCTTTCAACAGTGATTCACGCTGATAAAATTATAGTAATTTCTAATGGCGAAGTGGTTGAAGAAGGCAGTCATGCTGAATTAATGTTGAAAGGTGGTTCTTATGCAAATCTTTATTCAAAGCAATTTGAGATTTCGTAAATATGAAAGAAAAAAGTGAGAAGAAAAAAATAATAGCTGAAAAAAAAGTTATTAAAAAAGGGGTAAAGAAGAAAAAATTATCCGATGCTTTGAGGAAGAATTTATTGCGTAGGAAGGCGGCGCCAGAGTTGTGATACTATTTCTTAACATGCAAAAAAATGCCTAAAAATTTTTTGCAAAAGCGCAATTTGCGACAGCGCCTGTAAATAAAACCGGTGTTTTTAATAAATTTAAATCATTTAAATATGGCGAAGCCTGGAAAAGAGGATTGGGGTTTTGATATTGAGGCGAGCGATGACTCCCAGATGGCAGCATTCACAGGTGCGCAAGCCAATACTGTTGCTACCAAGGCTGTTGATATAAAGCCTTATCTTATAAGTAAGGCAAGAGAGCCTCTTTCATTAATTAGTGACGAAGAGGTTGGAGATATTTTAACTTCTATAATAACCAGCTCCGCAGAAGAATCTGCTTCATTGCGAGCAAAGCTTATGAAGCTTTATAAGGAAAGTGAGGGGGCGAAGGACGCTCAAAGTGCATCAATAGAAACCGGCTCAATATCGACTAAAACGCTTAAAGAAAATGAGCTAAAATGTTTTTTATATCAGTTAATTCATAAGTCTCTAGGAAAGGCGGGAAGGTCGGAAAGCGTGCATTATGCGGAATTATCTTATAATGCGAGAGAATCTGTAGAAAAGGCGGGAAGGGAATCTAATCCTGCTTCACTTGATCTTGATAAGTCTGTTGATGCGGCTGATTACTATTATAACTATGCAAGATCTTTAGAAATCCGTAGCCCAAACTCTAGGGAAATGAGGATGGAAGCTTATAAAATATATTGTTTTGTTAAAGACAAATATAAAAGTCTTTTTAGTCAAGATAGGGAGATGCCACCTTATGTATGCCTTTCTACTCTAAGGGCTTTGGTTATAGAAAAAGAAAGTTTTGAGAATATTTTAGAAAGTCTTGCCTCGATGAGAGTTTCGAAAATGTTTTCTTACATGATTCCACTTATTAATGCGCAAGAGGCTTGGGTAAGATTATGCCTCGAAGCAGGTCGTTTTAAAGCTGGGGATGATAATCCAAGGTTACAAAAATTTCTTGATTATATAAAATTAAAATCTTCGCAAGAATTTCTCTTTCTTAAAAAAGAAGAAATTGCTGAAGATGAAAAACGAGTTTTAGTTGCAGGTTCTCCAGAGGAAAAGATGTTGTTGGATTTGGCTGCTAGATATGAAGCGTTGCAAAATAATCCGCTTGTGAGCTCTAAAGGCGTTAACATGTTAATTGTTGATAAAAGCGCAGAACTTTCAAGGATTCTTGCTTCAAAGGCAGATTATCCGCGGCGATATTTAGAGTCTTTGGCAAAAAATGATAATGAGGCCCTTTTTGATTTTTATTTGAATTATGATGAGCCCGTTTATGAGCCCGTCTCGATGAAGGAGTATAAAATTTTTGCGCAAAAGCCTAGGCGATATTTTTTAGAAGCAGCTGCATGGAGCGGCAATTCTAAAGCACAATATATTGCAGCTAATCAATATTTAAGAGAGGCGCGAGAATTGCTAGAAAAAATATCTAAAGAAAAAAATGAAGAGGTGAAAAAAACTTTTGCCAAAGATTTAGATATTGCAAAAGAAAGATGGCATAAATTTTTGGTATTAGCGGCAAATAACGAAAATGTTAATGCAAAATTTGATCTTGCAAATTCTATAGCATTGGGGCGTGATTCGCGCAATTGTGATAATGTCGATTTTTTTCCTTATGGAAAAGAAGGTCTTGAATATAAATATTATATAGAAGCTGCCGCTTTAGGACATGAAGGCGCTAAAGCGAAAATGGTGGAAATGGATGAGAAAATAAAAGGTATTTGTGCGAATTTAGAAGCGATGACTCCTCAAAATCTGAAATATTTGAGCCGGATGGTCAAATATAATGAAAGCTATAGAAAAAGTATTCTTCCAATTATTGCCTCTTGTTTTTTGCACGGATATGGAGTGAAAAAAAGCGTGGAAAGAGGGTTGGAGATGCTTAATATGGTTTATAATTCTCTTAGAGGTGCCAGAGAAAATATTGCTATTTATTATTATAACCAAGGAAGTTTTGAGGGGTTTGAGAGGTTGCTAAGAGATGTTAGATATCGCCTTGAAGCATTGGATATTTTAGATGCTAAATTTAAAGAGCCGAAAGCTGTGGACTTAAAAGGAATATTTCAAACTATTCTTAAGGTTAAAGAATTTTATAAAGAGCTTGCAAGAAATAATGATGAATTAAGGAAGGTTAAATCTGACCCTTTAGAGCTTCAAAAGCTTATCAAACAAAACGCCAAAGACCTAGCTGAAATTAAAAAATTTATTGAAAAAAGCACTAAAGACCTAGCTGTGAAAGGTTTGGTTGAGGCGAAAATTGAAATGGCGGATAAGGTTATAAAAGGAACAAATCCTGGCGATAAGAATGACTTGGATTCTAGGCAAGAGGCTTTAAGAATTCTGATGCCTACTTCTAACGCAAGTGATGACGAGGAAGCGACAATTGCAAAACAGATTTTATCCTTGCTAAAGACTGAAAATATTCTTCCCGCAGATTTATCGGTTGCAGAAATTGATCGTTTTTTTCAGCCAAATTTTTTAATTCATCAACCAAACTTAGCCAGCAAGTTGCGATTTGAGCTAGCGCAACATATTGAAAGATTTGCAAAGCAAAAAACTGGGGAAGAAAAAGTTAGTTGGGATGAAAGAGTGGTGACTCTTTTGAGGTTAGGCGCTAACTCAACTTTTCCTTCTCAATTTGCGCGAGAGCGCATAGTTTCTCGCATTTTTGAGGAAGGATATCGCGCTAATATTGATGATCTTAGTGAAATAGGAAAATGGTATGAATCATTCTATAAATCATCTATTAAAAAACCTTTAGATATGGCGCGGCGTGTTTATGATATTGGTTTGGTGGTGGAGAATGATTTAGAGAAGCGAAAATATATAAAGGAATTTTCATTTTATTTTAATCTTGCCAATCGTGAAGAAAAAGAGGTGTTGCAAAGAGAATGTTCTGCTTGGGCGGCAATTGCATTTGAGGCTGCAAAGCCGAAGGCTCCGGCTGTTGAGGTAAAGAAAAGTTCGGCGCAGCCAAAGGCGGCAACTGTTGTTGAGGCAAAGCCGAATCTGGCAAAAGCTGGTGAAGGGAAGCAAGAGGGAAAAGAAGAAGGAGGAAAAGAAGGGGGAGTGGGTAAATCAGTCCGCAAGGATAAAAAGAAGAGATTGAAAAAGCTTCAAAAGCGCGCAGAAGCTGCGGCGGCGGCGCTTAAAGCAGAGGCTTCTGGTAATTCTGATGAGGACGAGGAAGTTGATCAAATTGTAGAAGTGGCTGCGGAGGTAGATGCAAAGGCAACTCAACTTGAAGAAACTCAACTTAAAGATTTGGCGTCAACCTCATTGCAAGAAAAAGTCGAAGATTTAGATGCAAAAAAGTTGCAGCCAGCCGCTCTCGAAAGTGCAAAAAAACTTGCATTAAGACAAGAGCATGGCAAGCAAATGAGAGCCTTTCTTGATGGACCGCGCACGATAAATTCCATAAAAGATTTGCCTGATTTTTTGCAAAAAATTTGGTATGAATTACCTAGTTCAGGAGAATATTTTCTTTTTTTTCTAAAAGGTAGCGCGGTTTACGCCAGCCCTGAATGCGCAAGAAAGCCAAGTGATCTCGACTGCGAATTTCATATTAAAGAAATGGACACTTGGAAGGATGGTAAAATTAAAGAATTCATCGTAAAATATTTTGATATAGACGAAGGCTTGATTAATATTTATCGCAATAGCAGATTCGATATATTTACCGTTAACGCAAAAGACGCAGCAAGAGGAATTGATCTATCTTTTTATAGCGATAAAAAATTACCACCAGAAAATCTTGGATGGACAACCAGCAGAGAATCGCGGATTAAATTTAGCCAAGAGGGCGTAGCGCAAAAAATTAAGCCAGAAGGTTTTCTGGATTATTGCAAGAAGGAAAAGATCTTTATTCCAGATCATGCTCTCGTTATTAATCCCAAGGCGCGCGGATTAATTTTAAGATTATGCCTTCTTAACACAATTGGCGAAGTTGGAAATGGCGAGTTGAATGATGCTTTATCGCAGGCAACAAAAGAAAATCCCGTAATGTTATTTATAAGAGAATTGGGAATTGAAGGAGGGAGCGCTGATAAAAAAGTTCGTGGCAAGATTTTTAATTTTTTAGAATCGCACTCAATTGAAGGAAGTTTACGAAATATCTTTATTGCAAATTTGCTCACTATTATCGACATAGAATTGCTGCCACCTTGCGAGTTTCAAGAAGATTCTCAACCTCAAAGATTGTATGAGTATCAAGAGGGATATTTTGTAAACATTGAATATCTTAGAGAGGTGCTTGAAGTGGTTAGGAATTTAACCAAAGAATTTCCAATTGCGAAGGTGGAGGCGCCATCGTCGAAGCCTGCTCTTGTGGGAGATCAAAGTCAAGAGCTGTCTGGGCTTAGAGGTCGTGGAGGAGCTTTTCAAAATCCTGTTTAATGGCGCCCTTATCAATCAAAAATTTCTCAAGGCAGCGCGGAAAGGGTGGTCTGGAGTTAAAAATTAATAAATCTTAAATATCATGTCTAAATCTACTGAAAACGCTGATCCTTCTCGTCGGGAAGTAAAAATTGAAGATTGGCAATGCACCCATTTTCTCAACAACCCCTCCCTTCTCAATTAATGGCAAGGTACCCCAAATTTAATACACTTTCTCCCTTCTTAAATTGATCAAAAATCACATTTAAAACTTGTTTTAAATGTGATAAATTCATCAATTAAA
>Ga0209550_10006151_pt1 | contig 11217 bp, 10 predicted proteins | sample LauGreSuBDMM15SN_2_FD_187567 | JGI IMG/M metagenome (GOLD analysis project Ga0209550, IMG submission 187567) | Freshwater lake microbial communities from Lake Michigan, USA - Su13.BD.MM15.SN (SPAdes) (version 5) | ecosystem: Environmental > Aquatic > Freshwater > Lake | place: Lake Michigan... | reverse complement strand
CCACATTTTCCTTACCACATTTTAATTGAAATAATTGGTATATTTTTATTCTATATAATTTGTAGTACTTTTTATAAACTATAAATTTGTGAATAAATGAGCGTTTTAAATGAGAAAAGGTGTAAATCTTCAAGGATGTAAAGATGCATTAGAAGAATAATTATAAATTACAAAAGAATCTATAATTATTTTACAAAATTAGAGCAATGTTTAACGCTTCTTGTATGTTTTTTTGCCAGCCTTTCTTCCTCTGCGTTTTCCGGTTAAACGCTTAAGTCCTTTATTAACGCCGGAAAAGAGCATTCCAGTACCCTTCTTAAGTGTCTTCCAGATGGTAGATACACCAGATTTAACAACTGGAACTGTTTTCCTGCCGACAGTTTTGACTGCAGAACCAACAGCCTCGACACCAGATGTAACTGCAGGAATAATTTTCTTGGTAGCAGTTGATATTTTTCTGTAGCTCTTTTTAAACATGTTGCCTCTTCGCTTATGTCTACGAACGTGAGAAACCATTATACAATATAGATATAAAATATTTATTTTTTTATTTTTTATTTAAGTTATCTATTTTGCATTTTCTTGTCCACCTAATTTATGGACGCATCTCTAATTTCAAGTTTTACAAATTTTCTAAAAGAAAATTACCTAAATATTATTATTGCATTTGTTATTATTTTTAGTGGATTGATTATTTTTAGCACAAACGGAGAGAAATTAGATGCAATGCCTAAAAATCTTGTATTGATGCGGGAAGTTACAATGGAGGCTATGCAAAATAATAATTTAACAGATGAATTATTGGGAAAAAATAAAATAGAATATGCGCAAGGAGATAATTTAGATACTATAAAAGAATTAAATAAAATGAATATGACACCTATATCTGGATTCTGTGAACAATATCGCGGCAATTCAGGCGAACTTGAAAAAGCGTGCAACGAGTTAACCGATGGTAATTGTAATGAAACTTCTTGTTGTGCTTCAACCGTTTTAAAGGGGTCTAAAAAGTGCGTTGCTGGAGGTATTAATGGTCCAACGTATAAAACAGACGCAAAAGGTAATTTAATAACACACGATTATCACTATTTCCAAAATAAATGCTATGGGAAGAATTGTCCTTCACTTTAAATAAAAAATTGATTTAGTTTTAAACAATATTAAGAATAATATCCACAATTATTGTATACGAAAGATGATAATCCCAATTAAGTGTTTTACCTGCGGAACTGTGTTGGCTGACAAATATGTTTACTATTGCGAGGAGGTTCGTCGCATTAAAAGATCCAAGGGTCTAGATGTAGACAAGGTCCTTTACTTGACAAAAGAGTTTAGCGAGAAGACTGCAGAAGGAGAGGTTTTAGACGAAATTGGTCTTAAAAAAATGTGTTGTCGTAGACACATGCTTACTCATGTTGATATTGAATAATTTCTTCGGGATATATATATATGGTGAAATCAAATAATAAAAAATCACGTAAAATAAGAAAGCAATCATTGTATCAAATGAAAGGGTGTGCATCCCGCAAAAATCGTGGAGTTGGTTGTAACAAGTGCAAAAAGATACATGCGTATGGAACTTGTGCGCACGATAGTTTACGCAAATGTCCGTGCGAATGTCATAGAAGGCGACTTCAAAAAGGCGGATGTGGGTGTGCTTTACAAACAGGGGGTGGAGTAACAGCAAATAATTATCCAATGACTGGACCATTTGTTGGTAATGGGTGGACCCCAAAAATTTCTGGGTGGCCTACAGTAAATGGGATTAGCGGGGATAGAAATTATTTAGAATATAATAATCGTTTAGTAGATCCTCAAACACAAATTATGCCATATGATTTTAGGAATGGGTGGAGTGGAGGAAAGACCAGAAGGCGCAAAGTTGGTGGGTGGACTTATAGTTCTTCTAGTTCAACTTCTAATGAAGGAGACAAGGAAAAAGCTAAATTAGCAGTTGTTGGAAAAGGATTAAAAGGTAAGAAAAAGGGTAAAGGTAAAACAGTAAAAAGAGGCGGAGGCCTTATTCCTCAAACTTTAGTAAATGTCTCTAATGATGTTATGTTTAATCTCAAAAGTGCATACAGCGCGTTAAATGGCGAATCTCAGCCAGTAAATCCATCTCCCTATATGGATCAAATGACACAAAAAATTGCATTGATGTAATAGTCTAGCAAATATAATCTACATAAATAAAAATTTTTTCTATGATTATTTTATAAATGGCTTTCCCCAAGAGATTAAACCAGTTATGCACGCCTTCTTTGGTATATTTTGTAATTTCCATAATTGCGCTTGCTATTTCTGTTGTCCAAAACATGGGCAACCGCAATAAATACAGTTTAGGAAATTTTTCTTGCCGCGTTCCTAGCACTATTGCTGTGTTTATTGTCAAGGTTATCTACATTCTCTTCTGGACATGGATCTTGAATTTGATCTGCAAAGATGGTTACACTTCCATTTCATGGATCCTTGTTCTTCTTCCTTTTATTCTTCTTTTTGTCATTATGGGTCTTATCATGATCAACCAGTAAATTTACTAAACCATTGATGATTCTCTAAATATTATTACTTGAATGTTTTGTAAATATTCAAGTAAAATCTAACATTAATCAAAGATCCTGAATTTTGCTGCATACATTCCAAACAATATAAGAACCATGCCTACATAATCATCTACTGTTGTTGGCAACTTTAACCAATACACATTTGACCATATTTGCGCCAAGAAATCAAATACATATGAAGACATTGCTAACTGTGCGGGATTTAAAAAAGTATTACCAATACGTTGTGATGGGATCAAGAACATCCACTCAATTGTTGCCCAAAACTCTGATGTTAATATTTTCTTGTAAATGGACGAGTCTTTCATTTCAGGCGTTGTTTGCATAAACAATGCAAAATCCATTGTTAACCCAATCATTATATTTAGAAATAACCAAAAAAGAACAATCCATATAAAATTGTATTTCATTGCGTGTTATATAATAAAATATAGATTTAAAATATACATCAAATATGGATTATTCTAAATTGCCTTATTATCTATTATTTTTAGGATTGTTTATTCTTGGACAATCGTTATCTATGTGGGGGCAATATGTTACTCTTCCTTTTAAAAATTTGACAATGTGGGAGGCATTTAAAATGGCTATACCATTTGCATGGTTAGACTGGATTGTTATGACATTTACTATTCAAGTGGGGGATAAAAATCAATTAGTTACTCCTACACAAGACACGTTTTTGCTTATAATTATACAATTTACTCTTGTCTTAATAATCAATCGTTTTTATCTAAAGCAAAAAATTTATCGCAGCGATTTAATAGCCTTTGGAATTATTCTTTTAGGATTCTTGACAAGTTTTATTCATGTTATTTCAAACGTGTTTAATATTCCTATTCCTAAACACCCGACAGAAAATCCAAATGAAGCACATGCGAGTTTGCTTTCTAGAAGATATACAACATTAAGTAATAATCCTGGTGCACTTGATTTACAATATAGCAATGTAGATTATTCAAAACAAAATACCAGTGCTCCCACCGATGATGGAGAAAACATTGTTTTAGAAGATATTGATACCAGATTGCAAGATGAATAATGTTAATTTTTATTATTTTTATATATTTTAATAATATATACAAATATGACAAATAAATCAATTATTAAAACAAAAACAAAGAATGGAATTTGCTACGAACAAGATGGGTGGCTCTATATTTCTATTAAAGGTTCTCCAAAAGAACGCGGATACGCACATGGAAAATGTGTAGCCGAAGAAATGAAAAAAGTTCTTGAGATGTTAGAATTCATGTGTTATGAAGATTATGGTCGCCCATGGGAATTTTTTGTAGAAGCTGGACGTACACTATTAAAGCAAACAATCATAGATGAATTTCCCGAATTTTATGAGGAAATGGAGGGAATTGCCGAAGGCTGCAATGCAGGTGGCACAAAAATAACTGTTGACGAGATTCTTGCGTGGAATAACTACATGACATTAACAGAATATTGGTATCCAAATATGGATGATGAAGAAGGGGATGGTAAAAAAAAACATGCTGGTGGTGAAGGCGGCTCTCCTTTTCCCAAGGCTAGGAATGGTGCAACGGCTAGGAATGGTGCAACGGCTAGGAATGGTGCAAATGATAGATGTAGTGCATTTATTGCAAATGGTTCGTATACAGAGGACGGAAAAATAGTAGTTGCTCACAACAACTTTTCCAATTTTATAGATGGCCAATATGCAAAAACAGTTGTAGATATAAGACCTGACAAGGGTCATCGCATTTTGTACCAGGCATTTGTTGGTTGGGTTTGGAGTGGAACGGATTTTTTTGTTACAAGCAAAGGAATTATTGGTACCGAGACTACAATGGGGGGTTTTCTTCCTTATGAAAACAACTTTCCTATTTCTTGCAGAATTCGTCAAGCAATGCAGTATGGAAATTCGTTGGATGACTACGTTAGCATTTTATTAAGAGGAAATTCTGGCGACTATGCAAACTCGTGGTTATTTGGCGATGTCAATTCAAATGAGATTTTACGGTTAGAACTTGGATTAAAATACCACAATGTAGAGAGGACCAAGAATGGATATTTTATTGGATTTAATGCGCCATACGATCCCCGCATTCGCAATTTGGAATGCACCAACTCTGGCTTTGATGATATTAGAAGACACCAGGGAGCTAGAAAAGTGAGATTGGCTGATTTGATGAATGAGCACAAGGGGAAGATTAACATTGAAGTAGCAAAAGTCATTATATCTGATCACTATGATGTGTATTTGAATGAAACAAACCCTTGTTCTAGAACTGTTTGTTCGCATTATGACCTGGATCCTCGCGAATACATGTCTCAAGCGGATAGACCCAAACCATATCAGCCAAGAGGCGCATTAGATGGATGTATTGTTGATTCTGCAATGGCAAAGAAAATGTCTTTTATGTTGAGATATGGAAATTCGTGCGGCATTCCTTTTGATAAGAATGCATTCTGTGATCAAAACCGCATATGGGAAGCTCAACGACCGTATTTGCACGATAGACCTCAACAACCATGGTCTATGTTTACAATTACTAGCAATTTTAGAAAATTAACAAGGGGTCAAAGCATCAAGGTTAAAGTAGATAGTCCAGAAAAAAAGACTAATAAAAAAACAACAAGAAAACAACAAGAAAGATAAAAATCTTATATAAGATAATTAATCAATTACTCAAAATAACAATAAGCATAATTATATTTTAAAAAATATGATTATTATTATATACAATGGATGTTATATCATGGAAAATTATTGACAAGTATTTCAAAAATAATCCTTACAACTTGGTTGCACACCATTTAGATTCATATAATGATTTTTTTAATACTGGAATCTACCAAATATTTCGCGAAAATAATCCAGTTCGCTTTATTGAAAGAGAAGACAAACAAAATCCTGGAAATGAAAAACGCAATCAAACTTTTTTGTATTTAGGTGGAAAAAATGGAGACAAGATATATTTTGGAAAACCAATCATATACGATGACAATCGCGTTCATTATATGTACCCAAATGATGCAAGATTACGCAATATGACTTATGGAATAACAATTCATTACGATGTTGACGTTGATTTTGTTTTTTATGTAGATGGTGAAAAGGTTGAACATAGCATTACTTTGGAAAAGATTTATCTAGGCCGGTTTCCTATTATGCTTCACTCAAACCTATGTATTTTGAAAAACTTGGCAACTGAGGTAAGATTTAATATGGGAGAATGTCGTAATGACTATGGAGGTTATTTTATTATTGACGGAAAAGAAAAAGTAATTATTTCTCAAGAAAAATTTGCAGATAATATGCTTTATATAAGAAAAAATAAACCCGAAGAAACGTATAGCCATTCTGCAGAGATTAGATCTGTGTCAGAGGACACATCCAAACCAATTAGAACTACTTCTGTTAAAATATTGGCTCCTTCTACAATGCTTTCTAATAATCAAATTGTTGTAGACATTCCCAATATAAAAAAACCAATTCCTCTATTTATTTTAATGAGAGCGCTTGGAGTGATATCAGATAAAGATATTGTTAAGTGTTGCTTACTTGATCTTAAGAAAAACGAGCACATGGTAGATTTATTTATTCCGTCAGTTCATGATGCTAGCCGTATTTTTAATCAGGAAAGCGCATTGGAATATATTGCAACATTTACAAAGCGTCGCACAACTATTGGTGTTATGGAAATACTAATGAACTATTTTCTTCCTCATGTTGGGGAATTAAATTTCTTGGATAAGGCATACTTTGTTGGATACATGGTGAATAAGATGCTTAGGGTTTACACAAAATTAGAAATGCCAACTGATCGCGATAATTTTCGCTTTAAACGTGTAGAGTTGTCAGGGTCATTGATATACGATTTATTCCGCGAATACTATCTTATGCAAAACAAGAATATTGCCTTGGTTATTGACAAAGAATTTTACTACCACACTGGAAAATACAAGGAGAATTTTGTTAGTTTGATTGAAGATAACTTCAAGGCTATTTTCAAGGATCGTATTGTGAATGATGGGTTTAAAAAGGCATTCAAGGGAAACTGGGGTGCAGCAGCAAATACAAAACGCATTGGTGTTATTCAAGATTTAAATCGCCTTTCATGGAATACTTTTATTTCACATCTTCGTAAAATTAATTTGCCGCTTGATGCTAGTGCCAAGGTTGTTGGTCCTCGTCTTTTGAACAGTTCTCAGTGGGGTTATATAGATCCAGTGGATACCCCCGATGGTGGTAATATTGGATTGCACAAACACATGTCAATTAGTACTGCTATAACAAGCGGATTTTCTTCCTTCCCATTAATCAAATGGCTGAGAGCCAATACCCCTTTAAAAATTGTTCAAGAGTGTAGTCCAGAGTTTATGGCAGAGTCTACAAAACTCTTTGTAAACGGAAATTGGATAGGTGTTATAGAAAATCCTCTTGAACTTATTGCCAAAATGAAATTGTTAAGACGTAACGGAATTATTCCGGTATTTACAAGCATTGCTTTCAACTATGAAAACAATGAAATATTTTTTTACACTGATGCCGGAAGATTAACTAGACCTATTTATTATGTAGACAAAAGTGGAAAGGTGAGTTTTGATAGAAAAGAGATTCTTGAAATGATCAATTCTGGGAATTTTACGTGGGAAAACATTGTGGCAGGATTTATGAAAAAAACTGATGAAAAGTATAATATTCGTAATAATATTCTTTATGATCCATCGTTTCTTTATGGTGCGGAAGCGGCAAAAGAAAAGTTTGGAATAGACATGGAACTTGCGCAATCAGTTGTAGACTATATTGACACGGCGGAGGAAGAAAGCGCTCTTATTGCATCTAATCCAGAACAATTAATTCTCAATAAATATTACTCACATGTTGAAGTTGACCCATCTTTTATTTTGGGAGTTATGGGAAATTCTATTATTTACCCAGAAAACAATCCATTGCCTAGAAATGCATTTTCGTGTGGACAAAGTAAACAAGCCGTTTCTGTTTATCACTCTAATTATCAAATGAGAATGGATAAGATGGGCGTTATTTTGAATTATGGTCAAATACCTCTTATTAAATCTCGTTACTTGCAATATATAAATAAGGAAGAACAACCGTATGGGGTAAATGCGATTGTTGCTATTATGAGTTACACAGGATACAATGTAGAAGATGCTATTCTTATTAATGAAGGGTCAGTAAAACGCGGCATATTCAGCACAACTTATTTTTCAATGTACGAATCAAGAGAAGAAAGCTCCAAAATCTCTGGCGCAACTACAAATTCTACGTTTGCCGATGTAATGTCAAAGAATGCCGGTGGACTTAAATTGGGTTATGATTATAGTCAACTTGATAAATATGGAATGGTTAAAGAAAATACACCATTAGATGAAAAGGTAATTTTAATTGGAAAAATTGTTTCAAGTACAGAAAACCCCAATGAATTTGGAGATGACTCTATTAGCCCTAAAAAGGGTCAGCTTGGTTATGTGGATAAATCATTTATAACAGATGGGGAAGAAGGCACACGAATTGCAAAAGTGAGAGTGCGTGAGCACAGAGAGCCCGCAATTGGTGACAAAATGGCTTCAAGAGCTGGACAAAAAGGAACATTAGGTCTCATTATACCCGAGGAAGACATGCCTTTTACAGCTGATGGTATTCGTCCAGATCTCATTATTAATCCACATGCTCTCCCATCTCGTATGACTATTGGGCAGCTAGTAGAAAGTCTTTTTGGAAAGGCATGCACAATGTATGGAGCATTTGGTGATTGCACTGCATTTGCAGTAAAAGGTTCTAATGTTACAACGTATGGTCCAATGCTTACGCGAATGGGATATCACTCTAGCGGCAATCAGATGTTGTATAATGGGCAATCTGGAGAGCAGCTTGATGCAGACATATATATTGGTCCAACGTATTACATGCGTTTAAAACACATGGTAAAGGATAAGATTAACTATCGCGCAACTGGTCCAAGAACAGCATTAACACGACAAACTGTTCAAGGTAGAGCTAATGATGGTGGTTTGCGAGTGGGTGAGATGGAGCGCGATGGAATTATAGCTCATGGTGCTGCAGCCTTTTTACAAGAATCTTTTATGATTAGGGGCGATGAATATTATATGGCTGTCTGCAACAAAACTGGCGCAATTTCTGTATACAATGAATCACTCAACTTATTTTTGAGCCCATTTGCTGATGGGCCCGTGCAATTTAATGAAACATTGGATGGAAAAATGAATATTAAAAATATAAGTCGTTTTGGTCGTTCATTTAGCATTGTTAGAGTTCCATATTCTTTGAAATTGTTAATTCAAGAATTACAGGGAATGAATGTGCAGATGCGAATTATAACAGACGAGAATGTTGATCAATTGATCAATTTATCATTTTCTAACAACATTAATAAATTGTTGGATAGCAAATTAACAACGGATGAATTAGTTAAAACTTATAAAAGTGACATGGTTTTTAAGTCAAGAAAATTTGTTTATGGTAAAGATGACATGGAGTCTAAAATTCCTGGAAGAGAGTCGCCTGAATATCAAGGAATTTATAATGGAGAAACGCCACCTTATCCAGAAACAAGTCCCGCTTATCAGCCCACAAGTCCAGATTTTGCACCAGGTGGAGATTTATATACAGTTGATAGTCCAATTTATGATCCTAATAGTAGCCCTCCTTATATACCCACAAGTCCTGCTTACGCACCCACAAGTCCTGCTTACGCACCTACTAGTCCAGCATATGATCCTAATGGAAGTCCAGCATATGATCCTAATGGAAGTCCAGCATATGATCCTAATGGAAGTCCAATGTATAATCCTACTAGCCCACTCTATGACCCAAATAGTCCAGATGAGCCACCCCCACAACAAACAATTACAGACGTTCCTGAATTAAATCAAATATTTAACACTCTTAGTTCAAAATCACAGGCACAAATTGCAAGTTTACCATTAAATGATAGAAAAACTTTATTGTCAAAATTAAAGACAGAAAGTGACAAGAAGACAGAAATGGCAAAAGTTGCTGAATTAACATCCATTTTAAAGATCCCGGAAACTGTGGCAGAGGAAAAAGAAGAAGGAGAGTCTAACGGAGGAGAGTCTAACGGAGGAGAATCTAACGGAGGAGAATCTATCGGAGGACAGGAAAGCATGTCATCAAATAGCGGTAGTAAAAAAGTAGTATTTACAGAGTCGGCATCAACTGAAACACAAAATGGCGGTACAAGAAAAATTATTCTTTAAATTATTTTGAAAATATAAGAATTAAAATTGAAATGAAATAAAATGATTCTAGCTATATTATAGTAACCAATGGCCTCCCAGAACTCTAGTTTAATATCCTCGTTATACAATTCCCGTAGAATAATGCTTGATTTGCTTAGCGATCAAGGATATCAAATAAATGACTACGACGGTTTTACAGTAAATGAAGTAAATGCAATGTTTCAAAACAAGCAGCTTGATATGCTTGTTGAGAAATTAGAACCTATTGAAGGTGGCGACAGAAAAACAAAAACATATGTAAGGTATTACATGGGTAAAACACTTAGACCGCAAAATATTCAAGAAATGATTGATGATCTCTTTCATTTAGAAGAGATTCTCAAGAAAGAAGATACACTTATTATTATAAATAAAGACGAAATAAATGAAACCTTGACAAATTTAGTAAAACATATTTGGGAACAGGAGGGAATTTATATTTCAATTATCAATATAAAACGATTACAATTTAATATTTTGAAGAATGTTTTGGTTCCGCCTCACAAAGTAATTAACAAAGATAAGCTTGCTGAGATTAAAAGAAAATTTAATATTATGGAGGATTCACAACTGCCTGAAATTTCTAGATTTGATGCTGTTGCTATGGCAATTGGCATACGACCAGGCGAAGTTTGTGAGATTACTCGTCCAAGTAAAACGTCTGTAACTACAAAGTATTACAGAATTTGTGTATAAAAAAATCATTGCATTTATATATGGATAATATAGACATACGAATAAATTCAAAAAATTCACAAGAATCTTCATCACCTTATGTAAAAATGAGACCAGAAACAGTACAGTTTACTGAACATCTTGAACATTATGCTCGTGACTACTTTATTAATCTAGCAAAATTTAAACAAAGTTATGTTTTTTATAAAAAAAATCCTGAATTTGAAGAGTACCAAAAAAATTTTACAGATAGCAAAAGTCAATTACAGTCTATTAATAAATCAATTTTTTTGTTAGCAAATTCAATTCAGGTTAAAATAGAGAGATTAAATGCCTATATTACCGATATTAATAAAAAATTAAAAGATGACAAGGGTTATTATGCAAAGTTAAATTTAATTTCTAAAAATATTGAAAATACAGAAAATGGATCTACAATATTAATCAATGATTATAAAAAAACCTACAATGAGGTTTATTTAAATGCTTTTAACATGTTTATTGGTATTGTTATTGCATGTGGAACCACCTTTTCTGTATTTAAAAATTCTACATTAAAAGATGGTGTAAAACAAAGTGCATCAAAAATCTCAAATTTAATAAAATCAAAAATACCAGGAACACAAAAATACAAATATAAATACAAATATTAGTGCACCAATTTACTATTTTGAGTTAAAAATTTTTATTCATTTTATAGCTATAGTAAAATGAATAATTT
>Ga0209550_10006146_pt1 | contig 11222 bp, 12 predicted proteins | sample LauGreSuBDMM15SN_2_FD_187567 | JGI IMG/M metagenome (GOLD analysis project Ga0209550, IMG submission 187567) | Freshwater lake microbial communities from Lake Michigan, USA - Su13.BD.MM15.SN (SPAdes) (version 5) | ecosystem: Environmental > Aquatic > Freshwater > Lake | place: Lake Michigan... | reverse complement strand
CCCAGTTCCATGCGGGCTATAATGGCAACATCTTGGTCAATGCCATGTGCGTGGGCCTAGCCGATGCCGATAAGATTTTCCTGTCGGCGGCTCCCGCCCCCGGCCTACCCGTCGTCTATTTCGGCTCCAAGACGGGGCGCGATGGGATCCATGGCGCGACCATGGCTTCGGCCGAGTTCGATGAGGATTCCGACGAGAAGCGACCCACCGTTCAGGTCGGCGATCCATTCGCCGAAAAGCTGCTGATTGAAGCGACGCTTGAACTGATGGCCTGCGGGGCTGTTGCCGCGATCCAAGACATGGGGGCCGCGGGCCTGACCTCGTCCTCTGTCGAAATGGCAGGCAAGGGCGGGCTGGGTATTGTGCTTGATCTCGACGCCGTGCCGCAGCGTGAAACGGGCATGAGCGCTTATGAGATGATGTTGTCGGAAAGCCAAGAGCGGATGCTGGCGATCCTCAAGCCTGGCCGTGAGCCCGATGCTTACCGGGTCTTTGAAAAGTGGGGTCTCGACGCTGCCGTCATTGGCTGGACCACCGAAACCGGCCGGATCGTCTTGACCCATAAGGGCGAGACGGTTTGCGACCTGCCGCTGGGGCCCCTGTCGGATGACGCGCCGCTCTATGATCGTCCTTGGGTACAGCCGCCCTTGCGCCCTCGGATCGAGGCAGAAGCGGTTCCTGCGCCAGCCGATTGGTCCAAGACGGTTCTAGGCCTTCTATCGACGCCCGACATGGCCTCAAAGCGGTGGCTGTGGGAGCAATATGATCGCCACGTGATGGCTGATACCTTGGCTGACAGTGCGACAGCGGCGGATGCGGGCATGGTGCGGGTTCATGGCACCCGAAAGGCTCTGGCCATGACCAGTGACTGCACGCCGCGCTATGTTCAGGCCGATCCCTTTGAGGGCGGCAAGCAGGCTGTGGCCGAGGCTTGGCGCAATCTGATCTCGGTCGGCGCTGAGCCCATCGCCATCACAGACAATCTCAACTTCGGCAACCCTGAGCGTCCAGAGATTATGGGCCAGATCGTTCGGGCCATTGACGGTATGGCCCAGGCCTGCGCTGTCCTGACCTTCCCCGTCGTATCTGGCAATGTGTCGCTCTATAATGAGACCAACGGGGTTGCCATTCCTCCGACGCCGACCGTGGGCGCTGTTGGCCTGCTGCAAGACTATGATTGCCGGGCAGGTTATGGCGGACTCCAGGCCGGTCAGGTGCTGGTTTTGGTGGGTGCCTCAACCGGAGAGCTCGGATCGTCGATCTATCTGCGTGACTGCCTTGGCCGGGAAGAGGGCGCGCCGCCGCCGGTAGATCTGGCGATTGAACTGCGTAATGGACTTTTGGTCCGTAGCCTCATTCTGGACGGCTATACCAGCGTCGTTCATGACCTGTCTGACGGTGGCCTGCTGATCGCAGCGGCCGAAATGACGATGGCCTCTAAGGTTGGCGCCATGCTGACCCTGTCGGGCGATCTGCCGGACCATGCGGCCCTTTTGGGTGAGGATCAGGCGCGCTATCTGATCGCGGTTGATCGCATCAACCTTGACCATCTGGATAGTGCCACTGAGGCTGCTGGCGTGCCCTATGAGGTTATCGGTCAGGCAGGCGGATGTGAGTTGGCCGTACAGGGGCGCGGCGGTCTGCTGTTCGCCCTCGACCTTGACGATCTGAGTGCGGCCCACGAAGGTTGGATGCCGAGCTTTATGGATGCTTCGGTTTAGGTTTGAGGATTGCCCATGCCCATGTCTGCAACGGCCCTAGAGGATGATCTGCGCGATGCCTTTCCTGAGGCTGTTATCGAGATCCAAGACCTTGCAGGAGACGGTGACCACTACAAGGCCCGCATAGTTTCTGCGGCCTTTGCCGGCTTGCCGCGTGTGCGCCAGCACCAACTGGTCTATGCGGCGTTGAAGGGAAAGATGGGCGGCGAGCTTCATGCGCTAGCCCTTGAAACTTCGGTGCCTGTCGCCGGTTCTTAAGGCTCATTTTATGGCTTGAGCTTGACCCCGACCATGGGGATCCCTAGCTCTATAGATACATCATTTCGAGGCACGATCATGACCGACCCCGCTGCACCCACCTCCGCCGATCAATTCATCGCCAAGATCATCGCGGATCATGCCGTGGTTTTGTTCATGAAGGGCGTTCCTGATCAGCCGCGCTGCGGCTTCTCCGCAGTCACGGTGCAGATCCTCGATCATCTCGGTGTTGAGTTTGTCGGTGTCGACGTCTTGCAAGATGATAACCTACGCTACGGCATCAAGACCTTCAGTGACTGGCCAACCATTCCCCAGCTCTACGTCAAAGGCGAGTTCATTGGCGGCTCTGATATTGTTCGGGAGATGTTTCAATCGGGCGAGTTAAAGGCCTTCATGTCAGGGCACGGCGTTTTGGAAGCCTAGGCCTTCTCATTAGGTCCAATGGGTCTGCATTTACATGCCGCCTGAGGGCGCGACGTTTTGAGCCGTAAAAAATAGTTGTCCACAGCACATTAATGAATTATTTAGACTCTGTGGTTTAAAAGACCAATAACTAGAGCAGGAGGCTCTTATGATCAGTGATGTGCCCGCAAGAAGCGGTACGATCCTGACACCCGCAAACCAAGACGCGGGTGCTGGACCTGCAGCTTCGAAGATACCAAATCAGACTCCGTTGCAAAACGAGAGTTCCTCAGAGGCTGCCGTAGCGACCGATCCTAAAAGCGTAGCCCTGGCTCAGGCCAATGCTCGCGTCAAAGAGGGTAAGCAAGCCCTAACGCAAATGCTTTCTGCAATGAACCCGGACGCATTGACGGCAGCAGATGCTGCCAAGATTGCCCGCCAGATTGTGGCTGCTGCGCAAGAGGCAGTTAGCCTTGGTGGTAGCCGCATGGCCTTGCTTGAACCAAGCCTACCCGTGTTGAGCTCTGCGAGCCGCATGGCCATCCAAAAACAGGCTGATAACAACGGTTGAGTTCTTTGGTCTTTGTTTTTAACACACAAAAAAAGGCCCCGGTTTTCCGGGGCCTTTTCTGTGTCTGATCGGTTGAGGATCAGGACGAATAATACTCGATAACCAGGTTCGGTTCCATCTTCACCGGATACGGAACTTCGGAAAGTTCCGGCACGCGGATGAACTTGGCGGACAGGCCCTTGGCGTCGACTTCAACATAGTCTGTGAACTCACGCTCGCTCGACTGGATGGCTTCCAGAACTAGAGCCATATTGCGCGAACGCTCACGAACTTCGATCACATCGCCAATCTTGCAGCGATAGGAAGCGATATTGACCTTTTGGCCGTTCACAGTGACGTGGCCGTGATTGACGAACTGACGCGCGGCGAACACGGTCGGCACGAACTTGGCGCGATATACGATGGCGTCCAAGCGACATTCCAACAGGCCAATAAGGTTTTCTGAGGTGTTGCCCTTGCGGCGATCGGCCTCTTCATAGATGCGCGAGAACTGCTTTTCGGTCAGGTTGCCGTAATAGCCCTTGAGCTTTTGCTTGGCGCGCAGTTGCAGGCCGAAGTCGGAAACCTTGGACTTGCGACGCTGACCGTGCTGGCCAGGGCCGTAGGAGCGGCTGTTGACGGGCGATTTGGGGCGACCCCAAATATTTTCGCCCATACGGCGGTCAAGTTTGTACTTAGCGGAATGACGCTTTGACATAGTCTTCTCTTTACTTCGATCCGAGCCGGCTGTCCCGAAACTGGGACGGCGATTGCAACGGCGGCTTTAGATCACCCGTCATAGACCCCAAGGCTGCAGAACAGGTTCTGTGGCGGGGAGGGGCGTGTATGCCTCGCAGCCCCCGCAGAGTCAAGTCAGCGGTCGCTAGGCGCTGGCCAGGGCGCTTTGGAACAGCAGGGCCCCGTCGTCCGAGCCGAGTTCGGTTTCGAAGCTGCGGTCGGGGTGAGGCATGAGGCCAAGGACATTACCCTTGCCATTGACGATCCCGGCAATATTGCGGGCCGAGCCGTTGGGATTGTCGCGGTAGCGGAACACGACCTGACCATCGCCCTCGATCCGGTCCAGTTGAGCCTCTTCAGCGAAGAAGTTGCCTTCACCATTGCCCACCGTCATGACCGCTTCACGGCTGGCCGCATAGCCGGTCGAAAACCGGGTCTGGATATTGGTCACATCCAGCGTCACGGCCTTGCAGATATATTTCAGCCTAGCATTGCGCAGTAGGGCACCGGGCAACATCCCGGCCTCGCACAGGACCTGAAAGCCGTTGCAGATGCCGACCACAGCCACGCCACGCTCCGCGGCGGCCTTGACCTCGGTCATCACTGGCGACAGGGCCGCCATGGCCCCACAGCGCAGATAGTCGCCATAAGAGAAGCCGCCAGGCAGGACGATCAGATCAAGGCCGGAGGGCAGGGCGGTCTCTTGGTGCCAGACCATATCGACGCTGGAGCCGGTCGAGCGCTCAATTGCCACCTTACAGTCACGGTCGCAATTAGAGCCGGGGAAGACAATGACAGCGGATTTCATGTCAGATTAGTTCCACCCGGTAGCTTTCGATCACGGTATTGGCCAGCAGACGATCGCAAAGGGTCTTGACCTCCGCCTCTAAGGCGGCGCGGTCGGTCCCGGCAATATCGAACTCGATCATACGGCCAACGCGTACGTCACTGACACCGCCGAAGCCGAGCGTATGGACAGCGCCCTCAATGGCCTTGCCCTGAACGTCGAGAACGCCTGGCTTGAGGAAGACGTGCACCTTGGCTTTCATCAGACTTTGCCTCCCTGAATCACTGTGGGCATTTCCTGCATGATGCCGAGCCGCCTCGCAACCTCTGTATAGCTTTCAATGACGCTTCCCATGTCTCGGCGGAACCGATCCTTGTCGAGCTTTTCATTGGTGGTGGCGTCCCATAGGCGGCAGCTATCGGGGCTAAACTCATCGGCCAGAATGATGCGAGCAAAATCATTCTCGAAAATCCGGCCATATTCGATCTTGAAATCGACAAGAGTGATGTTCACGGCACTGAAAAGGCCGCTGAGAAAATCATTGATGCGCAGGGTCATGGCCATCATGTCGTCGATCTCTTGGGTGGTGGCCCAATTGAAGGCGGTGATGTGCTCTTCGGTGACCAAGGGGCTGTTAAGCTTGTCGTCCTTGTAATGGAACTCAAGGATCGAGCGGGGCAAGACCTGGCCCTCAGGCAGGCCAAACCGGGTCGCCAATGAGCCAGCCGCAATATTTCGGCAGACGACCTTGATCGGGATCATCTCGACTTCACGGATCAGTTGCTCACGCAGGTTCATGCGCTTGATAAAGTGGTTATGGATGCCGATGATGTTGAGCTTGGTCATCACATATTCGCTGATGCGATTATTGATGACGCCCTTCCCCTCCAGAACAGCCTTCTTCTGGTCGTTGAAAGCGCTGGCATCATCCTTGAAATATTGGATCAAGGTGCCCGGCTCAGGTCCTTCGTAGAGGATCTTGGCCTTGCCTTCATAGATCTTTTTGCGGCGGGTCATCGGTTAGGTCTACTTTCGAGGAGACGGTGCTAGCAGGACTAAAAGAAAAGCGCGCGGTCATATCCATCGCGCGCGTGTCCGACTCGGCCTTTCGCACCCCATCTAGGTAGCCCATCCTAGAGGATCGAGGCACTTGGCGCAAACGGTGGACCTAAGCGTCAAAATATTCTTAAGGGCATTTTCTTTGTCGATCATTGCGGTTAAGGGCCGCCCACGTTAATTACGTCGTATTATCATTGATTTGGAGTTGCCATGACGACGTTCGACAAGCGCGAAGAGGGCTTTGAAAAGAAGTTCGCTCACGATCAGGACCAAGAGTTTCGGGCGATTGCGCGTCGCAACAAGCTTCTGGGTCTTTGGGCAGCTGGCCTGATGGGTCTCGAAAATGCTGACGACTATGCCAAGGCCGTCGTGAAGGCGGACTTCGAGCAGCCCGGCGACGAAGATGTCCTGCGCAAGATCATGACCGACCTAACCGGTTCTGGCATTGCGACCGGTGAAGGCGAAGTGCGTCGTAAGATGGATGAGCTGTTGGCCGTCGCACGCGAGCAGATCAAGGGCGAGTAATCAGCCCAAAAGGCGAACCGGCGGTGCCTAGGTGCCGCCGCGAAGCCAGCCGACAACCGACAGCCTTGGCGCAGTCGCATAGGGCGCGACCGGGGCTACCGAGTGGTCCTGTGGGACCCTAAACAGATTCAAACCGTTAAAGTTGGGCAAATGGCCGCGCAGGATGCTGCCGTCCTTCTCGTGAAACAGAAGCTGACCGCCCCAGTCTGCGCGCCATTGGCGTGTGAAGCCGATTGTGTAGGCCGCACGCCGATCGGCACCGGGCTTGTCATCATCATGCAGGGTTAAAAAGTCGCCGGGCCGGTAAAGCGTCGCCTGCGCGTCAGCCTTAATCACGTCCTCAGCGTCGATGATCTCTTGACCGAAATCGAGAAATTCCCGGCTGTTGATCCAGTGGGTCAAGGCGTGGATCGGGTGACCGGGATCGCGGCCCTCGAGGACGGCACTGATCATCGGATAGGCGAGATAGACAAAGCCAAAGCCCTTGGATGCGCGCTCGCTAACGGCCTGCAGACGGCTGCCAACGGCTTCAGACCCTAGGGCGCTAAGTTCGGCGCGATTGAGCACCTCGTAGCCATTGTCGGCCGTCGAGAGGGCTAGATCCCACGGTATGCTGCGTTCGAGCATCTGCGCCAGACCCTGGGCAAGGTCTGGCTCAAAAAGGTTGGGCACCTGGACGAAGCCGTCGCGGCTGAAGGCCGCTCGATAGTCTTGAGCTTTCAACGCGGGGTTGATCCTCAACGCCAGGGCCGCCATGTCAGCCCTGCCCGAACACGCGGTTGAAGATCGTATCGACATGCTTAAAGTGATAACCAAGGTCGAACAGCTCTTCGAGTTCTTCGTCGGTCAGGTGTGGGCGCACATCGGGATCGGCCTTGAGCAGATCAAGGAACCTTGCCTCACCGCGCCAAACCTTCATGGCCGCGCCCTGAACAGCGGCATAGGCGGTCTCACGGGCAATGCCCTTTTGGGTCAGAGCTAGCATAACGCGCTGGGAGTGGACCAAGCCGCCGAGGCGGTCGAGGTTCTTTTCCATATTTTCGGGATAGATAACCAACCGCTCCATCACACTGGCCAGACGGCGTAGGGCGAAATCGAGGTGGATGGTCGCGTCAGGCGCAATGCCGCGCTCGACGGACGAGTGGCTGATATCGCGCTCATGCCACAGGGCGACATTTTCCATGGCGGGAACCACGGCAGAGCGCACAAGGCGCGCCAGACCAGTCAGGTTTTCGGTCAGTATCGGATTGCGCTTGTGCGGCATGGCCGAAGAGCCCTTTTGACCAGGATCAAATGGCTCTTCGGCTTCGAGCACTTCGGTGCGCTGCAGGTGACGGATCTCAACGGCCAGACGCTCGACCGACGAGGCAACAACGGCCAGCGCCGCGAAATAGGCGGCGTGACGGTCGCGCGGGATGACTTGGGTGGCCACAGGCTCGATGGTCAGGCCCATCTTTTCGGCCACGTGGGCCTCGACGCGCGGATCGACATTGGCAAAGGTGCCGACGGCGCCGGAAATCGAGCAGGTGGAGATCTCGAACTTGGCCATGGCCAAGCGCTCCTTGGCCCGCTGGAACTCGGCATAGTGACCGGCAAGCTTGAGGCCAAAGGTGGTAGGTTCGGCGTGGATACCGTGGCTACGGCCCACGGTAGGGGTCAACCTGTGCTCCATGGCCCGGCGCTTAAGGGCAGCCAGAACCAGATCCACATCCTCGATCAACAGATCAGCGGCGCGGCCCAGTTGCACCGAGAAACAGGTGTCCAGCACGTCTGAAGAGGTCATGCCCTGATGCAGGAACCGCGCTTCTGGACCGACAATCTCAGACACGTGGGTCAGGAAGGCGATAACGTCGTGCTTTACGACGCGCTCGATCTCGTCGATCCGGTTGGCATCCCAAATCGCGTTGCGGCCCTTTTCCCAGATGATCTGGGCTGAAAGTTTAGGGATTACGCCCAGTTCAGCCATGGCGTCGGCGGCATGGGCCTCGATCTCAAACCAGATGCTGTACTTGGTCTGAGGCGACCAGATATCGGCGCATTCAGCGCGGGAATAGCGAGGGATCATGGTCGAAGTGTCCGATCTGGCCTGTGCGGGCGTCTGTTGCCCGTTGGATGCGAGCCGCAGGCCCCCCGTGTCAAGACCTCGCATGATCTTAAGGGCGCCTGCTCGGTCCCCGCAGATCAGAAAAAGAGCGCGAACCCAAAAGTCCGCGCGCCATTCGTCTATTTGCCTGCGGCAGCCCGTTTAAGGTCTGCAGCAAGGGTCTTGGATGCCAGCAGATAGTGCAGGGCGGCCCAACCATAGATTAGCGTCACCGCCAAAATACCGTAGCGTGTGCCTAAGGCACCGGCTGCATGGCATGCCGCGCCCACTTCGGCTGATGCCCCGACGATGGCCTTGCCGCTCGGGCAGGTGGCGATGAAGGTGCCCAGATCATTGGCGGCAAAGCTGTTCTGGACGAACAGATCGATCACCCAGCCCGTAAAGGGAGGGCCTGCGCCGAGGGCAATCAGGTTTAGGACGAAAAACAGCAAGGCTGTTGCTGTCGCCCTCATGCGCGGCTCGACCATATTGTGCATGACGCCAAAGGTCGGGCCCAGATAGGTGTAGTGGAAGATGCCCGGAAGCATCAGCAGGCCAGCGGCAATCATCCAAGACGAGTTGGAATAGACCGCTAGATAGAGCGGCGTGGCGATAGCCAGACCAATGGCGGGCACAAGAGCATACCACTTACCGTCCTTCTTCCCGATCCAGTCGGTCAAGAAGCCACCAATCAGCGTGCCTGCTCCGGAGGCGAGACCGCCAACCAGACCGAAAATCAGGCCCACCTCAACATAGCTGAGGCCGAAGTTGCGGATGAAATAGGGCTGGGCAAACTGACCAGTGCCGTAGCTGGCGAAGGAGGCCAAGGTGACGCCCGCTGTAATGTGGCGGAACGATGCCGTACCCCAAAGCCGCTTGGCGACTTGCATGAGGGATGGTGCGGGCTCTTTCATGCTAGCTTCGGCAACGCCGCCTGCCTCTTCAGAGTGTCCGCGTGGCGGTTCCTTGATTACCAGTTTCACAACAATGGCAATGAGGATGCCAGGGGCCCCGACAATAAAGAAGGCCGCGCGCCAGCCCATAGTCTGGACCAAGAACCCACCCGCGACCGCACCGATCATGGTCCCCAGCGGAATGCCGAACGAATAGATCGACAGGGCTGTAGCCCTTGCCTTGGGCGGATAATAGTCGGTGATTAGCGAATGGGCGGGGGGAGAGCAGCCTGCCTCACCCACCCCCACGCCTACCCGGAAAAGAAGCAGTTGCAGGAACGAAGTCGCTGTGCCGCAAAGCGCTGTAAAGCCGGACCAAACCACAAGGCAAATGGCGATGATATTGACCCGGCTCCTCTTCTCGGCGATCCGCGCGATAGGAATACCCAAGATTGTGTAGAGCAGCGCAAAGGCGATGCCGCCCAGGAGGCCAATCTGCGTATTGGTGAGGTTTAGATCGACCTTGATCGCCTCGCCCAACGTGCCGACGATGGTTCGGTCGATAAAGTTGCTGGTATAGACGGCGACAAGGATCCCCAAGACCGTACCGCGATATTTATCGGAATAGACCGGTTTATCACTGGTTGGCGTGGCCTCAGCCACGGCTGCATCGGTCATGTAAGCTATCCCCCCCTAAAATCTTACTATTGAACAACCACTCTAGGCGCAGTTGGAACGCTGACGCCATAGGCGAATGACCATTCTTTTTGCTTCACGAGACATAGGCCGATGCCCTACGGGATAAGGGGTCAAAAGCCTTGCGTGGGAGATCACTATGGAAATTGTCATCGGCACGAAGAACTGGTCCACCTGGTCCTTGCGGCCTTGGCTAGCGCTGAAGCGCTGCGGCGTCGATTTTGTCGAGACCCTGGTGCCGCTGCGCTGGGACACCAGTAGCCAAGCCATAGAGGTCCATTCTCCGACGGGTCTGGTTCCAGTTCTGAAAGATGGCGCGCTGACGATCTGGGATTCGCTGGCCATTTGCGAATATCTCAATGACCGGTTCCCAGAAGCCAAGCTCTGGCCTGCCGACCCCACCGCCCGGGCGCTGGCCAGATCGGCAACGGCTGAGATGCACTCTGGCTTTGGTCCCTTGCGCAAAGAATGTCCCATGGAGATCGATACGGTTCGAACCGTCGAACTTTCACCAGCCGTTGAGGCCAATATCCGACGCATCGTCGCCCTTTGGTCGCAACTGCGCCGGACCTATCAGGCTCAAGGCCCGTTCTTGGTCGGCAGTTGGTCGATCGCGGACGCCTTCTACACCCCCGTCGCAACGCGGTTTCGGACCTATCGTATCGATCTTGCCGCCTATGGGGATGGTGGCTTAGCAGCGGCCTATGGCGAGACCCTGTTGTCCACGCCCGAATTTCTACAGTGGCAAACCGACTGCTGAGCCAGCCGCCCCCCACCCCGGCTAAGTTGGTACTTCGCCCTCTGGCGCAAGTGGCCCGCAGAGCCGAAGGGGGCCTTGTTTACGTCTACCCACAGCCTGGTTTCCCCGCCAAGGCGAGGACCCAGACCCTTTCAGTGAGGTGTGTGGGGCATCCTCGCCTTCGATAGGCTCAGCATAAGAATGAGTGGGAAAGCGCAGGCCAATCCTCTTTCTCATGCTGAACCTGTCCAAGCACCAGAAAGGCCTTGTTTTACCAACCTTAGAAATTCACCCGGCGGCTCAATGCACCGTCGACGACCATATTGATGCCGCTGGTGAAGGAGGAGAGGGGGCTACTGAGGAAGACAGCCGCATTAGCGATGTCTTCGGGCGTGGCCATCCGGCCCATCGGGTTGCGGGCCATGCTTGTGGCGAACAGTTCGGGCATGTTGGTCTCGATGGTATTCCAAACCCCGCCTTTGAAATAGACCGTTCCTGGCGACACCACATTGGAGCGGATATGTTGCGAGGCATATTGCCGGGCCAGACCCTTGGCAAAGTGGATCAGCGCCGCCTTGATCGGGCCATAGGAGCTGGCATTGTCGGTTTCTGCCGCTGAGATCGAGGCGATGATCACGAAGGAGGCGTCACCCGTTTGTGCTGCCGCTTTCTTCAGGAAGGGTTTGGCTGCGTCAAAAGCATTGACCATACCCAGCACGTCGAGCTTGAAGTTTTGCTCCCACGAGGCCGGATCACCGCCTTGAGCCATGG
>Ga0209550_10006145_pt1 | contig 11223 bp, 8 predicted proteins | sample LauGreSuBDMM15SN_2_FD_187567 | JGI IMG/M metagenome (GOLD analysis project Ga0209550, IMG submission 187567) | Freshwater lake microbial communities from Lake Michigan, USA - Su13.BD.MM15.SN (SPAdes) (version 5) | ecosystem: Environmental > Aquatic > Freshwater > Lake | place: Lake Michigan, USA... | reverse complement strand
CATGGTCGGATCGATCGACGAAGCCTTCGAGAAAGCCAAGAAACTCCAATAAGGATCTATCATGGCTACCATCAAAGTCGACGTTGTCAGTGCAGAAACATCTCTGTACTCGGGTGATGCTAAGTTTGTAGTACTGCCCGGTGAGTCGGGTGAGTTGGGTATTTTGCCCGGCCACACGCCGCTGATCTCGCGCATTCGGCCTGGTTTGGTGCGCATTATTCTTGAAGATAATTCTGAAGAGAGTATTTTCGTGGCAGGCGGTTTATTAGAAGTGCAACCAGGGCATGTGACTGTGCTGTCTGATACCGCGATTCGCGGCGGTGATCTTGACGAGTCGAAAGCCGAAGCTGCGCGTTTGGCGGCTCAGGATGCCTTGCGTAACGCTAAAGATCAGGCCAGCATGGATGTGGTCAAAGCAGAACTCGATATGTTGGCGGCGCAAGCCTCAGCTGCTCGCCGTATTCGAGAGTTGACCAACAAGCACTAAGCGCAGCGCTTGCTGCTGCCGGTGGTAGCTCTGAGCTAGTAAAAAACGCGCCCCTATGGATCATTAGGTGCGCGTTTTTTTAGCTTTTTTCGCCATTCAAAGTTTGGAGCCGTGCACTCTGTCGACGCAACCCGTCGTCTCCGTTAAACGCAAGATCACGCAGCTTCAGCCAATGTCGTAAATCTGCGGATGCGTTAACTCCGACTATTCTTCAAGGCATATCAAGCCTAGTCTAGCGTTTTTTGCTTGGAGAAAAACGATGCGACAACAAATAGATTGCGCGGTATTGAGGCTAGCTGCCCACCATGCGTGGCTTGAAGACGTGCTAGATGGGGCGGCGCCCGCTTTGACTCGCGTGAGGCTGCATCAACTTGAATGGGAAGCAGGGCAAGACCTAGAGGTCAGTACACAAGAAGTTGTGACGTTGCCAGTACAAGCGCTTGCTCAGGCTAGCGTTAGCCTAAGACGCTTTGACCTGTGCTTACTACCGGTCTCGGTCGGTACGCTGGCTTGGACGCGACAAGCGCTCGCAAGGATCCCGCGCGGACCCTTTTTACCGCTGGTCGGAATCTTTCAAAATTTGAAATCTGCTGCCATGCAAGATCTACTTGAACTTGGTGTGTCTGACTTTGTGAGACTGCCCTTGTGCCTTGATGAGTTTCGGGCGCGCGTGCTGACGACGGTCTCGCGTGTGCCAAGGCCCGGCACACTGCGCGAGCCTGAGGCTAGCTATAGCGCGCCTGAATCAACGAGTGCTGGAGTTTCTCCTAAGTACAATTCATCATCCATTGATCATGGGCAAGGCTTGACGGGCACATCTGCTGTACGCACATCTGCCCCTAGTTCGCGGGTGTTTATGAGTGCTAAACCAGTTAAGGTGAGCGCTAGCCAAGGCGTTGAGCGCAAACCCCTTCAACGTGCGATTGCTTTGAACGCTATGCATTATCAGGCTGCTCCGTTAGACTCTTTTCGCGAGGCAAAAAACAGCCTCGTGAGTCAATTTGAGCGCACCTATATTACCCAAGCATTAATCAAACATAGCGGAAACATTGCAATGGCGGCACGAGCATCAAATAAACACAGACGAGCCTTTTGGGCGTTGATGCGTAAACATGATATCGCAGCCGAACTTTACCGGGAAGGCGACAGCGAAGATTGACATCCTCGCCGCCCTAAAGGCCGAGGCTTTCCGCGCAGTCCGGTAAAATCACAGTCTGATAATCGAAAGACTAGGCATGATACATGTCCAGCGCAATTTTAAAAAGGAACTCTGTGGGCGCTACACCCTTACAAAACGATGTATTTCTGCGCGCTCTCAAACGTGAAGCGGTTCCGTACACGCCAACCTGGTTAATGCGACAGGCGGGGCGTTACTTGCCTGAATACAACGCGACGCGTGCACGTGCCGGCTCGTTCATGGGATTGGCACAGAGCCCGAGTTATGCGGCTGAAGTGACGCTGCAGCCTCTTGAGCGGTTTGATCTTGACGCGGCTATATTGTTTTCAGACATCTTGACGGTTCCTGATGCAATGGGGCTAGGCCTCTCGTTTGCTCAAGGTGAAGGCCCTAGGTTTGCATACCCGGTGCGTACTGAGCAAGATGTCAACAAGCTTGAGGTGCCCGACCTGGCAAAGCTGCAATATGTATTCGATGCAGTCAGTTTGATACGCACAGAGTTAAATGGTCGTATGCCACTTATCGGTTTTGCGGGTAGCCCGTTCACCGTTGCTTGCTACATGGTCGAAGGCAAGGGCAGTGACGATTACCGTTTAATCAAAAGTATGCTCTACGGGCGCCCTGATTTGTTACACCGCATTTTGCAAATTAACGTTCAAACAACTGCGCAATATTTAAACGCCCAAATTAAAGCAGGCGCTCAGGCCGTCATGATTTTTGACAGCTGGGGTGGTGTTCTCGCAGATCAGCTGTTTCAGCAATTTTCGTTGCACTATACCCGCCAGGTGTTGCAGCAACTTATCAAAGAGCACGAGGGGCGATCGGTGCCATCAATCGTTTTCACAAAGGGTGGGGGTCAATGGCTTGAGCAAATAGCAGTCTGCGGAGCCGATGCGGTCGGGCTTGACTGGACAGTCAATCTAAGTAGTGCCCGGAAACGCGTGTCAGATTCAGTTGCCTTACAAGGTAACCTCGATCCAATGGCACTTTTTGGGGGCGAGGCCGCAATTCGGGCAGAGGTGCGTCGTGTGCTTGAGGCATATGGTGAGGTTGGACGCGGTGGGCATGTGTTTAATCTTGGTCATGGCATTTCACAATTCACGCCTCCAGAAGCCGTTGCCGTGTTGGTAGACGAAGTTCGGGCTTATAGCCCACAGTTTCACGGTGATTGCCGTAAGAGCTAACAACGGCGTGCTTATTGAGGCGATTTTGCTCGAAAACCCTTGTGAAATAGTGATATTTTTTGTAAGTTATGCACAAAATTTTCAAAATCAGTCAAGCCAATAAGATTTTAAAAATCACTTTGAAAATATATCGTATCTAATTGAATTAAAAGAATAAAATTAATTTTTCCAACTAGATAATGCTGCAAGGCAGTTTGAAATTATGTAATATCTTTTTTAAAAAGACGAGTTTTCCCCAAAGTTATCCACAGGATCTAAGAATTATTTCGAAAGTCCTGTATCTCAGTGCTTTAGTGCATTAACAAAGAAACCACTTGAACTATATGGTTGACATCATTCCTAGTGAGTGCATCCAGGCGAGCGCTACGATACGGTGGGTTCGGGTTGCACTAGACGTGCCTTTGGCCGATTTATATGACTATCGCTCTAACGAGGCTGTGGCTGTCGGAGATCGAGTCATTGTCGCCTTTGGTCGACGCAAGATGATTGGCGTAGTCGTTTGCTTGCCAGAGGTGCCCGGCTGTGACCCGAGTAAGGTCAAAGACGTGTTGGCCGTGTTGAAAGATATCGCGCCTCTGAGTTCAAGTTGGCTGCATTTCGCGAGTTTCGCAGCTGAATATTATCAACGGCCGTTAGGTGAAGTGATTTTGCCGTCGCTGCCTATGCCCTTGCGTAGCGTACCCTCGTATCAGGGCAAGCGCTCGGGCGCTGGCCCTGTTGTGCGTCTTGCTAAACGCCGCGTTTCTCAACAAGAGGCTACGGCAACCTCAGTCGTGCCCCAACTGAACAGCCAGCAAGAACAAGCGGTCACAGCGCTTACTGCCGCAAAGGGTTTCAAAACCTTTTTGCTCTATGGGGTGACTGGCAGCGGCAAAACAGAGGTATATCTTCATTCGGCTGCACAGACCTTGGCGCGCGGCAAACGCGTGTTGATGTTGGTGCCTGAGATTAATCTCACGCCACAATTTGAGCAGTCACTACGGGCGCGTCTTGAGCCTGTAGCTGGTGTAAACGGTGTTGCCGTCATGCACAGTGCTCTGTCGGATGGCGAGCGCTTACGCGCTTGGTTGCGTGTACAAAGCGGCGAGGCTCGTATTGTGCTTGGTACTCGCTTAGCCATCTTTGCGCCGCTTGACGACCTCGGGTTAATCGTTGTTGATGAAGAGCATGATCCCTCATACAAACAACAGGATGGGTTGCGTTACTCTGCACGAGACCTTGCGGTCTGGCGGGCGCATGATTTGGGCATCCCAGTCGTATTGGGGTCTGCCACCCCATCACTTGAGAGCTGGGCCAATGCTGAAAAATCAATCTACCAAAGGCTTGATCTACCCGCGCGCGCGCGCGCGGTGACCTTACCCTCGGTACGCTTGGTCGATACGCGTCGCCTGCAGATGGATCACGGCTTGTCGCCCCATCTTGTAGAGGCCATGCGTGCGAGGCTTGCAAATAACGAACAAGTATTGATATTTTTAAACCGTCGGGGCTACGCACCTGCATTACATTGCAATTCGTGTGGTTGGGTGAGTCAGTGCACACGGTGTACAACTTTTACTGTGTTGCATCGACTGACGGCGCAACGCGCGCAACTGCACTGTCATCATTGTGGTCTGGCACAAAATGTGCCAGAGGCGTGTCCAGATTGTGGCGATCAAGATCTGCAGCCGATGGGTCGAGGCACGCAAAGGGTCGAAGAGCATCTCGCAGAGCTGTTTCCGGGCGCACGTGTGGTACGAATTGACGCCGACAGCACTCGTAAAAAAGGCTCGGCCCAAGCGCTCTTTGCTAGCGTGCATGCCGGAGAAGTCGATATTTTGGTGGGTACGCAGATGGTGGCCAAGGGACATGACTTTGCAAATCTTGGCTTGGTTGGGGTCCTAAACGCCGATGCAATGTTATTTTCGCAAGACTTTCGGGCACCAGAACGCTTGTTTGCACAACTCATGCAGGTTGCTGGGCGTGCTGGCCGTCATAGCGGACACGGCGAAGTGATTGTACAAACGGGCTATCCAGAGCAAGCGGTCTATCAGGCGTTGCTTAAGCACGATTACGCTGGCTTTGCACGACACTCATTACAAGAGCGGCAAGCAACTGCGTTACCACCTTTTTCGTATCAGGCGTTGCTAAGCGCTGAAGCGCGCGAACTCACGCCAGCGCTTGATTTTTTGCGTGGTGCCCGTGAGTTAGCCAGCGAATTATCTGCGCATTATCAGACCGAAGCTGTACTCACCTTGTATGACCCCGTGCCGTTACGCATCGTGCGCGTCGATAATATGTGTCGGGCGCAGCTATTGCTCGAATCTACCAATCGCCCTGCGTTGCAATCATTGCTGCGACACTGGCTTAAATTACTACCTGAGCAGCCTGATGCACGTCGCGTGCGCTGGCAGCTTGAGGTAGATCCACTCGAGATCTGATTCGGCGCTATGTCAACGTTTGCCACAAATGGTTTGAACCCGACGCAGCGTGAAGCTGTGCTGTATCTTGATGGTCCCTGTCTGGTCTTGGCGGGTGCCGGCTCAGGTAAAACGCGGGTGATTACACAAAAGATCGCATACTTGCTACGCGACTGCGACTACAAAGCCCGTAACGTGGTGGCGTTGACCTTCACGAATAAAGCCGCCCGCGAGATGGATGATCGCGTCAAGCGCTTGGTCGATCCGGCTCTAGCCAAAGGGCTCACCATTAGTACCTTTCATTCTCTTGGTGTTCGGATTTTACGCGAAGAGGCCCAGCATGCGGGTCTTAAGCCGCAGTTCTCTATCTTTGATTCAGATGACGCGATGGCGATCGTACAAGATTTATTGGCGACGACAGATCGCGCGCGCCTGCGCTCTGTGCAGCAAACGATTTCGCTTTGGAAAAATGGCTTGATTAATCCCGACGCAGCGGCTGCCCTCGCTGCGAGCGCCAGCCAAGTCGAGGCAGCACGCGTGTATCGTAGCTATAACGCGACGCTCGCTGCTTATCAGGCTGTGGATTTCGATGATTTGATCGCGTTACCAGCGCAAATTTTTGAGCGTGAAGCTCAGGTGCGAGAAAAATGGCAAGCGCGCGTACGCTATTTATTAGTGGACGAGTATCAAGACACGAACCTTTGTCAGTATCGCTTGGTGCAGTGGTTAACGGGCCCTCGAGCCATGTTTACCGCCGTGGGTGACGACGATCAGGCTATTTATGCGTGGCGTGGCGCAACCATTGAAAACCTTGCGAAGCTCACCACGGATTATCCTCAGATTCGCTTGGTCAAGCTCGAGCAGAATTATCGCTCAAGCCAAAGTATTTTGGCAGCTGCAAATCACGTGATTGCAAAAAATCCAAAATTATTTGAAAAAAAATTGTGGTCAGAGCATGGCACAGGTGATGCGATCAGCGTCACGGCGATGCCGAACGATGAGGCTGAAGCTGAAAACGTCGCAATGAAAATTTCGGCGGCCCGCTTTGAAAAGCAGGCCTCCTGGAAAGATTTCGCAATTTTGTATCGTGGTAATCATCAGGCCAGAATTGTCGAACAGGCGATGCGCAATTTGCATATTCCGTACTCAATATCGGGTGGACAAAGTTTTTTCGACAAGGCTGAAGTGCGAGATATTCTGGCTTACTTGCGCCTGATTGCCAACGAAGAGGACGATCCCGCTTTTATTCGCGCAGCCACGACGCCTAAGCGAGGGATCGGTCAGGTCACGCTACAAACGCTCGGTCAATATGCCGGTGAGCGAAAAATCTCATTGTTTGAAGCGGTCTTTGAGATGGGGCTTGAGTCACGCTTGAATACACGTCAGCTTGAGCCGCTGCGTCATTTCGGCGACTTTATTGTCAGGATTCAAATGCGGGCTGGGCATACGGCTGCTGGGCAACCAGTCAAGGCCGCCGAACCCGCCGGGGTGATTCTCGATGATTTGCTGAGCGCCATTCAGTACGAGCGCTATCTGTATGACATGCTAGATGAAAAGCCCGCGCAAAATCGTTGGCAAAACGTTTTAGAGTTGGTGGGGTGGCTTAAGCGTAAAGCCGAAGCTGATAGCATGGGTCTACTCGATTTGGTCCAACACGTTGCCTTGGTAACGAGGCTTGAACGCAGCGAAGAGCAAGAGCAAGACGCAGTGAAGTTATCGACCTTGCATGCATCAAAAGGGCTTGAATACCCTCATGTGTATTTGTTGGGCGTTGAAGAGGGGCTTTTACCGCATCTTGGTCGCGACGATGAAGACGTTGAGCCCGCTCGAGCTGCTGATGCGTTAGTGTCAAGAATACAGGAAGAGCGCCGGCTGATGTACGTTGGCATCACACGCGCGCAGCGTAGTTTGCACTTAAGTTGGTGTCAGAAACGTCGTCGAGCGCGCGAAGATCTGGTGCGCGAGCCGTCACGGTTTATCGAAGAAATGGGTTTGTCGGTGGCGCTTGATCAAAAGCCCATCGAAACCATGAGCCCTAAGAGCCGCCTTGATGCGCTTAAGGCAATGCTGAACAAAAGTGTTTAACTCATTCAACACTCGATTGCGGGTTTAGCACCCGCCCGGCGGTAAACCGGACCCACCGATATCAACCAAACTGAAGGTACTCCGAATAAGCGGGCTAATAAATACGCGCCCTGTGGCGCGTATTTATTAGCCCGCTTACCAACAACTCAATATTATTTTGCGGGGGTCACAGGTGCGACGGGTTCAGGAAAACTTGAACCAGCAGCGTTAGTCATATAAACCACAGCGCGGGTAATCTCAAAGTCATCAAGCGAGGGGTTGCCGCCCTTTGCAGGCATGGCATTTTTGCCTTTGACAACGCTTGCTACCATCGCATCTAAGCCGGTTTTGATTGAGGCAGACCAGGCCGCCGTGTCGCCAAACTTGTGGGCGCCGGCAACACCAGCTGTATGACAGCCTGCACATACGGCTTTATATACCTGCTCGCCCGATTTGAAGACCTTAGGGCCGCTGGCATCGACGACTTCAAGCTTTGCAACAGGCGCAATCCGTTTGGCCGTTGCTTCGGGGCCTAACGCATCTGAACCGGCCACAGGCGCATCACCTGCTGCAACCATATTGACCAGCAGGATGATAATGATAATTGGAACCACCAAGGCAAGCACAACGATCGTGATCAATTGCTTAGGCGTTTTGATGGGTGAACTATGTTCTTCGTGTTGTTGCGTGTCGCTCATGACCAAGTCCTGCAAGTCTACGCCGAGTTGACCAACGCCTCAGTATCGGTAACTGAAACGCTGTCCAACCAGGCGGCTGGATTAAAGTGGTGTAACTGCTTTCGTATAAACCCTCGGATTATAGCGGGATCGGCTCCACTCGGGGTATCGCTGGGCGGTGTTCGTGGCTACCGCTATAATCTCGAGTCTTGCGCCCGTAGTTCAATGGATAGAATAAGAGTTTCCGAAACTCTCGATACAGGTTCGATTCCTGTCGGGCGCACCAAATTTTGGCTCTGAGTTCTACAGCCCAATCCTAATCTGTATAGCAGGGGCTCAATCTCGGCTTTATCCAATTAATGAGGTGGAGTAGGGTTCATCAAAATAGCAGTACTCATTGGCTCCATCCCATCTACGATCGATTCGGATGCTTTATCCCATCTACGATTGATTCGGATGCTTAAGTGCTCGATGAAAACGAGCCACATATTCATCAAAGTCTTCGGTATCGCTAGCCTCGAGGGCGACTTGGTCGACCAAAGACTTCTCAGCCTGCTTGGATGCCAGCGCTCGTTCAGCAGGGCTCAGGCCAGTTTCGCGCAATCTTTGAGCGTGCGCGCGGCTCTGTTCAAGCGCATAGTCTTGATAGGACAAACCTGACGTCTTTAAATGCGCTAGGACACGAGCCGACGGGGTCGCCTCGATGTCGAGAATTTTTTCTCGCTGTGCAGAAACCGACATGGCGTAGCGGCTGTCCCCCAAGGCACCATCAAGGGTCTCGGCACAAAGGCCAATCTGCTCAAGTAATTGCTCAGCCCAGTTTGCCAGAGATAGTTCTTTGCCTTGGTATTTGAGCTGCAAGCCGGGCAGGCGCCCCTGTTTGACCACGCTGGCAAAGTTACTGGCGCTTTCGTGGCACCAACCACTGTCGGCAAAGGGTGGGCTATCTTGGATCGCACAAAATAGTAAAAAAGCGTCAACAAATCTTGCTGTCTGCCCAGCAATACCTAAGGGCTCTGTTGGGTCGATGTCTAGGCAGCGTACCTCAACGTACTGGATGCCACGCTCGGCGAGCGCCGTAATGGGCCGTTCGCAGGGGCCCGTTGTACGCTTGGGTCTGATGCTTGAATAAAACTCATTTTCGATTTGCAAAACATTGGTATTGAGCTGGATCCATTGACCGTCGCGCTGGGTGCCAATTTTTTGATAATCGGGCCATGGGGTTGTGACGGCGTCGTAGAGCCGTTCTAAGAACATCGGGAGATCGTTGTAGCAAAGCTTTAAGTTGGCTTGGGCCTTGTTTTGGTAACCGAGGTCGCTCATGCGCAAGCTGGTTGCATAGGGAAGGTAAAGGGTGTGATCCCCGAGCGACACTAAGCCGGCGGTCTGCCCTCGCAAAAAGTCGCGTGACACGGCGGGTGACGCGCCAAACAAGTACATGAGTAACCAGCTGTAGCGAGTGAAGTTACGGATCAGCGAGATATAACCGGTAGAGCGCCTATCTTTGGAGTCGGTTTGTGGCAGATCGAGTGCGCTCCAAAACGACTCATCAAAAGAAAAGTTGTAATGCACTCCGGCGATACATTGCATTGTTTTGCCGTAGCGCTGAGCGAGCCCTCTTCGATAAACGTGCTTGATCATTCCGGTATTCGAGGTACCGTACCAGGCGATCGGTATGTCAGCTTCAGCTGGCAACTGCGCTGGCATTGAGTGATTCCAGAGCAGTTCGTCATGCAGGTTGGTGGCAACTACGCGATGCACCAGATCGAGTTCGCTCATTAAAGCGTCGACATTTTTGTGGGTGCCGGTAATGAGCTCAAGCAACGCTTCTGAGTAGTCAGTGGTGATGCTTGGGTGTGTGAGCGCCGAGCCAAGCAGCGTTGGGTGCGGCTTGCTGGAAAGCAGCCCCTGTTGGTCAACCCGCAAGCCTTCTTTCTCGATCCCACGCAGCGACTGACCCAAAATTGTTGGGTTGGCTCGTAGTTGGGCCAAATGTTTGTTCAGGGTTGAGGTCACGGGCGATCCTAATGCAAAGCAAAAGCTGATTTTAAGGGAATTGCGAGGTGATCATTTTCTGGGCAGCTAGACGTCCCCTTCAACCCGAGAGACGAGGTTTGACGCGCCTGTCGATCAGGGACAATATGACGGGCTAAGGTTGCAATCTGAAATAAAACAATGGTCTTGTTAAATAATGGTTAAAGTTAAATTTATATTAGTGCTGTTCTGTCTGCTTTGGCTGGCAGGCTGTACCCCTGAGCACAACTGGCGTGAACTCACCGTCGCAGACGAGCGTGCGATGATGATGTTTCCGTCGCGGGTAAAAACCGAGCAGCGCACGATCCGAGTCGATGGGATCGAGCTGGCGTTTTCGCTGACATCTGCCGCGGTCGATCAGTCTGTATTTTCGGTGGGCTATGCACCCTTAAGCTCGACGCTTGACTCTGCCCAAGCTGAACAACTGGTGCAGGTATTTGCGACGGCATTAGCCACGCGAGTCGGTCAGCCACTTGTGCCGCAGGCGTTAAAGGGCGAGGTGTTTGAGCTTGAATCCGTGGTGGCAGGTCAACCCTCGCGCTTGCTGGGTCGAGTCTTGATACACCGAGGCATGTTGATTCAGGCGGTTGTGTCGGGCCCCAAAAAGTCATTATCAAAAGAGAATGCGACTGAGTTTATGCGCTCGTTGGTTCTGCGATAGCGGCAAGAGCTGCGGATGGGTCTTTAGCGGCCGCCGCAGGTCGAGCAGGTGAGCCATGCAACAGATTTTGCCGTAGCGCTAGCGCGACCGCAGCTTGCCGACCGTAAACATTGAGTTTTCGGCAAGCGTTTAACAAGTGAAAATTGATTGTTCGTTCGCTTACCCCCAAAATGATGGCGGTCTCCCAGCTAGTTTTGCCAAATGACACCCATTCGAGGCATTCGAGTTCTCTTTCGGAGAGCTTTGGTTGGGTCATGAAGTGTCTGGCTCCTGCAGCTGCTAATTTTAAGTGCACAGTGTGCCTTGAACCCAACGGTCTGAAAACTCGCAAAACCCCTGTAAAACGATAAAAGTTTGTAGCCAATTGTAAGAAAATGGGACTGAACTGATTCGAATTGTTAGCAATGTATGTGTATGTACGCGGCAAGCGCCTCGCAATGCTAGAATTTGTCTGAGTTGGCGCCGATTTGCTCGATCCGCTTGCGGGCGCCTCATAAATCCCGCTAAAGAAGGTCCGTATGACCAAACAGTTCGTTTCACAAG
>Ga0209550_10006144_pt1 | contig 11224 bp, 10 predicted proteins | sample LauGreSuBDMM15SN_2_FD_187567 | JGI IMG/M metagenome (GOLD analysis project Ga0209550, IMG submission 187567) | Freshwater lake microbial communities from Lake Michigan, USA - Su13.BD.MM15.SN (SPAdes) (version 5) | ecosystem: Environmental > Aquatic > Freshwater > Lake | place: Lake Michigan... | reverse complement strand
GGGTGGTGAGGGACTCGAACCCCCGACCCGGTGATTAAGAGTTAACGGAAGTAAGGTCTTACGCACTACTAATCACGCACACTACCGCATGTAATAAGCGTAGTAAACGCTCAATTATCGAATTTCGTATCCAAATGAGTATCCGCGTTGCTACCCCGTTGCTACCCATCTAGTTTGAGAGGAGAATAATTCGGTGGAAAATCGATGGGGACTAGAGCGCAAAGCGCGATGCAAATGTGATTTTCCAGCAGGCACATGCGCCAGCATTGAATGTCCACATCTCCTGAATAGTCGTGAAACAAGCAGCCTTTGGATTGAAGGATGGGCTCTGAGTAAATATTCGTCCGAACCATACAAAAAGACTCGAATCGGTGGTCTAATAAAAAGGATTAAATACGATAAATCTCCTAATTACAGCCTTACCGAAAGAACTTCCGATGCAAAGATTATTTCTGATGAAATTATAAAAATGATTAAATGGCTTTACGACCCATCAGACTTACCGTTTGATTTATGTCTATGTCCGCCTTCGCACGAAGTCAAACCTTTAGATTTGCCAGATTTCATATGTAAGGCGATATCAGGTGGAAGCGTTAAGTATGCAGAGAAAACTCTCATTGAGAGAATTCCACTTACAACCATAAAAGCTGGACCGAAGGAAGACCGAGGCAAGAAATTAGTAGACAATTTTGTTTTCGATTGTCCAGAAGCCCTCTATCCTTCCAAAGGTGTGCTGATTATTGATGATGTTTTTGACACTGGTTCTACTATCACTGGAGTGAGTCGGGCTGTCTCGGCGCAATTCCCAAATATTCCGCGGTTTGTCATAACCGCCGCGTACATTGGTCACATGGGAAGAATTTCGGCTGTATGAAAATCGTACTTGGAGGCTCTAGGCACCTTGAATTCATTCCTAGCGAGATTGCAGACAAATTACTGGAATGGATGGAAGGGTCATCAGAGTTCCTAGTCGGCGATGCGCCAGGAACTGATAGAGCTTTTCAAATGTTCCTATCTTCCAAGAAATACCCTTCTGTTAGCGTCTATACCAGTGCAGATGAAATTAGAAATAATCTTGGAAATTGGCAGGTAGAAAAGGTCGAATCAGGGTTGAAGAGTAAGAGCAACGCGGTACATGCTTTCAAGGACCGAAAAATGAGCCAGATTGCCGACATTGGATTAATGATTTGGGATTGCAAGAGTGCAGGAACCTTGAGCAATGTAATTGATTTGCTCGGCCAGGGTAAGAATTGTTTTATCTGGGTAGCGCCAGATTCAGACTTGTATCAATTTGATAATTCGGTTTCCCTCGATAAGTGGATGGAAAACTACCCTGAGGTGCGAGATGAAGCATTGAAACGCTTGTCTACATTCCATAAACGGGAAGCCAAAAGAGTTAATCTAGATTCCCAGCCTGATTTATTTGGATGAGCCAATGAATAATGCAACTTGGAAAAATGAAAAGACAAAGCTTGTTGCGTCTTGGATAATTAACACGCCAGAGATTTATCAGTCAGCGCGTACTTTTGCTAAAGAAAACCCAAGGGCGCCTATTTTATATCGGGCTTGGTTGAAGGCTTCAGAAATGCAAAAAGTAGTGACGCCAGATGGGATTTCACTATTAGATCCCGAATTGCACTTCGGGGAATTAAGTGATGCTCTTTGGACGTTTACGGTTTAGAGACACTTCTTAGCTTTGTGTTAGGAGTTGGATCCCGTATCAAACCACTCGGAAGCCGCAACACTTCCAATTACAACCCATTGATCTTTTTCAAATCCAATCACAAGCCCATTTTCTGAAATTCGTAATCTGCCACCAGATGGATGTATGGCCAAAAGTTTGCGTCCGACATCGATAGCCTTATCGCCAATTTTTGTTTTTAACTCTTGCTTATTTTTGCGATCAGTTATCGTGGCGTCTAACTTCAGAGTATAAGAAAATGGGAGAAGAGGGCCGTCATAAACTTCCCTTATCGGGACGATTTTCTGTGCTTCCTGAGGCAGGCCCTTGAAAGGCGATTTTTCTGTCATTTAACGCGCCTCCTAACTGGGCAAAATGCCCTAATCCTGAATTCTATCTTTGATAGCAATTAACAACTAGGAAATTACGGATTGCTATCGACTCTTCTATCAAGAACTTAAGCGTCAATTAGCTCTTTTTAACGAAATCGGCCCAGGTCTATCGAATTGTCGGTGCTAATGGATAGCCTTCCTTCATGTCCTTCAAATATGTTGATCTGTTCGCTGGTATTGGAGGCTTCCATGCGGCCTTAAGTGCAATGGGTGGAATTTGTGAGTACGCGAGCGAAATAGATGAAAGTGCGTCACGGATCTATTTCAGAAATTGGGGTATTAAACCCGCTGGAGACATAACTTTGGCTGCTAACGAGGAAAACATGGAAGTACCTAGCCACGACATACTCGTTGGTGGATTTCCTTGTCAGCCATTCAGCAAGTCAGGCAAGCAATTAGGTATGGAAGAAGCCCGAGGCACTCTATTTTGGAATATTGCAAGAATTATTGAAGTCCACAGACCCAAGATAGTTTTACTTGAGAATGTAAGAAACATTGCAGGCCCACGACATACACACGAATGGGAAGTGATTATCAGGACGCTTCGAGAATTTGGTTATCGAGTAAGTTCCCAACCACTTGTGGTTTCTCCCCACAAGATTGCTCCTGAGTTTGGTGGGAGACCACAATTTCGTGAGCGAGTTCTTATCGCCGCTACTCTTTGTGAAAAATCAACAGGGGCTCTCGCAGTCGAGCCTGAGCTACTCGACTTGACGAAGTTTTACGACAATTGGGATCCGCAGGATTGGCGTCTTAAATCTCACCTTCCATTAGATAAAACAATGACTAAAAAAGAAAAAGTAAGCCTGCAATTAACCGATAGCGAACTTCGATGGCTGGAAGCCTGGAATGAATTCATTTTAATTTTGAAAAATAAGCTCGGTGAAAATATTACTCACGGCTTTCCACTTTGGGTTGATGATTGGGTACACATAGATGACTTAGTCATTCCCAGAAATACCCCTGATTGGAAAAAAACTTTCCTAACTAAAAACGCAGAGTTTTACACGAATCATAAGAAAGATCTTGATCGTTGGCTGAAAAAATGGAACAACTTGGAAGATTTCCCACCAAGCAGAAGAAAGTTCGAGTGGCAGGCACAGGATGCAAAGGATTTATGGAACACAGTACTTCACTTTCGGCCGTCTGGTATCAGAGCTAAGAAACCAACTTATGTACCCGCTTTGGTTGCCATGACTCAGACATCAGTCGTAGCGAGTCACAAGAGACGGTTATCAGTTCGAGAAGCTGCACGTCTTCAAGGTTTCCCAGATTGGTTTGATTTTGTAGACCAATCGGATTCTCTGTCGTACAAACAGTTAGGGAATGCTGTTAATGTCGGCGTCATATACAACGTCTTAAAGGCACTCGTTATAAGAGATATTGATTTGCTAAAAGACCATCCGGAACTTACAAGAGCAATAATCGGCGCACCTACTAATCCGGATCACATATTGGAAAACTACTCGAGACTCTTTGCTCCTGATGAAGAATCACGCAAGGTTCAACAAAAAAAGCCAGAGAAAAGACTAAAACTCGCTCTTTAAATACAATAAATATTGGAATACATTTAGTACGTACCCGGAGAAAGAGGTAACGGATCATGGCAGATGACTTCAATGTGGATATCACGCCCAGCGTTACCACTTATGAACTTTATCAAATCGCTTCCTATACTCATTGGTTTGCAATCGGCGAATTCATAGATAACTCGATCACTAGTGCATTCTTAAATTGGGAAGATTTGCAAAAGTTGTATGGAGGCAAGTACCAGCTTAATATTGAAATCGATTTTGACAACGACGGTAAAACGCTAACAATCATTGATAATGCTGCTGGAATTGCGAGAGATGAAATACAGCGAGCCCTTCGAGCCGGGGAACCGCCAGCAGATAGATCCCTTCTTTCCGTCCATGGCGTAGGTATGAAAATGTCTTCTTTTTGGATGGGAAGAAATCTAAACATTAAGACATGGCCATTGAATGTCTCCCTGGGATATGAGGTATCTGTTGACTTAGACGAGATTAAAAGAACAAAAAGTGCAATCACCCAAGTACATGAGATACCAAAAAAGCAGCGCCCCGGAACCGTCATCACGTTAAGTAAAATTAACGACGAGAAACTTCCAAAAGGTACAGGTGTTGCGAAACTAAAACTTCTTCTAACTTCTATGTATCGGTTGTACTTGACCAATACTGAACAACGCGTAAATATTAAATTCAACGGAAAGCCGTTGGTTTTTAAGAATCCAGAGATTTTGAATGTCCCATTTTGGCCGGATCGCGAGGGGCCACTCAATGAAGTCTCCGTGCGATGGGAAAGGGAATTTACTTACACTTCTAGCAAAGGACAGATGGTTTTTGGAAAAGTAGGACTTTTGGAGACGATGAGTCGCGACCTAAGTGGTTTCATGCTGCACTACAAAGGTAAGGGTATGGGCGGAATTGGAGCGGTGGATTCAAGCGAAGAAATTAGCCAGCAGGATGTGCGAGACGCACGAGAGTACTACCGGCCTTCTAGAATTTTTGGTCAAGAAGGAAGTTACAGATATCAAAGATTCACAGGTGTATTTGACATAAGTGATCTAGGGAAAACTTCCAGTACAGATTCAATCAAATGGGGGCCCGATGAGGAGCACGATTTTATTGAAGCGTTGGTCGAGTTTCTAAAAGATCCCAAATTTAATATGTGGGCCATGGCTGAAAATTATCAACCAAGAAAAGCCCTTAAGCTCAAAGAGGCAAATGAAAAGCCGAACGCAAGTAATTTTTCAGTTGAAGAAGTGGTAACGCTTTCGGATTACTTCAATACTCATATCCACGGTGAGGAAATCCTGCATCCTGAAAGCGAAGAAGAAGAAAAAGTTGTTCAAGAAGGTCCAAGATCTTTAAATAAAGTTCCGGAAGAAGAATTTGTTTCTACTAGGAATGTATTTTCTGTACCCGATGCCAGGGGACATGTGCATCACTTCGAACCGCAGTTCATAGATAATCCAGAATTTGATCTTTTTTACCTAAATTCTAGCAGTGAAGATAGACATGAAATTCGGATCAATATCGGACACCCATTCTTAAGAAGACTGCAATGGGGAAACCCTGATGTGCGCGAAGCAATAATTCAAATGATTTATCTAATGTCGGTACCTGAAGTATTTTTACCACTTAGAAATTCAAGATCTGCTTATAGGTCAAAAATAAATGAAATAGTGGATGCAACACTTACGCGACTGAACAGATCAAACGGTGACAATAATGCCAGCTGATGACGCGTTCGGTGCCTTTTTAAGGAACTATCAACCATTAGTAGAAGACACCGTATTTCTTGAAAAATATTTAATTGAAATGGGGATAAAGTCTCCAGGAGTTGAAAAATACACAAGCCATGAATCGCAAATTTATGTTGAAGCGCTAGACCGGCATTTTGATAGATTGACCAATTTTCTAATGAGCGGCCAAGATTCAATGGTCAATTTAGTTTTTGGAAATGTTCAAAGTGGTAAGACTCGACATTTGCTCGCAAATATTTGCTGGGCTCGGGATAATGCTTTTCATGCAGCAATTGTTTTCACTGGATCAACTACTCCTTTAGGTGATCAAACAGTTGATCGGCTTGCATCGAGCCTTCCGCAAAATACGGCGCAGATAATTTCTTCACCAACCGAACCAAGGCTTGCCGATGGACCCGTTCTTCAACAATTGATTTCGCGAGTGCAGTCGCGATTGGTAGATACAAATACACCATTGCCTGTAGTCACATTAATTAAATCCGGCGCTAGGCTTAGTGCTGTTAGAAGTATGATCGAAGAGTTAAATCGAGTTATTGGAACCGATCTTCGAATAATGATCCTCGATGACGAAGCCGACCAAGCGTCTCCCGATGCAACAGCAGGTTCTCGTGGGAATGAAATTGTTGAGACAATTCTTTCGCAAGACCCGCCTACAAGAGTGACTATCCATAATCGCATTAATGAAATACGAGATGTCATTCGTGGCCAGCACATTTATTTAGCTTATACCGCTACTCCTCAAGCCTTGATTCATGGAGATTTAGATGGTCCTCTCCAACCTGAGTACTGCAGTGTCGTACCAGCTGGAAGCGACTACACAAGCATCGGCGCCATAGTTCGGCAGCGAGAGGCGCTTATTAGACTAAATAACGTAGATGATTCGGTTTCTTCTGACGAGAATATGAAAGCTATGGAAATATGTTTTGCTCAGTTCCTGGTATTAAGTTGGTTACATAAGCGGCATGCCAATATATTTCACGGAAAATCCCTGAAAACTATTTACAAATGTGATGAAAAATCGATTCAGTTTCTTATTCATCCTTCAGGCTTAAGTACGGATCACCAAGAGTTTAAAGACGCTATGGACCTATGTCTTAAGGATTTCAAGAGTTACATGACTCAAGGGACAGAAACCCTGGAATTTCTCAATGAATATTTTAAACCCGCTTATCTAAAAGTCTTGAGTAAATTACCAGATGATGCAAAAAAATTACTTGAATCTGATCAACAGAAAACTGATTGTTGGGACTACATAATAAAACTTACTCACAGTGTAAATGATTTAAAGATCAAGTTAGTCAATTACAAAGAGCGAAAAAATTTAAGTCCACAAGAACCATTGGTACCAATAACACCTTCACAATGGCAAGAGGCGGAGGCCTGGGTATTAATAGGTGGTGAAATTCTTGGCCGAGGACTGTCGATTCCGCATTTAGCTATAACTTTGTTCCTTCGAAATCCAAGAAATCCAAACTTTGACACAGCGGTTCAACAAATGCGTTTCTGCGGTTACAGAAAGTCCTATCTGCCACTTTTGCAAGTGTATGCGCCAAGTGACATTGTTCAAGATTATCTAGATGCTGTTGAAATTGATGAACCCTTTCGAGCCAGAGCGCTTAGATGGGATCTTACAAATCGTAATTTGCGGCTAAATCCACCAATGCTGCGATTCATTGCTCCGGCTACCACACGATTTAGGCCCACAAGAAATTCAGTTCTTAGCGGTGAAATTTCAGTAAGAACTTCTACAAGTAGATCTGGATTTTTCAGTACAGCCCAAATTTCCAATCCACTAAAACTTATTCGTAATACAAACTTAATACTAGATTTAATTGCTGGGTTACCAGTACACGATAAATACTCACTCAATGACACCAAGTCGGCTATTTATTCATTAGATAAAGAGAAAATTAATCAGCTTTTTCTTAGGTGGGACCTATGTGATGCAGAAAAATTTGAATTTTTAACCATGTTTGAACTTTTGGGTTATCCAGAAGCCGAACGAGGTCTGGAGCATTTAGAGTGCTTGCTTGCTGTTGATTATGAGGTAACAAAGTTCGCCTCTGGTGAAGATGCCCATTCAAAATATGCGACTCTCACGAACTTACCTTTCCGTACCTTGAGTGGGACTGTGAGCGAGGCAGATTGGGCGAACTTAGAAAATGCGGAAAAGTTTGATCGACTGCAAGCTAAAAGCATTGTCGGTGGTTCAGAAAGAACTATGCAGGAGTCCTATCCAGAAAATGTATTATTGCAGTGCAGACTCTTTGAATTGTTGAATCCTTCGCCTATTTTGACGGGAGAAGGTTCAAGAAATCCTGAAGGTCGAGGAATAGGAATGGGCTTGAGTTTAATTGGTTGGATTCCTGATTCTGATGAAGAGTACTACGTGAATAAGGAAGTTGGGCGTAGCTATGGTTGAGAATGAATGGGACGCAAGTAATATCTTTACGATTCTTGACGCTCCTCGCCAACACGAGTTTGGTTCTGATATTACGGTATTAAAGTTAGATGAGAAATTGAAAGTTGTAATTGGGTACACCGAGAATGGAAGTGTCTTTTTCGGTTGTCCGCAGGTTGGACAAATAGTTGGTTTTAAAAAGGGCCGTGCGAATCTGGAAGTGATGCAGTCAATTGATTTAAAGGACAGAGGGATTGTGGAGCCTGCTTTAGCTCTAAGTTTTTTTGTGAATTCCGAAGAAGAACTAAGGGCAATATCAACGATTTTCTCCGGTCTTTATGATTTAAATAAAAATGCGAGTGGGAGTGAAAAAGCCACTTCAGCTGCCCAAGGGTTTGAAGACTATTTTGCTGATTTGCCCAAGATAGGGCTGACCAATGAACTTGAGATTGGACTTTTTGGAGAGCTCTCAATAATTGCTATGTCAGGAAAAAAAGAAGAACTTGTTAGAGGCTGGCATTCCTCCCCTGATTCGACTTATGATTTTTCATTTAATAGCAATCGACTTGAGGTTAAGACCAGTACTAGGCCCACAAGAATGGTATGGCTCAGAAGTTCGCAAACAATTCTCAATGCTGATCCTCACTTAACCTACTTAAGTATTTATGCCCCGTTAGATGATGCAGGAATGACTTTGCAAGAATTGGCAACCCAGGTTGGTAAGGAACTTTCACCCACAATAAAATCGATTTTTGAAGAAAAATTGTCTTTTTATGACATTAAAGATTGCAGTAAGCGGTTCGATTATAAGACTGCCTCAGGTACTCCACGATTTATATCATCTGTCGATGTACCTATACCATTAGCTGATAATCCAAGAATTCTGGAAATCCGCTGGAAGTGTAGTTTTGAGAATTTGCCTAACAGTGGTGACCGTTCTAACTGGATTTAAACGACATAAAATTTGTGATGATCCTGTTATGCAACATTTAGTACTTTTGCCAGCAGGAAACTGCCTTGAGAATCAATCGTTTTGTGCGCCAGACACTGGGTTTCCTGGCCTTTAATAACCTTATTATCATGATAACAAGGATGGCAAAAAGCAAAGTAATTTGCGGAAAAAAACACTCTTATCATGATAACTACGGCTACTGCCCAAAACTTCTAATCTTTACCTGCGGAACCACACTGATTAACATAAATAGAATTTTGTATTTAACCCCCGGGGTTACTTTCACAATACCTTTTAGAACGGCTACAAGGCCCATAGCAGCCCGCAAAGTTTCTCGGTAATAAAAACTATAGCCAGAATATTATTGGGCCTTGTAGCGTCTTTATTTTCTGTTTTCTTTTCTTTTTTTGTGGGACGCACAGAGTGCGTCCCCTTGGTTAACTATTTTAACTAAATAAAAGATACTGCTATTTAGCTATAAGGATTATTCTGCTAATTAGCAGTATCTGCATATTTAGCTCGTATCTATGCACTGACTTTCCGAAGCGGTTTTTCCATTTTTCAGTACCATCTGAAATTCGTATTTTCCGCCACGGAAATCCAGGGTTAGCCCATCTTGCTTTCATTGATTGCTATCCGTACCTCTTTGCGTATTTCATCTGAGAGTATCGGACTCATGACATCTACCGGGGTGGGGAAAAAGTGTCCATCTTGAGGAACAACTTTGATGTATCGAAGAACTGCTTCTTGCCCCTTTGTAGTAACCCTATTAACACGCACCCATTTTCCATCTATGAAAGTTGTGGAAAGTTTTAGCAAACCATGCCTCCGGAGTTCATTGATTGCTGTTGCGATCGCATCTCGACCCTCTTTAAACCGCGGGTATAAGGAATCCGTTGAAACGTACTCGTTAGCAAGAACTGCGAGAACTAATATCATCCAAGCTCGTAGACTTAGATACTTATCCCTCTCTTTTCCGTACACACGGACTGGTTCAACATTTTCTGAGTCATCAAGGTCGTCAAAGTCATCGATATCTTCTTCGTCATAATTCATGGGCGTAGACCATCCATTCTTGCCACAGCTTGAGCCATGGCCTCGTTATTTGTGTATACGTAGTGCTTTAAAAGTGTTGAAACCTGGCCGTGTCCGGAATAGTCCTTTAATGTGCGCATATCCGTTACGGAAGCCATATTTGAGTAGGCTGTCTTTCTCAATTGATAGAGTTGGTAGTCATCAACTTCCGCTCTAGTTAGCAAGGCTTTGAAAAGCCGTCGATCGCGCTTTTCATCGCACTTCTTTCCTTTTGTGTTAGGGAAAATAAGGTCTTCATCAGCTGCCCACTTTGCTTTATTAAGCGATTGGTGTCGTCTGTGTATGGAAAGAATTCGCACCTGTTCCTGAGAAAGCGGAAGGGTACGGATAGCGTTTTGCTTTACTGACTGGAAGACTAATCCTTTTCCAGTTTCACGTTGAACTTGCCTTTCTAAAGTGAGTAACCCAGCTTCCCAATCAATATCACTCCACTTAAGTCCTAGTGCTTCACCGGGGCGCGGACCCACCATTCCTCCAATTTCGATGCGGGCATGCATGTAAGGGTCCTTTTTCGCTTCCCTGTACAACTTTTCAAAGTCTTTACGTGGAATTGGTTTGGTCTCAACGGATTTCACTCTTGGCTTCTTTGCATACAGAACCGGATTTCTAGGTAAGTCTCCATGCCTAACGGCAGTGTTATATGCAACCGAAAGTACGCGGTGGGAGAGGTTGATGGTTCCAGCACCTAAACTTTTAGCAACCAAACCAGATAAAAAAATTTCTACTGCTTTGGTCGACAAAGTACTCGCGTTGATATGTCCGATTGCTGGGTTGATCTGGTTGTTGATAATTCCTTTATAACATCTATAGGTAGAGTGCTTGATGCCCATTTTATGAGAAGAGAGCCACCCATCCAGGAACTCGGATACCTTCATCTTCGGGTTTACGGCGTAAGTATTTTCGCCGATTTCGCGAGCGCGTATTTGCTCAGCAACCCAATCTTCAGCTTCGCTAACTTTGTTGAAGTTTTTAGTTCGTAGCTTTCCAGTTACATCCTTGATGGCGGCTTTCCAAACTTTCCTACCATTAGATTTTGGAACTTGATAGATGCTACCTCGGCCGTTAGATCTCTTAGGCCTATTAGATACTTTTTTGCCTGATGCGGGGGAGTCTTGCATTTCTCTTGCCTTTCGCTAAGAGTATTGCGCTTCCCCCGATGTCGAACTCTTCGACTGTTCACAACACTTAGTTACTGGAACTAACACAACTGCATGTTTATTCCCGTGATTAAGCGTTACTACCTCGTTACTACTTAACAATAACTTGCGGTGTTCGATAGTCCTATTGCACTCACTTTTGTGCTCAATTTCTCGGGCCAACAAGTGGGTGGTGAGGGACTCGAACCCCCGACCCGGTGATTAAGAGTCACCTGCTCTACCAACTGAGCTAACCACCCGAAGCATCCAGGCGCCGGAAA
>Ga0209550_10006143_pt1 | contig 11224 bp, 7 predicted proteins | sample LauGreSuBDMM15SN_2_FD_187567 | JGI IMG/M metagenome (GOLD analysis project Ga0209550, IMG submission 187567) | Freshwater lake microbial communities from Lake Michigan, USA - Su13.BD.MM15.SN (SPAdes) (version 5) | ecosystem: Environmental > Aquatic > Freshwater > Lake | place: Lake Michigan, USA... | reverse complement strand
CTTTGATGTTACTTGATGGAAAATATAAGCGAGATGGCGAGCTAGATTTAAACAAACTATTTAAAATTGGCGATGTCACCGAAGCCGTTTTGGAAAAACAAAGTGAAGTTGAAGCGAATAAATCAGGTTTTTTGAAAGTCTTAGCTGGCAAGTTCGAGCCAGAAGCAAAAATTGGTGCTCACTGCTTTGAAAAAGATGGTCATCATCCTGAATGCGATTTCAAAAATCATTGCTGGCGCGAAATTCCGGAGTATTCAGTTTTTGATGTTTGTCACAGAAAAAAGACCGCAGAAAAAATCGTTGATCAAATTGATAGCTACCGAGTTGAAGATCTAAACATTGCTGACTTCCCCAAGGGAATTAAAGAAATTGATGTGAAATCCTATCAGCGAAACAAAACCCATATTGATCAAGAAAAGCTTAAGGAATGGTTAAACAAGCTCAAATATCCTCTTTTCTTCTTGGACTATGAAAGTTTCCAATCGGCAATTCCGCTCTTTAACAACTCTTCCCCATATCAGCAAATTCCTTTTCAGTTTTCGCTGCATGTGCAGGAAAGTGTTGGGGGAGAGCTGAAGCATTTTGAGTTTTTGTATCAAGAAAAATCTGACCCAAGAGAAGATTTTATCAAAGAATTAATCCGACTTTGTGCGGGCGAGGGTAATGTTATGTGCTACTACAAGAGCTTTGAAGAAACTAGAAACAAGGAATTAGCCGCAGATTTCCCAAGTTACGCTAACGCAATTAACAAAATCAGTGAACGAATGATTGATTTGTGGAAGCCATTTAATGATCGCTTAATTTACAGTCCAAAACAACAAGGTTCAGCTTCAATTAAAGATGTTTTGCCAGCTTTTACTAATCTAAATTATAATGAGATGGAAATTGCCAATGGTGGTGAGGCGATGGAAATTTATCTTAATTTTATCAAGGGTAAAGAGGTTGATAAGGTCAAAATGATTGACGATCTTTTACGCTATTGCAAGCTTGATACTTATGCGATGGTTGAGTTGGTGGGGGTTTTAAGATCCAGTATAACTTACTAACCTAAAATAACTTAAAAATAATTAGATGAACAACGCCAATATAAAACATGATGCTGGTGGAAAATCTCGTCCAGCTTGGCCAACTGATTCTAAAATTAGTGCGGTGTTTTCTGATTGTCATAAATATCGCTATCAACTTCGCGAAATTTGGGATGAATCAAAGCCTTTGGTTATGTGGTTGCTAATGAATCCAAGTGTGGCTTGTATTGATTATGCCGATCCAACACTGATAAGAACTGGTAAATTTGCGCGTTCATGGGGTTATGGTGGACAATTAGTCGCCAATGTTCATGCCTATCGCGCTACTGACAAAAATAGACTTCTGGAAGTAAAAGATCCTGTTGGCCCAGAAAATGATGAGATGATTCTTAAAATGGCTAACGAATCCAAAACAATTGTGTTAGCTTTCGGGAAGCCGCCAAAAATGTTGCGTTCACGCGGCCAAGATTTGATTAAGTTACTAAAGCATCATGCAGGGCTTTCTTATTTGCGTCTTTCGCAAGATGGAACGCCGAGCCATCCTCTTTATTTGCCAGCGAATCTTACCCCTAAAGCTTACTAAATTTCCAGTATTGGTAAAGAACTCACAATTTTTATGGTTTCAAGGCTAACTGTTATTACTCTTAACAGCAAATCAAGAGGATAGCGTGGGTTTTTCATGGTCTCAATTGCGAAGTCGTTGGCGTCGTTAACAATACCGCTTTCTTTATGAGTTGAAACTCCTTGGCGCTCCATTACCCACTCAATTGCTGGTTTGCCATTTACTACATATTCGTAAGCTTCAAGTGGAATATTTTCGAGGGTGATTTTGTGATTATAAATGATTTTTGATTTGTCAGTTTCCTTGATAATCTTGGCAAATTTCATTTTTTCAACTCTAAAATCTTCATCTTTTAACATATTAACACCAAGCGCGCCGCAAGAAAAATTAACTGCGTAAGGTTCAACAGTTTCATAATTCAAGTGTAGTGCTGCTAATTTGCGACCAGATTCACTAAATTTCCAAAAATCTTCTGATTTTTTAACTCGTGGAATGCGAGGTAATTCTTTGCTTAAATTATCAGAAAAACGGCTGCGATAATCCTCTGAATGCAAAATTCCATAAATGTAATAAAACAGGTCTTCTTTGTTGATTTTTAAACCTACATCTTGATAAAAATCTTGAAAATGCTTTAAACCAGCATCAGTAATTCCATCTTTAACTGTAAAATTTTCTTCAATTTTTTTATCAAATAAACTCGGGTTTTTTGAGGTTTGATTGCCAAATAAATCACCTAAATTTTCTGCTTCTTGGTTTTGAGATTCTTGAAATCCTGTTTTAGGTTCGAAAAGTTTTAGGGGGAAGCATTGACCATTATCTTGATGTTGAAGATCTGGCAAATTATTGGTGATTAAAACAGAAAAACCACTCCTCGCGCCATTGCCAGCAACATGTATAACCTTATTTTCTACCGAAGCATCGGGGAAAATTTTTGGCATTTGATACCTGCGCTGATTAAAGCTTTTATCATAATAGAGCCATTCCTTTGTGAACGGACGATAAACTGATTCAATAAGATGTTCTTTGCAAAAAGAATGCATTAATCCTCGCTCTAAATCATTCTTAACCATATCAGTCCAGCTAATCTTGGTTGTATCAACAGAAACAAATTTATTAATATCTTTAATTTCCTCACCGGCCGCTTTGGCTTTTTTATAACGATCAAGTTCAGAATTATAAAACCTGATCATTTCTTTCATGTTTTTAGCCAACTTATTTTTTGAAAAGTTGTAGCACCAAGCATCACGATTTGTTGCAACGCCAAGTGAGTAATTTTCAAAAATTACTGCTTGTCCCTTATTTTTCTTATCTCCCAAAGAAATGTGCTGGGCAAAAGATTCGTCTCTTTGGTTAATCCAATCATGATGTTTGTCTGGGGTTATTTCTTGCCAACCATTGATTTGGTTTATTCCATCAATATTGATAAGTTCGCTAATTTTAGTTAGTTTCTCTTCGGTTTTTAAATCATCACCAATGTCATGATAATAAATTTGACCATGTTTCTTTGCTTTTGGATTTTTAACAAAAATTGTAATGGCAATTCCTGTCATTGAACCGCTGCCAAAAATATTTTGACCTTCTTTTGCCTTACCTTGGCTTAGTATGTTTTTGCGAATGTCGCCGCGTAAATTAAAAACATAAATATTAGAAAATTCTTCAGCTAAAGACTTTCTCATGCCATCCATTGCTGATTTTTCAATAAATCCACTTCCGCAAACAAAGCCAATAACTCCAGCATCTTTTATGCGATCACTTGCCCAGCGAATTGAACGAATATAAGAATCATAAAGCCCTTTTGATAAATTGGCTTTTGAGTTTTTAGCGTAAGTTTCTGTGATAGTTTCGTCTAATTTTGGATAAGATATGTTTTGGTTATCGTCATTGGCACTTTCTTGACCAATTGAATAAGGTGGATTGCCAATAATAACCCTAAGATCAAGCTTCTTCTGCCTTGTGCGGCGCGCAGAGTTATCAACTAGAATTTGGCTGACTAAATCTTCTTTTTCGTAAAGTTGGAAAGTGTCGGTTAAACAAATTCCATTAAATGGCTGATAGCCGCCTTCCATAATGCCGTGATAAACTGATTCAATATTGATAGCAGCAATATAATAGGCTAAAAGAACGATTTCGTTGGCGTGAATTTCATTTTTATATTTGTGAGCAAGCTCTTCTTTGCTGATCAGTCCACTTTGTAAAAGACGCGTGATGAAAGTTCCTGTTCCAGTGAAGGGGTCAATTATGTGAACATTCTTGCTGCCTAAAGTTTGATTAAATTCAGTTTTTAGGGCGTGGTTTACTGAATGAATAATAAAATCAACTACTTCAACTGGAGTATAGACAATGCCAAGTTTTTCAACTAGCTTCGGAAACGCACCACGGAAAAATTTATCGTAAAGCTCGATGATGATTTTTTGTTTGGCTTTAATGTCGTTAATGCCTGAAGCTCTTTGTTTAACGCTGTCGTAAAATTTCTGTAGAATATCAGCTTCTTTATCAATGTGATGTTCGCTTAAAGCATCGTTGATACCTTCCATTGCTTTAGAAACCGGATTATTTTTGGCAAAGCTATAACCGTCAAATAAAGCATCAAAAACTGGTTTGGTGATTAAGTGCTGCGCCAGCATTTCAATTGCTTCATCTTTTGAAATTGAGGCGTTTAGATCGTCACGGATTTCATCTAAGAAGTTGTTAAATGATTTTATTTCTCTGGTATTTTGAGGGTTCTCTAAAATTGCTTTGATGCGATCAATATGAGTTTTGGCAATTTTGGCAATGTCTCTTGCCCATTCTTCCCAATGATTGCGATTACCGCACTTTTGAACAACTTTGGCATAAATTGCGCGTTCAACTTCACCAATTTCAAATTCATATTCTATTTCGGTTTGTGGGGATTGATTATTTATCGCCTCGCCAATTGAATTGCCCCCACGAGCCAAATTGCGGTTTTGTAGTTTTTTATTTTCTTCTTTATTTTTTGATTTTGAAGTGAGTTTTGGGGCAACTTTATCAGTTACCATAATAACTTCCATTTTTGATGGGTCTTTTCCAATTAAGTCGAGTTTATTAACAAAGGCATCGAAGCGGTCATCGTGCGAGCGAAGAGCTTGCAAAACTTGCCAAACAACTTTGTAAGTTTTGTTGTCATTTAATGCTTCATGAGGCTCAACTCCAGCAGGAATTACAATTGGTAATACAACATAGCCGCGTTTTTTACCTTCAGCTTTACGCATTACTCTGCCAACTGATTGTACAACATCAATTTGTGAATTTCTTGGTGTTAAAAATAGAACTGCATCAAGAGAGGGCACATCAACACCTTCAGAAAGGCAGCGCACATTTGATAAAATGCGGCAAATATTTTCTTCGGTTTTGGCTTTTAACCAATTAAGTTTTTCTTCTTTTTGGCTGGCATTCATTGAGCCATCAATATGATTTGCTTCGCAAATTAAATTGGTTTTTAAATTTTCTTTTTCTGCTTCTTGATAGGCTTCAACAACCGATTGAAACATTCCCGAGATTTTTTTTGAGCTTACCTTATGGGTTTTGGCATTAGAATTTTTGAAATTTTGCGGCTCAATTACCTGACAGAAGGCAACCGCTTTTTTCATTGGGTTTTGGTCATCAGTTAAATCATTTTGCGCACCTTGCTTCGATAATGCTTTCCAACAACCAATAATTCTTGCGGCATCATCAACTTTTAACTGATTATTTTCATCTTTTAACAAATTTTGCAGACGGCGGGTAATGTGAGCCTCCTCAACCGCTAAAACTAAAACTTTATAATCAACCAGAAGGTCTCTGGCAACAGCTTCAGAAAAATTGATTACAAATAAATCTTTACCATAACGAACTTCATCATCCATTGAAAAGAGATCAATGTCTTCTCTTTTTGCGACCTCCTTAGCAATATCGCCATAAATTCTTGGCGTTGCTGTCATGTAAAGCCTTTTGGCACTTCTGATAAATTCTTGATTGTGAACGCGAACAAAGGCGGATTCATCTTGGTCATCAAAAGTTTGTCCTGTGGTGCGATGAGCTTCGTCGCAAATTATTAAATCAAAGTCAGGTAGGCCATATTCTTTTTGAGCTTTGCTTATTACTTCAATTGAGTGATAAGTTGAGAAAATAACGCTCATGTGGCTTTCGTCATGTCGTTTGGCAATTTCACTTGCTAACCTTCTTGAGTCTGTAGTCGCTGGGTAACGCAGTTCGTGAGCAAAAGTTTGGACAATATCTTCATCTTTTTTGCGCTTCTTACCAATTTCAGAATCGGAACAAACTGCAAAACTATGAAGCAAGGTTTGGGTTTCCTGCGTCCACTCAGAAAGAGTTTGTGACAAGAGGGAAAGAGAAGGAACTAAAAACAACACCCGCTTATTTTTGCCAGCAACTTTTTCTGCTATTTTTAAACTGGTAAAAGTTTTTCCAGTGCCGCAAGCCATTATTAGTTTGCCGCGATCTGCTATCTCAAGTTTTTCTGAAACTGCTTTTAAGGCTTCTTTTTGATGATCACGAAGCTGCTTTTTCGGTTTTAGAATAGGAGTTTGGTTTGGCTGATATTTTGACCAATCAATTTGACTATTTTCTAAATCGTTTAAGTCAATTTTTGTTACTGGTGGTTGCTGGTTTTGTAGTGCATCTTCAGCATGTTCTGACCAATGATTTGTAGTGCTAACAATGATTCTGTGAGTAAAATTTTTCTTACCAGAAGCGGTAAAAAAACTATCAATATCAGCTTTTCTTATTTGGTAACTTTCATCATAAAATTTACACTGAATGGCATGAAATTCATTTGTGCCACGAGTTTTAGCCACCAAATCAATCCCAGCATCTTGCGAATTTAAACCTTCTTGTTTTGCCCAAATAGAATATGTCCAAACATCTTCATATAAATCTTTATAAAGATTCTCATTTTTAAAATATTGGATCACCAACTCTTCAAAATAAGTTCCTTGCTCTCTTGTGGTTTGAGAGTTCTGGCGGAAGGTTTTTAATAGATTTTGTAGGTTAGTCATCTTTTTAGTATCAAAATTTATCATTAATTAGGAAGTAAGTCTGCTCACTATTTTTTTGAAACGAACTCAAACGCTTCATCAAAATTCCACTCGATTTTGTAAGGTAAAAGTACATCCATATCAACTCTGAAAGCTAGTCAGAGCCTCTTTTTGAGCGATAAATCTTTTTATTTCAACCAAGTTAATTTTATTGACCTGCATTTCAAAAGTGGCCAATTGCTCTATTAAAAAAACCATATCGGTGTAATCTATATCTTTTATCCATTGAGCGTGCATTTTGTATGCTGAAAAACATACTTTGTGTTTGTGTAATAAACTATTCCAACTCGACTGATCTGTAATCTTATATTGATCTAAAGAGTTATCACCTCTCCATATCCCAACCACTTCGCGGCAATTATTACATATAAGAAAATCTCCAGTTTGTCTGTGATCACCAAGCCCGAATGTACCAATATATGAAGCAGAAATATTTCTATGGGTGGGTGAGAACTTTTTCTTTTCACAGCCGATGCATTTAATTTTTTTATGTGATTCCTTTTTCTTAAAAAGATGATATATGCACTGCAATAATTTTAATATATTTTTACGACAGCTCCACAAGATAAAAAGGACAAGACCTATTATAGCGACATTAATGCCTATATAAGATGCCAATTCTTTGAACTCTGTAATTGTGCCCTCTATACCTAATATTTTCATTCTTTAGTTATTTAACTCGTTAGACTTTTTGGCAAATGCTGTTGCGTCATCTATCAGTTTCTGAATCATTACAATTCGTCGTCTACCTCAATTTGGTGTTTATATTTTGTTATATCATCAAGATATTGTCTCTCACTCTCATCTTTAAATTTGTTTTTGTGCTTATTAAGTGATGAAAGTTTTTCGTGAATGCTTTTATATATTATTTGTTGAGCCTGATTTGAGAGGAGGCTCTCATTATAATCATCCATTTGAATTTCATTACTCAGATAATCATTTAATATTCTCATTAATCCATTTTTGTCTATTTGGTCAATGGGATTCCACGAGCTGTTTTCAGAGTGAAAAAAATATCCTTTATTATCTTCAATTTTTAAGACTTTCATATATTTTCTTTCTTTCATTATAAGATGTTTCTCCCGCTTCTAAGCAACTCATTGTTACTTCAAAAGTACTTAATTTTTCCCCATTTGTTGATAAAAGGTCTTTACTAGTTGGTACTCCAGAATAAATTTTATATTTAACCTCACCATTTATCCTCTCTTTTTTTGTAAATAGAATATAATCAGGATTTATTGAGGCACCTACTGTGCTATTGTGCGTTACTAGCACAACCGGCATATTTTTGGAAATATCTTTTATGATCTCGTTTACTTCTTTCTTAAGGAATAGATTATCAAAAGATGATTCGGGTTCATCAATTAGCAATATATCATATTTGTTGGAATCTTGAATTTCTTGAAGAAGATTAAATTCAGCCGTTTCTCCACCAGATATTTCAGCTTCATCTTCATTAAGGATTTTATATTCAATCTTTGCAAAGAATTTATAATAGTCGCGGGCTTCAATTCCTTCAATTTTCTTTAATTCTCGAAGATATTCAAATGGTTTTTCATATTTTTTAAATGCATCCCCAAATCCCTTGTTTGTTCCACTAATTTTTTTTATTTCTGCAGCACCATTAAAACTACTGGATTTGGCTATTATTCTAAATCTTTGAATTTGTTTACTTTCAATTATCCGTTCTAATCTAACAAGTCGAGCGATTGTATCAAATTTTTTGGTTTTTGTTAAATTTATAATCACCTTGTATAAATCTACTTCCTCTATCTGAGTAATTGCAGTTTTTATAGCTAATTTACTTCTTATATCTCGAATTAAGTCATTAATCCATTCACATTTCAACTTCTCCTCTTCATTTAATGTATATTGCCCCATAAGGTCTACAAGCAATTGTTTTAATTTTCCTAATGGTACATATTTATCAATTGTTGATCTGAAGTCTATATTTGAATGAAGATGACGGACGGAGGTTATTAATTTACTAAGACCAGATTGATCTAAAACTTCAAACTGTTCCTCTCTAAATAATTTTGCTTTCGAAAAAATATCAAGTCTTTCAGACTGGTTAGCGTGTTTTATAAGCGATTCTATATAGTTAGATATTATCTTCTCATCTTTTTCAAGATCAATAGGTATAACATCATTAATAACACTTTGAAACTGCTTTAAATATTGATCCGATAGTAGGCTATTTTTTTCTTCTATTGATCTTTCAAATTCCTCTGATTCTTTTTTTTTATTTCCGCTAATCAAAGAAAATTGTTCAATATATTTTACTTTTGTTTCCGATTTATTAAATTCTCTACTTATCTTGTCTAGAGTGTGAGATTTTCCAGATGATCTTCCTCCTAGAACCACATTCAATCCTGTAGATAATTGTTGACCATCATCAAATATTTTGAATAAGTTATTACCTTCTTCTCTAGATAAAAAAACCTTTCTTTTATCGCTAAGACAATTCTTAACAGCAGAGAATTCAGCCGTTTCACAAGTTAAGAAGGTTTGTCTAACTGGCATCGTTTTTAAATTTTCTGACATTCTGCTATCGCTAAAATAAACTGGCACAAGGTCGCTACTATCTTTGGTACAATATATAAATTTCTTAGGACTAGAGACTTCGCCAGCAGTAATATAGGGAGAAAGATTTTGAATATAGTTTTCTGATAAAGAAGGCTTCTTATCGTAGTGAGGTATTAATATATATTTACCAAGATCTTGGTAAATTTCTTTAAGCTGGTCAACAGATATTATATCGTTAGGGGTTTTAATTAATTTCTCAATCTCAGCACATTTTTTGGCGAAATCTATAAGATCATTCTCATCAGATATTAAAAGTAGATGACCATCTTCTAAATTAATCTCAATGCCAGGGTATACTTTTCCGCCTATTTCTTCATTAATTTTATAGTATTGACTTAGGTCAAACATGTTATGATTGGTAATGGCAATCGCATCAAGACCGGCGTCAGCAAAGTATTTCTTTATAGTATTTATATCAAAAACAAAAACAGCATCACTTAGGGTTGCAACTGTATGTAAATGAAAATCTATTTTGATCATGAATTTGAATTATCTTATGATTTGAACCTCTACACCAAGACTAAGTTCCTTCCAAACTTTATCTGCCGTTAGCGCCGGGAGCTTTTTATGTTTAGCTAGAGCTAAGCAAGCTCTATCCCCCAACGAAAGTCCGTGAACCTTAGTAATCTCATCAAGCGAAGCCGCAATAATAGCCTGCTCAACATCAAAATCAACAATATGTAAAAAAGTATCTTTCAAAGATTTTATCACCTCTTCTTGCCCAAAACCCTTTCTAGCTAAAACTGTTATTACTTCGGAAAAATTTACACTAGATACTATTGCGTCATCTAGTCTTTCCGACACTTTTTCATGCCCCTGCTCCATCTTAAGCAATGCTAATATTGCTGAAGAATCGAAAATAATTTTATTCATTTAGATCTCCTCTTTTTTTCTCATTTCTAAAAGTTCATCAACAAAACTTCCGGCGCTACTTTTAAAGAGCTGTTGAAGTTTTTGTAATGACTGTTTTGGGCTATGAACTATAATATCATTATCCGCAGATAATTTAACTACAACTTCATCGCCTGCTTTTAAGTTTAACTGTTTTCTGAACATAGCTGGAATTATCATTCTGCCATTTTCACCGACTGTTACATTAAATTCTCTCATATTTCCTTAGTTCCTATTTTAACCTTTTAACCTTATTTCCTGTCTTAACGAGATATTTTTATCCTTTATTTAAAAAGGGTAATATTATATATAATAACCCTAAATTATAAATTGTCAAGAAATCACATCACCCTACCCTAAGTTTATAAAAATCCAAAAAACTCTTTACCTCTTAAAAGTAGGTAATATAATCAGCTTTATATTACCTACTAAGAATTTTAAAGAAATCTTAAAAAATGGGCAACGAACTTCAAATTTCCAAAATCGAAAATTTTAACCTCGCGACGATCGAGGAAATTTCCGAAGAAATTATTTGGCTCGAAAATTTCACTTCCAAGGCAACTCAAAAAACTTACAAAGCAACAGTTAAAAAATTCTGCGCCATGTTCGAAATCCAAAATATCGAACAATTGAGATTAGTTACCTCAATGCACATTATAAAATTTCGTGATGCAATGAAAGCTGCTGGTGAAAAAAATGCCAGCATCAATAACCGTTTATCTGGCCTCTCGTCGCTTTTCAAACATTTAATTGAGCGCCAAGTTATTAAATCCAACCCTGTTTATGGTGTCAAAGCCATGAAAAAAGATTATCGCAAGGTGCAGAGTAGGGCTCTTTCTAATGCCGAAGTGGATGCAATTTTAAAACAACCCGATACGACCAAGATCGTTGGGCTGAGAGATAAGGCGATGTTGTCCATACTATTCAATGTTGGAACTAGGGTAGGTACTATTGCCGCGCTTAGAGGCAAAGATATCTATGAAGAAAATGGTTACATGATTTTTGATATGCACTTGAAGGGTGATAAAAGAAATCCGGTGGCGGTGAATTCGCACATTCAGGCCAATCTTAAGAATTATTTTGAGGTGATGGGTTATTATGTCAAA
>Ga0209550_10006142_pt1 | contig 11225 bp, 9 predicted proteins | sample LauGreSuBDMM15SN_2_FD_187567 | JGI IMG/M metagenome (GOLD analysis project Ga0209550, IMG submission 187567) | Freshwater lake microbial communities from Lake Michigan, USA - Su13.BD.MM15.SN (SPAdes) (version 5) | ecosystem: Environmental > Aquatic > Freshwater > Lake | place: Lake Michigan, USA... | reverse complement strand
CGCGCAGGCGGTCATGCGACTGTGCAGGTGCTGGATGCCACGCAAGCCCTGGCAGTAGACAATGCTGCGGACGTCATCGCGCGCAAGGCAGGTCGAATCGACATTCTGGTGAACTCCACCGCCTTGCCAACCTTTGGAAAATTTACTGAGCTGACCGATGAAGATTGGGAGCGTACCTTTCAAAGCAAGTTGATGGTTTACGTGCGAACGATGCGTGCTGTGCTACCCCATATGATTGCGGCAGGTAGTGGAACGATCGTGAACATTTCGGGTAAAGCAGGGCGACTACCTTCACCTGCTCATTTACCCGGTGGGAGCATGAACGCGGCCATCAATCTGCTCACAAAAGGGATCGCAGACGCCTACCAGCATCAGGGAATTCGTGCGAATACGATCGCGCCAGGCCCCATTGCATCCGAGCGACTCAATGCCTTGACCGCACAACTCGCAACGATTGCGACAGCCAACCCTGAGTTTATGGCGCGTAAGGGGGAGCCTGAAGATGTCGCGCGCGCAGTGGCTTGGCTTGCGAGCCCGTTATCAGAATTTATGAATGGGATTGTGTTGCCTGTGGATGGCGGATCAATCCCGACTGTTTGATTGTTGTTTTAAAAATAGAAGAAAAATTTCGGTAAGCCGACAAGGAGACGTAGATGACTAAGCTATTCAAAACACTCGTGGGTATTTCTTCCATTGTGCTGGGTTGCAGTGCAAGCGTTATGGCGCAAGACGCTTATCCCTCTAAAGCGATTAAGCTCATTGTTCCGCTCGGGGCAGGTGGTGCGACGGATGTCGTCGCGCGTGTCGTTGCAGGAAAGCTCTCGCAGCGCTTGGGACAGCAGGTGGTTGTTGAAAATCGTCCGGGTGCAGAGGGCGTCATCGGCGTTAATGCGGGTGCAAAGGCGGATCCGGATGGTTACACCTTGGTGCTTGGCTCTAGTACGACTTTGGCCGCTAATTTCCACTTACGTAAGAGCTTGCCGTTTCACCCGACCAAGGACTTAGAGCCGGTATCGATGGCGTTGAAAGATTTCTACAACATCTTGGTGATTGGCTCTAACGTTCCGGCGAACACGCTTCAAGAATTTATTGCCTTGGCAAAGGCGAATCCGGGAAAATTTAACTATGGCACAGCCACGGTCGGTTCCAAGATTTGTATGGAAATGTTCAAGACTGCCGCGGGTATCGACTTAAAGACGATCAACTATAAGAGTTCGCCTCAGGCGCTCAATGATCTGATGGGAGGGCAATTAGAAATTATTTGTGAGCCCGTTGCGACCTCGGTTCCAAACATCCGGTCTGGCAAAATTAAGTCGATTGGGGTGACGAGCTTGACGCGTGTGCAACAGGCTCCAGAATTACCAACGGTCACTGAACTTGGTTTGCCTGGCTTTGACTACAGCGCCTGGGTGGCAGTATTTGCTCCAGCTAAGACGCCTAAGCCGATCATCGACAGGTTAGCCAAGGAGTTAGCCATCGTGCTGGCGGATCCTGAGACGGACGCAAAAATTCGATCGATTGGTGCCGCCCCAATGATTGGTGGTCCGAAAGAGCTAGCGGCTTTGCTTGATGCAGAGATCGCGCGGGCGGGGAAGGTTGTGAAAGACGCTGGGATTCAGCCGGAATAGTTTCATGAATGCGAAGCCCAGAATATTTCTAGTGCATGCCGTGGATGTCTCCATGGCGCCTGCCTCAAACAGTTTTAAGAAGCTGTGGCCAGAAGCGAGCATTGTCAATTTGTTAGACGAATCGCTTGCGATTGATATGTTGATCGACGGAAAAATGACACCGCGCATGGTCGAGCGCTTTGCTCGGCTCGGGCAGTACTGTGTCGATGCCGGTGCGGATGCCATCCTGTTTACCTGCTCGGCGTTTGGTGAGGCTATCAATCACCTTAAGACCTTGCAGCGCATTCCGATCCTCACGCCTAATCAGGCGCTATTCGAAGAGCTGCTGGCGATCGGTGGTAAGGCCGCGATGCTGACCACCTTTACGCCATCGGTACAGGCGCTGCGTAGTGAGTTGTCGGAAATGGCTGCAGCACAACACCTCAAGCCTGACGTCGATTCTTTTATGGTGGAGGGTGCATTAGATGAGCTCTTGGCGCACCGCGGACCCGAGCACGATCGATTAATAGCGCGGCGGGTCAACGGCCTGGCTCAATATCCAACAATCGTCTTGGGTCAGTTTTCAATGGCGCAGGCTGCGTTGCATCCTGATGTAAAAACGAGTGCGAGAATTTTAACAACACCAGATTGTGCCGTAAGAAAACTTAAAGGCTTGCTCAGCGCCTGATTTTCTTAAAAGATGAGAGCGGCGTTCGCAAAGCTGCTCACGCCGCTGTACTCTCTAGAAAAACGCCTGAATCCCTGTTTGTGCACGACCAAGGATGAGGGCGTGCACATCGTGCGTACCTTCGTAGGTGTTGACGACCTCAAGGTTGACGAGGTGACGCGCCACGCCATACTCATCCGAGATGCCGTTGCCGCCCAACATGTCACGCGCCAACCGTGCCACGTCCAAGGCTTTGCCGCAAGAGTTGCGTTTCATGATTGAGGTGATCTCAACGGCGGCCGTGCCTTCGTCTTTCATGCGACCCAGACGTAGACAGCCTTGTAGGCCAAGTGTGATTTCGGTTTGCATATCCGCGAGTTTTTTCTGGATCAGTTGGTTGGCTGCTAGAGGGCGTCCGAACTGTTTGCGATCTAGCGTGTACTGACGCGCCATGTGCCAGCAGAATTCTGCGGCACCCAAAGCACCCCAGGCGATACCAAAGCGCGCAGAGTTCAGGCAGGTGAAAGGACCTTTGAGCCCAGACACGCCTGGCAACATCTGCTCGTCGCTGATCTCAACGTTGTCCATCACGATTTCGCCAGTGATCGAAGCGCGCAGCCCGACCTTGCCATGGATGGCGGGTGCAGACAGGCCTTTCATTCCTTTCTCAAGGATAAAGCCACGAATGCGTCCATCGTGATCGCCGCCCACACACTTGCCCCAGACGACAAAGACGTCCGCGATGGGTGAGTTAGAGATCCACATTTTGTTGCCGGTCACCAAATACCCATTCGCAGTTTTGACCGCACGCGTTTCCATCCCTGCGGGGTCAGAGCCGTGATTAGGTTCGGTCAAGCCAAAACATCCAATCCATTCTCCGCGCGCGAGTTTAGGGAGATACTTTTGTTTTTGTGCTTCGCTACCAAACTCGTTGATGGGCAACATCACGAGGGAGGATTGCACACTCATCATCGAGCGGTAGCCAGAGTCGACACGCTCTACTTCGCGCGCGATCAAGCCGTAGCTGACATAGTTCAAACCCGAACCGCCATACTCGGTGGGGATGGTCGCGCCAAGCAACCCGAGTGCACCCATCTCGGGGAAAATATTGACATCTGTTTTTTCGTGGCGAAAGCCCTCGAGCACGCGTGGTGCGAGTTTGTCTTGGCAGTAAGAGCGTGCGGCATCGCGCACCATGCGCTCTTCGTCGGTAAGTTGGCTGTCCAGTAAAAGGGGATCTTCCCAATTGAAGGTGGCGTCAGAGGCCATGAAGTGCTCCAGATAATTAACTATTGAATATAAAAATTGTACGAGCGGTCAGCGGTGTCGCTTGCCAAAGACCTCAAGCTTTTTGGGCTGCGGCCCGAAGCTTCGAAATAGTAGTTGTTGGCGTGATGGCTTCTGGATCAATCAAACAATGAATAATCGCAGGCAGGCCACTTGCGACCGCACGCTCGAAAGCGGGGCCAAACTCTTCAGTTTTCTCAACACGCTCACCATGTCCGCCGAACGCGCGTGCGTAAGCCGAGAAGTCGGGGTTTTTGAGCTGCGTGGCAGAGATGCGTCCTGGGTAGTGCTTTTCCTGGTGCATACGAATCGTGCCGTACATGCCGTTATCGACAATCACGACAACAAGCGGAAGGTTGTACTGCACAGCCGTCGCAAACTCCTGGCCGTGCATCATGAAGCAACCATCGCCAGCAAAACAAACAACGAGTTTGTCAGGCGCAATACGTTTCGCGCCGACGGCGGCGGGCAGGCCGTAACCCATCGAGCCAGAGGTCGGAGCGAGTTGTGTCCCAAATTGCGTAAAGCGATGAAAACGATGTAGCCAGGTTGCAAAGTTACCCGCACCGTTCGCCATGATGGCGTCGGCGGGGAGTTTGGATTCTAGGTATGCCATCACCCCGCCCATTTGCAAGGCGCCCGGCGTCTTGATGGGGACTGGGTCGCTCCAGTTCAGGTAGCTTTGGTGCATGGAGGCGGTGTCAGCAGCCCAAGGGGTCGCCGAGGGCGCAGTCAGAGCACTGAGTTCTGATGCAAAGGCAATGGGTGAAGCGTTGATCGCGACTGCCGCGCGGTAGACGCGCCCCAGTTCACCGCTATCTGGGTGCACATGAACCAAGGTTTGTTTTGGTACGGGGATATCAAAGAGGGTATAGGCCTGACTAGGCATCTCGGACATGCGTCCGCCTACGAGCAGCACCAGATCTGCATCTTGAATGCGCTTTAATAAATCGGGGTTCAGGCCGATGCCTACATCGCCGATGAAGCAAGGGCTGGTCGCAGGAAAGAGCATCTGTCGACGGAACGAGACCGCGACCGCAAGCTTGAAGCGCTCTGCAAACTCTACAAATTGTTTGACGGCTGTGGCGTTCCAGCGGGCGCCACCAAGAATGGCGACGGGCGCCTTGGCTTGCGCCAAACGCTTAGCAAGATCGGCCATCTGACCCGTAGACGGTGCGGAGTCGATCGCTTCGTAGTGAGGCGCGTCGGGCACCGTTGCAAGTTCGACCAGCATGTCTTCAGGCAGAGCGATCACGACGGGACCCGGGCGCCCTGAGGTGGCGACGTGAAACGCACGTGAGAGGATTTCTGGGATGCGAGCTGGATCGTCGATTTCGGTGGCCCATTTAGCCGCTTGCCCGAACACGGCCCGGTAATCCATCTCTTGGAAGGCTTCGCGTTCGCGCATGCCGCGTTCGATCTGCCCGACAAACACAATCACGGGTGTTGAGTCTTGTTTTGCGATATGAATGCCAGCTAGAGCATTCGATGCGCCGGGCCCCCGAGTGACCATGCAGATACCAGGTTGACCGGTCAGTTTTCCATGTGCGTCAGCCATCATGGCGGCACCGCCTTCCTGACGACAAACAGTGACGTCGATATTGACGTCCACGAGTGCGTCGAGCACGGCTAAAAAGCTTTCGCCCGGCACGCAAAACACATGCTTGACACCATGGCTGACCAGTTGACCAACAAGAATTTGACCGCCGGTGCGCGGGTTTTTGGCTGAAGGGGCTTGGCTCATTATTTTTTAGTCATTTATTGTGAAAGGAATGGGCTTAATCATATCTTGTTGCAGAGGCGTTTTACCCGGCAACCCCAATTAAATTGAGGCGCCCAGCCACTCGCATAGGTCGCGATCTGCCAGCAAGGTGTCGGCAATCGGATCTCTGGCGGCTAGGCGGTGTTGCAGCACTAAATCTGCCAGTCTTGCCCGGATGGGCATGGCAGCGTTTTTGGCTTCCCAGCGCATCCCCGCCATCGTCACGACATGGTAGAGCGCGCTGGCCACTTGCCGGGCTTGTTCCGAAGTATTGGATGCACTTGCGCTCTCGGCAAACGCAAAGGCACGCTCCATGCGCTCCGCTTGCAGAGCCGCCAACGCGGGTGAAACCGGCGTACCGTCTGCTAGCAGTGCCTCCACATGCGCACGCAGCGCAGGCAGGGCGTCCTCACGCTGAATCGCGCGCAAGACATCTAGGGCAACGATGTTGCTTGTCCCTTCCCAGATGGAGCCTAGGTGCGCGTCGCGCAGCACGCGTGGGTCGCTCCACTCTTCGATATAACCACAGCCTCCGCGCACTTCCATCGCGTCACCAGCGACCTTGCGGGCATCGCGGCAGGCGCGAAACTTGATCAGGGGCGTCATGATCCGCATCAAAGGACGCTTGCTTGGATCTTCGTCCGCCGCGGCCAGTGCCTGTGCCGTTTGATACACCATCGTCCTCGCCTGCTCGGTCGCCATCGCCATTTTGCTTAACTGACGCTGCATCAGAGGCATGTCGACTAGGCGTTTGCCAAAGGCGCGACGATTTTTTGCGACATACAAGGCCTCTGTTAAGGCCCGACGCATCAAGCCCGCCGCACGGACACCGTTGGAAAGGCGCGAGTTGTTGATCATGTCGGCCATTTGTTTGAAGCCCGTGCCGCGTTCACCGACGAGCCAAGCAAAGGCGCCTTCAAGGCGAATCTCGCCACTCGCCATTGAGCGTGTGCCAAGCTTATCTTTGAGTCGCAGAATGCGGTAATTGTTGGGCGTGCCGTCGGGACGCGTGCGCGGCAGCAGAAACAGCGAGACGCCATGCAACCCATCGACGGACTCAGAGCGCGCCAGCACCATTGCGAAGCCAGCATCGGGATTAGAGCAGAACCATTTATCCCCAGTGAGCAACCAGTCGCCGGCGGCGTTCTGCTGCGCTTGCGTGGCGGTGGCACTGACGTCAGAGCCGGCACCTTGTTCTGTCATGAACATGGCGCCTTGGTGCAAGGCATCAAAGTCCTGTGTGGTGACCATGGGCAGCACTTTTTCGACAAGCGTTGAATCGCCGAATTTTCGTAAGGTGCGCGCCAAGGAGTCGGTCATGCTAACGGGGCAGCACAAGCCGAATTCCGCTTGAACAAATAAATAGGTCAACGCATATTTTGCAGCCGGTGGCATAGGGGTGGGCCACCCCAGAACGCCCCCGCGATGGGAGAGAGCAGCCAGTCCGAATTCGCTGTAGGCGAAACGCTCTAGCTCGACGTAAGCGGGGTGCTTGTTGACGTGCGATACATCAATGCCCGCGCGGCTACGTACGGATAATGTCGGCGGGTGCTTATCGGCCACGCCCGCTAAGTCATCAAGCAGTGAGCCTGCAAGGGCGCCAAGCCTAGTCAGGTGTGGCAACAAATGCTGGTGTAGTTCCTTCGGAAGATAGCAGGCGAGGAGGTCTTTACCCGAGTCCGCTTCAAAAAGGTTGATGCCGTGTGCATCCGGAACGGGATGGGACATGCTGTCTCCGAAAGTGAACTTAAGCGTGAAGTCGAGCTAGCGTTTCTTGGGCGATGGCTAGACTGGAGGTTAATCCAGGGGACTCGATGCCGAACAGATTAACCAGTCCGGGCACGCCATGTGTTGCCGGCCCGACGATCATGAAGTCTGCAGCGGGCTCGTGTGGCCCAGAAACTTTTGGCCTGATGCCAGTGTAGCCAGGGGACAGGCTCGCATCAGGCATCCCGGGCCAGTAGGTGCGCACCGCTTCATAAAAACCAGCGCAGCGATTGGCATCGATGTCATAGTCGACCTCATCAATCCATTCGGTGTCTGGACCGAATTTGGCTTGGCCACCGAGATCCAGTGTCAGGTGTACGCCTAGTCCAGCGTGATGTGGTGTCGGATAAATCAAGCGGGTGAATGGAGCTTTGCTTTGCAGCGTGAAATAACTACCTTTGCATAAGTATTCGGTCGGAATGGATGCTGGGGGAATGCCGCGAATGGTACGCGCCAGTGTCGGCGCGTGTAGACCCGATGCATTGATCAGCACATTGCAGCTCAATTGCATCGCATCTGAACCACCAAACTGTAGAGTGAATCCTCCCTCACGACGCACGTCGCCTGATAACAAGGGCGTGTGGAAAACGCACTGTGCACCAGCGTTTTCGGCATCACCTTGATAGGCAAGCATCAAGCCATGGCTATCAATGATGCCTGTGGACGGGGAGTGCAGGGCGGCCGTGCAAAACAATGCTGGCTCAAGCGCTTGCGCTTGGGCCGCGCTGAGCAACTCCATGTCGTCTACGCCGTTGATGCGGGCCTTGCTCAAAATATCATCAAGCTTGGCGATTTCATCTTGACTGGTCGCGACGATGAGTTTACCGATACGTTTGTGAGCGACGCCTTTTTCTGCGCAGTAAGCGTAAAGCATTTTTCTGCCTTGTACGCAGAGCTTTGCTTTCAAACTGCCAGCAGGGTAATAGATGCCAGCGTGTATGACTTCAGAGTTTCTTGCGCTCGTGCCGGTGCCTATCCCTTCAGCAGCCTCGACCACCATGACTTCACGTCCAGAGAGAGCGAGTGCGCGCGCAATCGCGAGTCCGACAACGCCAGCACCAACAACGATGCAATCAATATCCGTGCTCATGTTGTTTAAGGTTTGGTGTCAGTGGGTGAGGGAGTCAAGTCGTAGCCGCCCGCGTGATAGATTAAGGGGAGACTATCGTTGCGTGCGCAGTGCTCGACTTCACCAACAAAAATAAAATGATCACCTTCCTCGTAACGGCTACGATTCGCGCATTCAAACCAGGCGGAACAGTTTGCTTGAAGCCTAGGCGAGCCGTTGGGAGTAGTCGTTAATGCCACGCCCTCGAAGCGCTCGGCTGCGGTGCCCTTTGAAAATCGTTGAGCAAACATCATTTGATCGGCTGCCAACACTTGAATGACATAACGATCGCACTGTTGAATCGTCGCAAGCGAGGAGGAGTTGCGTGAGAGACTCCAAACGACTAAAGGCGGATCGAGCGAAACCGAATTGAATGAGCTCGCCGTCAAACCAACCGGCGGTTGACCAGGCAACGATGCCGTGATGATCGTCACGCCGGTGGGGAATCGTCCGAGCGCAGATTTAAAAAAGTTGGAATCAAAGTCCGGTGATGAGGCATGCATATTAGGGAGAGATCCGTCCAAGTGTCCAGCCGTTGGCGCTCGAGGGCACGTATGTAAGACGATCATGCAGACGTGAGGGGCGACCTTGCCAGAATTCAAAATATTCGGGTTTGAGGCGATAGCCGCCCCAGTGCGGCGGGCGTGGTGGTGTGTCACCGAACTTGGCTGCCATGGTTTGTTGACGGGCTTCTAGTTCAGCGATGGTGGTGGGTTGGCTTTGCGCGGATGTCCAGGCACCAATGCGTGAGCCAAGCGGACGACTGTGAAAGTATTCGTCAGATTCGTTTGCAGAGACCTTCTCAATTAAGCCCTCGATCCGAATGGTGCGCTCAAGAGACTGCCAAAAAAATAAAAGAGACGCCCAAGGCTGCGCGAGCAAGTCACGTCCCTTGCGGGATTCATAATTTGTATAAAAAACAAAGCCATTCTCATCGTAGCCCTTGAGCAATACGATACGTGCCGAGGGCCTGCCCTGTGCGTCGGCGGTTGCCAGTGTCATGGCGGTGGGCTCGGGCACTTTATCTTCGAGCACCTGATTAAACCAATGCCCAAATTGCTCGTAGGGGGAGCGCTTAGCGTCTTTTTCTAGCAGGGTGTGCTTATCGTAACTCTGGCGAATATCTGCGATCGACATGATGTTGCTCCGTGGCGGCTAGGTCTACCGCACTGCCCGCGCGAAGGTACCAAAGCCATAGGAGTTAGTGTACCGTGAGGAGCAGAGCCTAATGCTGCGAGGCCATCTGATTTTAGGGCTTCATGCCCTCAGTTGCGGGACTGCAATTGCCGAAGGCATCGAACGAGCTCCATCAGTCGTGGGTCGTGTATGCCAGCGGAGTCGAGAGCGTCTGCTGTCTGCGTAACATACTCGAGGCAGGTCCCATAGGTGCCTTGGGCACGCAGGATGATTTCAATCAAGGCGTCCTGAGGTGGTTCGTTGACATAGGCGGGGCCCGCTTGGTTGATGACAAAAGCCAACCCTTGTACCGGCCCGTCGGGTGTCATGCAGTCTAGCCAAGTGGGGTGGTAGGCCCCCGTACCCATTTCTCTTTTCCACACGGAGGAAAAGGTTGACCGCACATGTTCGGCCGCCACCCGGAAAACCATCCCCTGACAGGTTCCACTTTGCTCAAGCCCAAAGACTAGCCCCGGAACTTCGGGGGTTCCACGATTAATGCGTGACCATAGGCAAAGCGCGCGATGGAAGCCTTGAATATGCGCGGGGCGTTTTTCTGTGAAGTCGAACTCTGGTCGCCATATCAATGAACCATAACCAAAAATCCAGACGTCTTGGCCTGGGGCCCAGCTCTGCAGCGTGGTCTCGATGGATTCAGCCATTTTTTGCTCAGACCAGCGCACGAAGGCGCTCACTGCAGGAGGCGAAGGTAGGTTGGCAAATCGCGTCATGGCCTTAACTCAATTAAGTTCGATCTTGAGGGGGAGTGGGCGCATCTGCATCTGGAGCGCTAGTTTTTTTTTCGTGCTTTTCAGCATCGTCGGTGAACCAGCGGACCGCACCTAGCCCAACCGCAGTTAGCCAGAAGAGTGGCATCACCCCCATGAGGGTTCCGAGTGCCCCAAAGGCCAGCGGAAGCGCCACTTGGCAACCGTTAACTAGCGCCATACGCAAGCCGAAGGCCTCCCCCGCTCTGCCGCTTGGTGCATGCTGTTGCAACAGGGCGAGAATGCTTGATTGTGTCGAGCCTAAACCAAGACCCAATAAGAATGAAAGCGACATAAGAATCCAAACTTGCTCGAAGAAGGGGTAGAGCAAAAAATTCAGGCCTGTGACCACTAGCGCAAAATTGATCAGTTGCCAGGGTCGAACGCGACGCAGCACCCAAGGGAGTGCCAGTCGGATCACGATGGTTGCCGCGGCAAAGGAGGCCAGGATCAAGCCGATGGTTGTGGGCGATAACCCCACATGCACCCCAAAAATTGGTACGACAAAGGTGTGGGTATCCCAGGCCGCTGAAAGCAACATGTTGGCGATAAAGACTTTCCGAAGCGATGGACTACTAAATAAATCATTGACGCTTTGTTTTTGTGTCACAGGCGTCGACTTGATGTGTGAGGCCTTGAGATAGCCCCGCATGCCCAGCAACCCGATGAGGCCGACCAGTGGCGCGACGGCGAGCAAGGCAAAGACCGAGCGATAGCCCAGGTAGTCGATCGATACGCCAGCGACGAGAGGTCCGATGAGGCCGGAGGTCGCCATCGACAAAGAAAGCCAGGAGAAGTTGCGCAGGCGCTCCTCGCCCGTGCTGAGGCCCATTTGTCGTTGGGCTGCGATCTGCAGGGTCATGTGCCCGACGCCAACAAGCGTCGCTGCGATGATGAGGCCTGTCAGACTTTGCCAAACGACAGGCAGAGCCGTCCCGATCACCACGAAAATGATGCTCGCCCGCATGGGTTTCCAGGGACCGATGTCATCGATGAGTCGGCCTGCTTGGATAGAGAACAGCATCGGCAGCAGGGCAAAAACAGCGATCAGGATGCCGACTTCGAGGGTGCCTTGACCTAATTG
>Ga0209550_10006141_pt1 | contig 11229 bp, 10 predicted proteins | sample LauGreSuBDMM15SN_2_FD_187567 | JGI IMG/M metagenome (GOLD analysis project Ga0209550, IMG submission 187567) | Freshwater lake microbial communities from Lake Michigan, USA - Su13.BD.MM15.SN (SPAdes) (version 5) | ecosystem: Environmental > Aquatic > Freshwater > Lake | place: Lake Michigan... | reverse complement strand
CAGACCACTACCGATCGCTCGATCATCCACCGAATCATCCAAAGCTGCTCCACGCTGCCAACCAGCACCAGCACCAGCACCAGCACCAGCACCAGCAGCTCGAACGCGATGCTGTTGCTCTGGACCGCTCTAGATGTGCACTGCAAGGCAGGGATGGTGATGATCCTTCGACTGCAACGTATACTTGCGCCGGCTGCGGATCAAAAATCGTCGGGTTCGGGCGATGGCGCAATCACATGAAGAGGGCAAACAAGCGGGGTGGTGGCGATTTTCCGACGACGACGACTGGCAGCGCTGCGTTTTCCACCGCCGCTGTCTCCAAGAAGGAGTCGTTTCGTGCATTAGCAGAACGCAATCTTGCGGCACACCGCGAGCACGATCCGGCGTCGCCAGCGGCAGATGAATTGGCACAGGTGCGTGATGCTACGCGGGCAGGTGCATCCATCTCGTCTGCCACTGCAAAGGTGTCCGCGATGCAGCAAGCTGCGCGCGAGGCACCGCTACAGTCCAGAGTTGAAGGCAAGGCCGTGTGGCGACTCTCTGGCAAAGAGAAGCGGGCACTGGCCGAGGCAGCGGCGAGAGGAGAGGCTCCACGGGCCGTTGCCGCCGAGTTCGCCTCTCGGACGGTACCTGCATGCAAGCCGACCGCCGCAGATGCTCCACGCTCCGTGGATGCTTCTGAGCGAGACGATGGTGAAGAGAAGCAGCCAGTCGGCAAGCGCTGGCTGGCTACGGCTGCTGGGAAAAGTGAGAAGCGCCAGCGCAAATTCTATTGAGCTGAAGGCGGCGTTTTTGGGCTTGCGTGACACCCAGGTGAGAGGTTGCAGTGAGAGGTGACCGTGTGTCGGGTGGACGTGAGCCGGAGAGTTTTTACATTGTTCATTCACACCGGAATTCATGATGAATTGAGGTCGCGGCGTCGCTGTAGGGTGAACTGCTTGGTCTGCTTGGAGCCTTGGACTGCCAGCCAGCCACACAGCAAGACACACTAGGCACTCCCAGCCCCTTGCCAGCCAAGGTGACAATGCCAGTCCTCTCGGTCACGCCCGAAAGGGTGGCGGCAGTCGAGGAGAGCGTGCGCGAAATCCTACGAGAGGTGCAGGTACTGCGTCTGCAGGCAGGTTCGCCAGCGAGCAAAACTGCGGTGGTCCGTTCGGCAATCGATGTGTACGACCCTGCTGTGCTGCTCGGCAACGAGCCCGACCCGACAGCGATGGCAGAGGACAACGAGAAGCTTGACCTCCTTGCCGCGCAGGAGGAGACGGCGCAGCGGCGCATCGAGTTCGGTACGTTCAAGAACACCACGCTGCGGCGCGAATCTAAGCTCGCCGCGTTGGAGGCGGAGTATCAGCTGTTGCTGAAGGCCGCACGCGACACGGCGCAGGAGAAGCGGCAGGCGGCCGAGCGCGTGGCGCGGCACGCCGACACGCTTGCGCGCGTGGCGCAGATGGAGCAGCTCGCCGACGAGCAGGTCGAGTACGGCCTTACGCTCGAAATGATGACCCAGCGGTACAAGGAAGCCAAGGCCGGCTGCGAGGATGCAAAGGAGGAGTTGCTCAAGCAAGCCAAGGAGGTGGAGATGCGCAGGAAGAAGCAGGAGGTGAACAACGGGCCGATCCTGCACATGGCGTGGAACGCACAGCACACGATCACCACGCAGGTGCGCGTGGCCGAGCACCAATCCAAGGTTCGTCAGATGCTCGAGAGCAAGCGGCATCAGGTGGCGGCGCGCATCAAACAGGCGAGCAAGCGCGAGGGTGGGGCGATCGAAGAGACGCTCGCGGAGCGGCGGCGCGAAGAGGCACGCGCAAAGGCGGAGGAGACTGTCAAAGACAACATGCAGCTGCTCCAGAGTCAGCAGGTGAGTCGCCAGCTGCAGCGGCTGGAGGCACAGTTCGAGCGGGTGCAGCAACTGATGGGCTTCGAAGAGGTCGATGCGCTCGTACAGAGGATCGTGATGCAGCAGCAGGCGGGCACGCGGATGGAGCAGGCCAAGATCGACGTGATCGCGCGCCACGAGGCGCTCATCGACCTGCGTGCCAGCATCAGCACTCGGTACGAGGAAGGGAGAGGAGGCGTGGACACAGAACTCTCGAAGCGGCGGCACGAGTACAATCACATCATGGAGAAGGACGACGCGCTGCAGGCTGTGGTCGCCAAGCGGCAGGTGCGTGTGGACGCGGTGTGCGCGCTCCTGATGCGCGCGCGCGTCGGCGTCTTGCAGATCGGGAACCGTCTCGCAGCGCTCCCCCCGAACGCGACGGGCGCTGTGTCGGGCGCGGGCGTGTCCGGCGCCGCGCCGCAGGAGGAGCCCCGAGGTGCGATCTCCCGAGCCAGCTTAACCGAGCGACGGACGGGCGCTGTGACGGGCGCTGTGACGGGCGCTGCGACGGGCGCTGTGACGGGCGCTGCGACGGGCGCTGGGACGGGCGCTGGGACGGGCGCTGGGACGGGCGCTGGGACGGGCGCTGCCGCGGGCACGTTCTCGAGCAGCGAGGGTCTATGGTGGCCCGGGGGATGTGTTTCGTCAGGGTGCATGGCTGGAGAACAGTCGTCATCTTCATAGATTCCAAGCGCGGCGAGGGCGCCGTTGTCCATCACAAGCGCACCCGGCGGATGCGTCTCGTCACATTCCTTATTAGGTCTAACCGGCGGATGCGTCTCATCAGGGCCCATCGCATTGGCAACACTGTCCACGCAGGCCCTGTCCACGCAGGCCTTGCCCACGCAGGCCTTGTCCACGCAGGCCTTGTCCACGCTGCTAGCGAGTGCTGGCGAGTCCATGAGCGCCGTACTGGGCGAATCCTTGAGCGCGCAGCGCGGTTCGAAAGCGTGGAGCAGACCGTAGTCGGAGAAGCCCATCGGGTACTCGAGCGAGTGCGGTTCGTCACATTCCTTATTTGGGCACTCGAGCGAGTGCGGTTCGTCACATTCCTTATTTGGGCACTCGAGCGAATGCAGTGACGACACGTTTGCGGCGCGAACGACGTGCGTGGCGGCGGCGGCGTGCGTGGCAGCGGCAAGGGACCCGTCACCAGCAGCGGCGGCGGCGGCCGAAGTGCTTGGAGGTGCGGGGAAAATCTCGAGTGAAAACTCGGGGGAAGCAGCGGCCGCCGAAGTGCTTGGAGGTGCGGCCTGTGCTTGACCAGCGCGCAGCTGCTTGGTCGATGCCTGCAGCCATAATTCCGTCTTCGGGTTCAGGCCGCCCCGAAGCGCGAGCTCGACAGAGGGCGCCAGGCTTGAGGCGCCTGCCGCCGCCACAGCCGAGGCGGGGCCGATCAAGGCTGAGGCGGAGGCGGCCGGGGCATAGGCAGCAGCCGCCGGGGCATTGGCAGCAGCGGCAGGGACGGAGCTGTCAAAGCTGCCCGCGAGCGCAGAAGCGGCACTGATGATGGCCTGCGCCCTCGCGTTGAGCGCCTCGGCCTTGCGCGCATCGTACAGCTCATCCTCTGCTGCCATGCTGGGGTGAATGATGTCGCCCGGCGGGGTGCTTGCGCGAGGCGTCGTATCGAGCCGGATCGCATCGACGGGTGTCGCCAGACGGGGCGTCATATTGAGCGGATCCTTGACGCGCAAGAAGATGGGCTCGGGCGAGGCCATCGAAGAATCGTCGAAGCCCTCGAGCGTGGAGAGGGCAGCCTTGTCCAGGGGTGTCCGTGGGCGCATAGGCAGTCGCGGCGCCACGGGCGGTGAGGACTCAGCTGAAGTTGGCATGGTTGAAGGCGCAGGCGGCGGCTGCGGCGGCGACTCGACTCGCTCACAACCGTCAAACACATTTGAGCGGGCAGCATCCGAGCGAGGAGCCGTCATGCGGCTGCACTTTGCGAGCGTGCGCTCGAGTGCGCCGACGGGCGACCACATCACCGGAGATGATGCCGCAGCCGCTGCCGGTGTCGTGGCAGCGACACTCGGATGAGACGGAGCAGCTGCAGACTTGGCAGCTGAGAAGATAGAAGTTCTCTCATTCTCCTTGGCGGCGTCACCGTAGAGAGCGGCGAGGGAGCGCCACTCGTCGCAGCTCTGGTCTTCGCGCGCCATCACGCTCGAGAGCTTCGTCTGGCCATAGGTCGGCAGCCAGTGCGATCGCTTTGCGAGCTCCCGTAGTGGCGTCTCTTCGATGAAGACGCGGCCACCCGGGGTTCTAGGCGTTCGAGGAGCGAGCGCTGGCTTTCGAACTGACGTCCTCCCTGCCATCCCGCCATCGAGCGGCGACTCAGGGATGAAGAATTGTGACGGCAGAGCTCGTGCTGTCATGGCAACTGGCGACGGCGTCTGGGCCGCGATGCGCACTGCTGGCGGCCGAAACGTGTCCAGAGGGGTGCGCGGGTCGCTCGATCCGGCCGAGCGCCGACGGACGTACGGCATGAGAAAGCGCTCGGGCCAAGGTCCTTTTGAGCGTCTCCGATACAAAAACAGTGCGGGGCCGCTGTGAACGCGCGAAGAGCCGTTTCACGGTGTCCGCATGATCAGCGTCTTCCTCTGTAGAGGTGATCCTTTGCGCCACGGCCGGCGAGGCAAGAAGCTCACATGCGTGTATTTAACTGCTACCAACGTGTATTCCACATGCCTTCCAGGGGCTGTCTCACACTCTCAGGGGTGTCGCACACGCGCTCAGCCACAGGCCCTCAGCTCAAGACCAAGCATGCACGGAGGGGATCGAGAGTTCGAGATGGCGCGGGCCGCGCCGGCCTGGAGTCCGCGGGGCCGCATTCCGGCGTGGCCGTCTCTCCTCCAGCACACGTACCTCTGGTCTCGCCTGTCCAGCCGTTCTAGTCGCCACGGCTCCCCACGCCCAACACCATGCATCCATGCTCACTGCCCGCGCGCCCCGCACCTCCGAGCGTGTTGTGGCCGCGTCTCTACTTCTTGCCCTTCTTCTTCATCTGATCCTTCGGCGCGAGATCCTTTGCGAGCTCGAGCGCGTCGGCGTGGTAGCACCATTTGAACGTGGTGGAGCCGAAGGTGATCAGGTGGTCCACTTTGAGCGGGTGGAACTTGTTCTTTTTCAGCTTCGCCGCCGTAGTCAAGAGCGCGGTGGCCCAGGTGCCATTGGTTGATCCCACGTCCTTCAGCTTGAACTGGGGGCCACCCTTCGCCTTCTTGTCGTACACCACCTCGGCGTGCGAGCCCGATACCTCGCCATCATTCTCGAGGCTGTGGTCGCTGGTGGTATCACGTCCGACTGTCCATGTGGTGATGCCTGCCGCAGGCCGGAACTCGAGCACATGGCCCTTGTACACACCCGTGAGGCCGACCATAGCGAACGCGTCCTCCTCCTCCGCTGCCTCCGCTGCCGCCGCCTGTGCAATGTGCGCGCCGAGATCCGCGCTCAGGGCACCCTTATCATCCACCGCGGGCGCCGCAACCTCCTCCTCGACGAGGTCGTCGTTGCTCGTAGCCGCCACTCGCTGCATCGCAATGTCGCGGAGCGCCTTGCGTGCCTTGCGTGACTGCTCCTCAAATTCCGCGACATTCTGCTTCATGTGCTGGCGCAGCTCCTTGACCTGCCGCTTCAGGTTCGCCTCAATGTAGTCCCCTACCGTCATGTCGAGCTCCTGCTCGGTCAGCTGGCCCACGAGTGCGGCGACGACGCTCGACTCGGAGTTGGAAGGCGCCGCGGCATGAGCTGCACAGCAGAGAGCAGGCGTCGGGGCAGGCGTGTGGTTGGGTATGGTATCAGGAAACCCTCGGGCATTGACGGCGACGCTCATCAGAGCGAGCGGGCGGGCGCGGCGCGCGTACCAGTCGCGACGGCCGCCATGGAAGGTGTTCGAGTTGGGGCGGCAATCCAGCAAATCTGATGGTGTGAATGATTAGAAAAGTGTGAAGAAGAGTGACGCGATTCATTATGAGCGACACATATCTGACACGCGATTCATTCAGCGATGAGGCCCAAACCTATACGTGCCTTCTTCCTCTTCAGGTCCTGGATCTCGATCTGCTTGACCTTCACCCTCAGCTGCTTCCCGACCTGCATTGCCATCGCCGAGCGCCCCTTGGCTCCTCGCATCTCCGACGAGTGGAGTAAGCCGTCCGTACCAATACCAATGTCGACGAATGCCCCGAAATCAACGACATTCTTGACGACACCCAGCAGCTCATCGCCAACCTCCAGGTCCGCAAGGGACGGCGTGGCACCACCATCAGCGCGCCCAGCAGCGGCCGTCGCCGCCTGGTTGGCATCAAGGAGGATTGGAGCTGGCACACCGAGCAGGTCGTCTCGAGGATCCGAGCCGCTGCGCTGCAAGGCCTCCAGCGCGTCTGCTAGCGTCGGGACGCCCAAACCTAGTTCCTCGGAGAGGCTCTTGAGTTGAAACGGTTCGACCGCCACCGCCCCGCCCAGTCTTTCCAGGGCCAAGCGCAGCGCAGTATAGCTCTCCGGGTGGACAGCCGTCGCGTCCAGCGGCTCCATGCCCTCGTAGATGCGCAGAAATCCCGCGGCCTGCTCGTAGGCCTTTGGGCCGATCCCCTTGATCGTAGTCAGCTCCTCCACCCTTCCAAAGCGTCCGCCGCTCGCCTCGGCCTCGCGCGCCTCCACAATGTGTTGAGCGGTCTTCGCGTTGAGGCCGGCGATGCGGGCGAGCAGGGCTGCGGAGGCGACGTTCAGATCCACGCCCACTGCGTTCACCGCCGACTCAACGACCTTGTCGAGGCAGTCAGCGAGGCGTCGCTGGTCGACGTCGTGCTGATACATGCCCACCCCAAGGGATTTGGGATCGACTTTGACGAGCTCCGAGAGCGGATCCTGCACGCGCCGCGCCAGGGAGACGGCACCGCGGAGTGAGACATCCATGTCGGGCAGCTCAGCCACGGCAAGCTTGGAGGCCGAGTAGACGGATGCGCCCGACTCATCGACCATGAGGTACTTTGTGCTGTCGAGTCCTGACGACGTCAAGGCATCGACGACCAACGCGGTGGCCTCCCGACTGCCCGTGCCGTTGCCAATTGCTACGAGTGTAACGGTCCATTTGGAAAGCAGTGCGATCAACCTGCGTCGCATCTCCGTGTATCGGCCACCCATGACCTCGCCCCCTCCCCCCAACGGAAGCATCAGAGTATCTGTCGCGAGCACGCTGCCCGTCGAGGTGACCACCGCGACCTTGCATCCCGTTCGAAGCCCCGGGTCGATCGCGGCGACGACATGACCCTTGAGGGGCGGCTGGAGCAGCTTCTGACGGAGATTCGAAGAGAAGACACTGAAGCTCTGCTCTTCGGACGTGTCCGTCAGCTCTCTTCGCCATTCCCTCTCGAGCGCGGGCAGCAGTAGCCGGCTGGTACCATCGGCGATCGCAGCACTGAGCGCATCCCTCCAGCTCGCATGCTCCGTCGACGGCGCTGGTCCCTCTGTCACGTAGCCGCGAACGGCTGCTTCGAATGCGGCGCGTACCTCGGCATCGATCTCGACGAAGACGTTGAGCACCTTGAGCGCCTCGCCGCGATTGATGGCCAGCACCTGATGCGGCTGCGCCCGGTGCAACGGCGTGCGGAACGCATGATAGAGCCTGAACTTCCCCTCGCCGTCGCTGCCCTCCTTCTTTTCCTTGCTGACGAGCACGGCGCCACGCCGCAAGCGATTGCGCCCCAAGGCTCTCACGTGTGCCTCCTCCATCACCTCCTCCGCCACAATCTCGCACGCGCCCCGCAGCACATCGGTGGCCGAAGCAGCCCCTACCTCGGCTGTCCTCGCGAGGGTTGCGGCAAACTCGGTGCAAACCTCTTGGACGCTTCGGTCGTACTGGGCCCACCTGTCGGACTCCTCTGACGCACCCTCGCCCGCACCTTCCGTGGATCGGAGAGCTCGACGCATGATGGCATTAGCGAGGGGCTGCAGCCCTGCCTCTCTTGCAAGGCTCGCCTTGGTGCGACGCTTCGCCCGGAAGGGTAGGTACAGGTCCTCCAGCTCTGCAGCACTCAGCTCCTCAGCCTCCATCTTGGCCCTGAGCTCGGCTGTCAGCTTGCCCAGCTTTTGCACCGCAGAGAGGATGCTGGCGCGACGCGCTTCCAGGCGCTTGGCGGCGTCAAGGGCAGCCTCGAGCGCTCGCAGCTCCGTCTCGTCCATGCCACCCGTGCTCTCCTTGCGGTAACGGGCTATGAAAGGCATGGTGCTGCCGTCGTCGAAGAGTGCGATCGCGCCGGCCACACGCCACCGCTCCATCTTGAGCAGAGTGGCGCACTTGCGAATGATGGTCTCCTGCGCCTCTGCAGAGAGCGAGCTGGCGTCCACCGTGCCTCGGCCCTCAGGCTCATCGTGCTCTGCGTAGGAAACATCTGCCTTTGCAGTGCAGTGCGCTGTCGCTGGACTAGCGTCTGACGTGATGGAAGGCGCTGCCATCGAGCTGCTGCCACTGAGCCGCTCAATCAATTCAGCCTTCTTTCCGCTCACCTTGAGCCCACGCTCTTTGAGCTCTGCTTTCAGCTCGACGACAGTCATCGAGGACCATGCTGCTGAAGAAAGCGGGCTCCTACCATTGCGCATCCATGGCCTCGCAGATGATGCGTGCACAGGAAAGGATGTTGAAACAGGGAAGAGCGATGTGGCGCATCGAGGATAGAGTACCAACGAGATCGCCGCGAAGCGCCGCATGCTTGCACCCCTCCAGCCCCTCCAGCCGCGACCGAGCGCCCACTGCATTTCGTGTGTCCGATCACGTCCGGCAGCAGCGGCGGCACCAGCTCTGGCGGGTCGGCTGCATTTCACAAGCGTGCTAGCGTTGTGAATGTGAAGAAGATGGCAGAGCCGCCTGGAAGCGAGTCGGGAAGCAAACACGACAGCGGTATCCCCCAGATGCTGCTCCAACAAAAGAGCACACGTCGAGCGCGCGCGCGCTGTACCGGCAGCGCGGTGCGACACCACCACAGCGGGCCCTTGACAGCGGGTGCAGGGAACATACGAGAGTACGCACACGTGAGATGCTACGAACTACATGTAAAAGTACATCGATGTACGATCGATGCTGGATCGATGCCGTTCCGTTCCGTACGGCTTGACAGACCAGACACGCATCCTCAGGCTCTGGAAGAGCTTGGTGCAGTTGCTTGCCTGGGGCAACAGGATCCATACGAGCGCACATCAGAACCATCTCGATCCGAAAGCGGCAAAGCGCACGCGAGGACAAGAAGAAGGTGCCGCCTCCGCTAAGAAGAATGGCTCCATCTGTGTCGCACGAGAGCGCGGGCTGCTGAAATTGCCATCGCCCTTTTACTCAGCCTTGCTCTCAGCCTTGCTCATGCTCTGAGCCTTGCTCTCAGCCTTGTGGAGGAACTGTTCCGCAATGACGAGCTTGGATTGCGCCTCTGATTGCGCCGCAACGAGGTCGGCAACGACTGGATCCACATGCTGCGCAGCAACGAGGTCACGAACGACCTTGGCGGCATAAGGGTCGGCTTGGCCGTATCTCATTCCCTCGTAGACGCCACCAACAGCGACGTTGTTCTGCTGGAACTCGTCGAAATGCGCAGGCTTCCGGCGGTGCACCTGAATCGCATCGTAAGAGGCCTGCACCGCCTCCCTGCTGATGCCGTGCGCCTTGAGGATCTGATCAATATCGACCACATGAGGCACATTCGGATCTTGGTGTTCGTGGACTTCACTAGTGACATCGTGGATGACTTGTGTGTCCATGTTTGCTGCAGTCACCTCGTCCAATGAGTCGTCTGCATTCGGGTTGGTGATCACTTTCCCGTGTAGGCTTAGCATGCCATTTTGCATCGGCAGCGCGAAAATGGCCAGTGCCATGGCCGCCACAGCCATCATTTTACTTTTTCCGGGTCCTTCCTAAATTGGTGCAGCGAGAGTTGTGGGAGAGCTTAATTTGGTAAGGACTCAAACTTCGACACATCTTCGTTTGCAACTGCAGGCACCTACCAGCATTCGCGCGTCCGCGTCACCCGAGGCACCCACGAGTGCACCACCTCCGCCTCCTTGCAAATCAGCCGGTTGATCGTGCTGCTGAACTGGCGGCCCTGTAGCCCCGCGCCATTCCAATCGTAGAGAGCGAGCGCGTAGACGCGCTCCCACGCGCGCTGAAAGGCGTCCAGTCCGAGCAGATCGACGCGGTATCCCGCGACGAAGACGGCACGGTTACGCGGCACCGTCGCGGCAAAGTGTTGGACGAAGTGTGTCAGGTTGCTCTCGACGTCGATCCCATCGCCTTGTAGGCACAGGCAGTCAAAGGGCGCCGCCTGCTGCACCTGTTGTCGCACGTGCCGACGAATCTCCTCACGGTACGCGACGCCGCGCATCACGCGCGCCTTCAGAGCGCTTGCCTCAGCCTCGCTCGCTTCCACAGAAGCGCCCGCCACAGCGCCCGACGCCGCCACAGCGCCCGCCACAGCGCCCTCAGCCGCCGCCACCGCCACCTTCCCGTCGTCTGGGTCACTCTCTCGGTGGGCCGCTAGCCGGCCGGCGAGGTCGCCCATCTCGAGCAGCGGCGCGTTCGCATACGGCGCGAGCCAACCGACAACCTCTGCGTCGGTCGCGCCGCGGCGCATGTCGGCGGGGGTGAGGACGAGCGCATCCGATGGCGGTGGCACGAGGCGCCATTCTTCGTCGGCGTCGATGAAGAGAGTGGGCGGTGCCGCTTCCACGCCGCCCGCGGCCGCCTGTGCCTGCGCCAAGGCCGCACTTGCGAGTGGATGTGAAAGGAAGCTCGCTTCCCGGTAATAGCCCGCGAACTCGTCCTTGAGGGCGCTAAGGTCAAAGAACCATTCGACGGTGCACCAGTCTGCATCGACGGCGTCGTCCAGCACGTTGTCGTCGCGCCGCCCGTCGCTGCCATGGTACACGAGAGGCGGCGGCGGCACGAGCCCAGAGTCGTTGGTGAAGGCGCACGTCGAGGGCAGCAGCAGCACGCGCCCGAGGAGGACGGCAAGGCGCAGCGCATTCCGCAGCGCGCTCGTTTCCCTGAGGAGCCCGCTCACGCCCGGCTGTGCCGCCGCGTAGCGTAGCAGGCGTAATGGCCGGCCGGCCTCACCTGATGACGGAGGCGCTCAGAGGCACTCAGAGGCACTCAGAGGCGCTCAGAGGCGCTCAGAAGCACTCAGAGGCACTCAGAGGCACTCATTTGCTAGCAGCACAGTCTGCCATGACCGCGGTGTAACGGGCGCATGCACGCAGCACAGTCGGCCATGACCGCGGTGTAACGGGCGCATGCACGCAGCACAGTCGGCCATGACCGCAGTGTAACGGGCACACCTTGGTAGTACGAGGGCGGGTCCTGATTCCACAGC
>Ga0209550_10006140_pt1 | contig 11233 bp, 8 predicted proteins | sample LauGreSuBDMM15SN_2_FD_187567 | JGI IMG/M metagenome (GOLD analysis project Ga0209550, IMG submission 187567) | Freshwater lake microbial communities from Lake Michigan, USA - Su13.BD.MM15.SN (SPAdes) (version 5) | ecosystem: Environmental > Aquatic > Freshwater > Lake | place: Lake Michigan, USA... | reverse complement strand
TATGCCCTCATTCTAGCTTTTTCTTATGGATTTATCAATAAATATATCTCTCACAAACCTTCATTCATAAGGCTTGTGGAAGTGCTGGCGAATGGACTATATACCGCGATAATTTTGCAGCGCGTATGCTCCCTCCGAGCCATACCAACGAAAGCAAGTTGGTGTCATCTGAATCAGCAGACTCGGATCCAGCGTTTATAATACTTCTGCAACATTTTATGTTGCAGTATTTTGGATTCATGCTTCTAGCCAAGAATAACACCTATCGCAGGAATGATACCGATTCTGCGATTACACGGAGTCTGTGTGATACTCGAGCATGAGCTTTACTAGTTCAGAAACAAAAAACATCTTCTAGAGATGTCTATAAATCACTTCTCACAAGTAACTGGTATATACAAGATATCTTTCCATTCCTTTTCCCAATCTTTATCATGGCTGACATGAGGAATAATTTCTTGCCTTACACAAGAAGAACTTGCTGCAAGAACATATTCATTAGCAATTGAAGGTCTAACGATAACATCTTTGCCACCAGATAAATGTAGCTGTGGAAGATTGCGTAATTTATATGCAACATCTATAGGATTAAGAGATCCAATCATCGGTTTAGTATGATGCTGCTGGTTAAATAGTCTATGATCCAAGAGTCCTGCAATAGTTACCACGCTTCTCACTTTTTTATTTCGATCTGCAATTAAAACTGCAACTCCACCACCACCTGAATAACCTATTAAATTAATGGGCTGTCCTTTCGATATAGATGTAATTGCTTCATTCATGCCATCAATCACTTCAGGAGCTAAGCGTTTTTTTGTCCAATATATAGAGTCACAATGCTCCATAGTACCAGCTTCAAGATACTGACATGGACGAGCAATATATACAACGTTAGAACGATAATCCATTCCAGCTAACCGCAGTATCATAGAATTTTTAGGAGTTGGATCATCTGAAATAGTATATTTGTTTTTAAACGCGAAACCATCACCTTCTATATAAAATACAAAAGGTAGGTTTGGATTTTTGATTTTCTGATATGTACGAAGCCAAAACTGCCCACCTTTTACAATATGGGTTTCAAAACCGTTTTTGCTTGATATTTTATCCGCCACTCTTTGCCTAGTACCATGAGAAGTACAGCCAGTGAGGAATAATATAATAGATAGAAATGGTAATAATATCTTAATTCCGCAAGAACTTAGCGCGATATTCGGCGTTAGTTTGGATAAAGATTGTTCAAAATGGTATCTCATCATCAAGCTCATTATGTTCAAAATTGGTATTTTTATTCCCTTCAACAGGACTAGAGCGGCCTGATGAAGCGTCTTTTGAATCAAGTAAAATAAGAGTAGAGCTATAATTCTGTAATACTATTTCAGTAGTATATTTTTCTTGGCCACTACTATCCGTCCATTTTCTTGTCTGCAAACTACCTTCTACGTATAGCTTGGAGCCTTTTTGTACATAATTTTTAATAACACCAACAAGGCCTTCATTAAAAACGACTATTCTGTGCCACTCTGTACGTTCTTTTTTTTCACCAGTAGCTTTATCTTTCCATGAATCACTTGTAGCAAGACTAAATGAAGCTATTTCTTTGCCATCATTTGTAGTACGAATTTCAGGGTCTTTACCTAAATTACCAATGAGGGTAACTTTGTTTAAACTTCCCGCCATATACACCTCTCAAATAAATATATTGCAATGATAGGTTAAAAACTTCTATAATGCTACTAGTTTTTACAAAAATATTTTATTACATGCAAGAATATATAGAAGTCATCGGCGCCAGAGAACATAACTTAAAAAATGTCAAAGTAAAAATCCCACATAAAAAACTAATAGTAATTACAGGACTTAGTGGCTCGGGTAAATCATCTTTGGCATTTGATACTATATACGCTGAAGGACAAAGACGCTATGTGGAAAGTCTTTCCTCATATGCTAGGCAATTCTTACAACATAACGACAAGCCTGATGTGGATTCTATAACTGGACTCTCTCCAGCTATTGCGATAGATCAGAAAACCACATCTAGAAATCCACGTTCAACTGTTGGAACAATTACAGAAATATACGATTATTTGAGACTTTTATTTGCAAGAGTCGGGGTGCCATATTCCCCAGCAACAGGTCTTCCTATACAAAGTCAAACTGTTACAGAAATGGTGGATAATATAAAATCTCTACCTTTAGAAACAAAAATTTATATTCTCGCACCAATTGCAAGAGGAGATAAAGGAGAGTTTCGTAGAGAATTTGCAGATATCAAAAAACATGGTTACGAAAGAGTAATAATTGAAGGAAAACTGCATGAAATAGACGATCTACCAGTTTTAGAAAAAAATAAAAAACACAATATAGAAGTTTTAGTAGACAGATTAGTAGTCTCAGAAGACCTTGGAAATCGGGTTGCAGATAGTGTTGAATCTGCTTTGAAAATTGGTAATGGTATAATATACGTAGAAATAGTTGAACTACCTAAAAATGGAAAGCATAAATATGAAGTTGGAGAAAGAATAATATTTTCTGAAAAATATTCATGCCCTGTATCAGGCTTTCAATTAACTGAGATAGAACCTAGAATTTTCTCATTCAATAGCCCTTTTGGAGCATGCCCTAAATGCGAAGGCTTAGGTCATCAAATGTTTTTCGAACAAGATCTAATAGTACCAAATAAAAATTTGAGCATATCTGAAGGTGCTATAGAGCCTTGGGCTAATTCTAGTTCAAAATTTGTATCTCAAACTATGGACATATTAGCAAAATATTATAAATTTAGCCTTAATGCTCCATTCAAAGAACTACCGAAAGAAATACAAAATATTTTATTTTACGGCGGAGAAGATGAAATAGAATTTGTTTTTTCAGATGGCATGAGATCAGAAAAAATAATTCAGCCTTTTGGCGGAATAATACCAAGCTTAGAAGAAAAATATCGCAAAGCAGAAGTTCAATGGGTACGTGATGATCTATCACGTTTCCGTAGCGAACAAGAATGTGAAATATGTGATGGTTATAGGTTAAAACAAGAATCTTTATGCGTAAAAATAGGTGGATTTCATATAGGACAAATTTCTAAAATGACTATAGCTGATGCATATGAGTGGTGCTCTAATGTTGATAGCACAATGAGTGATAAACATAAGCAAATAGCTTCTCGAATTCTAAAAGAATTGCGTGAAAGACTGAAGTTTCTACTAAATGTAGGTCTTGAATATCTGAGTTTAAGCAGATCTTCTGGAACATTATCTGGAGGAGAAAGTCAGCGTATCAGACTTGCTTCTCAAATAGGTTCTGGCTTAAGTGGTGTGCTTTATGTCTTAGATGAACCCTCTATTGGTCTACATCAAAGAGATAATGCAAAACTGATACAGACAATGAAAAACCTACGCGATCTAGGAAATACTGTTATAGTCGTAGAACATGACGAAGAAACAATGATGGCTGCAGATCATATAATAGACGTTGGTCCTGGAGCTGGAATTCACGGTGGAGAAATCATAGCAGAAGGCACATTAGAGGATATTAAAAATAACCCTAGAAGCATCACAGGCAAATATCTTAATGGTGAAAAATCTATAGAAATACCAAAAAACATAAGACCAGGACATGCTGGCAAGTATATTGAGCTTAAAGGAGCAAGATCTAACAATTTGCAAAATGTGAATTTCAAACTCCCATTAGGAACTTTTTCAGTAGTCACTGGTGTATCAGGAAGTGGGAAATCGAGCCTCATTATACATACTTTTTATAAAGCGGCTTTAAAGAAACTAGAAAATCTTTCGAAACTACATGTTGCAGAATATGACTCTATAGTTGGGCTTGAATATATAGATAAAATCATTGATATCGACCAATCACCCATAGGACGAACCCCTCGTTCTAACCCTGCCACATATACTGGTGCTTTTACACATATTAGAGACTGGTTTACTGAACTCCCAGAATCAAAAGCTCGAGGCTATAAAGTTGGCAGATTCTCTTTTAATGTAAAAGGTGGAAGATGTGAAGCTTGTCAAGGTGATGGTGTAATAAAAATAGAGATGCATTTCTTACCAGATGTATATGTGAAATGCGATATTTGTAACGGAAAAAGATATAATCGTGAAACACTAGAAATAAAATATAAGGATAAATCAATTTCTGATGTACTAGAAATGACAGTCGAAGACGCTATGCATTTCTTCAATAAAATGCCATCTATATACGAAAAACTACGTACTTTAAATGAAGTAGGGTTAGGATATATACGCACAGGACAGTCCGCAACAACTCTATCTGGTGGCGAAGCACAGCGTATCAAACTGGCTAAAGAACTATCTCGTAGATCAACTGGAAGAACTTTATATATCTTAGACGAACCAACTACAGGTCTACATATTGATGATGTAAATAGATTGCTCAAAGTACTTCATAAGTTAGTAGATATGGGTAATACAGTACTTGTGATTGAGCATAATTTAGATGTAATCAAAACAGCAGATTATGTTGTGGATGTTGGTCCTGAGGGAGGAAATAAAGGCGGAAGAATTATCGCAGCTGGCACCCCACTGGAAGTTTCTAAAGTAGAAGAAAGCTACACTGGACAGTTTTTAAAAAGATTTTTTTGATGATGGAGTCATCGCTTGTGAATTGCTACGTCATTCCTGAAAAAGTTCGCTAATTCGGCTCCAAATTAGTTAGCTACCCCATTAACTAAGCGAAGGCTTTAGCCTGAAGCGTGGTGATCCATATATGAAACCCATTGGGTTTGCTGTTTGTAGAGCTTCGTATAATGGATCCCTACGTCGCGCCTCTAGCGCTCCTAATTACAAAGAATTATCAAATGCATGAATAAGCCCCGTAAGCTCTTCTTGCCCTTGTGGTATAGCAGGTACTGCTATTGCGTCTTGATGAACTCCATCAACATGATGCAAATTTTGAACTGATATAATGTCATCACCACGTTTGCTGAAAATATAGGAATCTCGAATATTACCTTCACCAATATGGATCTCATAAAAATGAGTATCTATATTATTACTCCAATACATTATGTAATAATGGTTCCCATCATACATGCATCCATACTTCTGAATACCAGCGTGGGCTGATGGTTCTCGACTTATAATAATACTATTCGACATTTTTATTCCTATTTTATTATATTTGAAGGGCAATTTTATGATATCAATTAAATAAAATCAATAGATATTGAGAAAAGTTAATAAAAATAATTTTTTAACTTAATGGTATTATTTTCTTCGGACTATAATGAGAATTTTTATATTATCACTCTGTAGATCTGCATCGGATTCTTTAAGACTTATTTGGCCTAAAACGAATATTTGGAATCTTAAAATAATGCGTTATTAGCTGGCTAAAGAAAGCTCCTATAATCACTACAACTACAGCTAGTTGTATCACTTCTGGAGTAGGATTATATGCACAATGCTCTAAAAACAATCCGAATAAGAATCCCCAAAGCAATGATATTTCCGCACCAATGTCGCCAGACATACATGAAACAACTCTTTCTCTACGCATCATATCTCGTACTATAGAACCACCATTTGCTGTAATAAATGCGAAAAACGGAGCCCATAACCACAAAGGTGTGATATGCTCTACAACAACAACTACTACTCCTGTTACTATAAAAGACGCTTGTCCTAAGCTATCAGATATTATTAGTACATTATCCCAAAATTTATATATCTGCTCCTCTGTTTTTGTACGTCTTTTATATATATTGAATATTCTTACAAAGCCAAACCCTCCAAGTACTACGATTATAGTACAATACATGTATAAAGGATGCAGGAAAATATCTACTATTTCCCCTTTATTTATCATAATATCACGAAGCATTCCGCCTCCAACAGAAGGAAGCATAGCAAAAATGAATGTGCCAAATAATGTTGTATTCTCTCTAGCAGCAATAGCTAGACCTGAAATAGCAAAAGAAATTGTACCTATTACTCCCACTATAAAAAACCAATTAGCATTAACAGTTTCTAGCAAGAGCACTGGGTATAAATAATTTTTTACTACGCTTTTATAATCATCACTTGAAACAAATTCCTTGATTGCGCTATTAAAGGCTTCAACAGTTTCAAGAGATACTGTTTTTTTACTGAACATCATATGAACAGGGATTTTTAGATTAAGCCTTTGCTCGTCTATAGTATTGCCAAGATTTTTTTCTATAATTAAAGCTGCACCAGCAATTCTATCAGCTAAAAATCCATCAATTCTGCCTTTCAACAAACCATCTAAATTCGTTAAATCATCTTCTCCATAGAAAATGATATCTTTATTTTCTGGAGCTTTTATAAATTCATTAATTATATGCGAAGCATATACATAGCCTTTTGTAACAGCCAATCGATAATTTTGAGATCTAACTGAAGCTATAAATTCTTCTACATTATTAAACACCAATTTCTTATCTGAATTGTTGAGAGTAAAAAGGGAATTATCTTCAAAACGATACGGAAGAGAAAAATACGAAAAATGTGCTCTTTCTTTTGTATAAGTAGCTCCAAATGCTATATCACGATGGCCATTTTCTATATCTATTTGATGCTGTTTCCAACCTACTTCTTGCAGCCTTATCCTAACCCCTATAATATCGGCAATAGCAGTAGCTACACCTATATCCATACCTGCTACTACATTACCAGATTCCATAGGTTTAATAAATTGGTAAGGAGCCCATGAATATAAACCACCCAGCAATTCATTTTTCTTAACCTCATTCCCAATAGCTGAAAAAGTATATGTAACTAGAAAAATAAATACTAATACTAAAAACCTCATACCTTGACTCCAAAATTCCTAAGAACAACAGTTTAAATTCTAGCTCATTATTCGATTTCTTACAACATGTCGCCTATATAGAGACATATTCATACAAAATATATAGTTTAAAGATCACTATCAATAAATCCATTGCACTTATTTCAAAACTTTTATATTGTCATTTGTAAGAAATTTTATCCAATTCAAATAGGTAGTTTATGGAATCGAGAGATCGTATTGGCAAAATATTATTAGTTACTCTAGTGCTCATTTTAGCATTTGTAGCATATAAAAGAACAAATTCAGCCCCAGCAGCAATTACATCCGTAGAAACAAAATCAACAGAACAGTCATTCTTAACAAAGGATGATGTAGAGAAAATAGCAAGAGATTTTATCCTCAATAACCCCGATGTAATTATTGAATCTATTGAAAAAATGCATAAGCGTAAAATGGATGAAATGAATGCTAAAACGAGTGAAATTCTTAAACAAAAAAAGGCAGACTTGGAAGGCGATAAAGCTTCACCAACATTAGGAACTGGTAGCTTAAATATAATTATGTTCTTCGATTATGCTTGCAGCTATTGCAAAAAAGCTAATATTGTAGTCAACAAATTGCTGGATTCTGATAAAGATATAAAAGTTATTTATAAACCATATCCTATACTTGGTGATAGTTCTGAATATATTACTAAAGTTATTTTATCTGTATACAAACTATTCCCAGATAAATTCAACTCAATCCACAATGCTCTTATGTCACAGAAAATTTCTTCAAGAGATGATGTAGTAGCTATATTAGAAAAAAATAATATTGCAATCGCTGCAATAGAATCTGAATTTGATAATCAGGAAATAAAAGATTCACAAAACAAGCTAGGACATATTATGAACGACCTCAAAATTCAAGGGGTTCCAGCTTTCATTATCAATGATACTTTATATCCAGGATTATTAGAATTTGAACGTATGCAAGCTATTGTAAACGAAATTCATCAACAGAATACCACAAAGCAAGCAGAACCAGCGCTGATAAACCCAAGTGAAGGACAAGCGCAGCCCTCTCCATCAATAGATTCTGCAGCACCAACCCCCGCTCCGAATGAAGCGGCTAAGTAAAACTTGTCTTATAATTTCATCCCAGCGGTTGGTGTCATCCCAGCGCAAGCTGCAAGCTGGGATTCAGCATTAATAACACTTCTGCAACATTTTATGGGTCTTATCATCCCAGTGAAAGCGTCCGTCGCGTCACCCCTCTACTACTTCACTTAAATTCCGATATTACAACCACATCAAAACACCAATAGCATTACAAAAAATCTAGCTAATTCTTAATTTCTTAATAAAAAAACGTGACATTATTACAACTTTTTGGTATGATTTAGGTAATAAGCTTTCTTCTATAGATAATTTAACATTCTAAATTCAAGGAGGATATTATGTCAGCAGATTCAGCAACAATAGTAAGCCACAAACATCATTTCTCATTTAATCCAATTAAATTGGCACGTAAAATAGCACATTTTGTAACTAGTTTTGTTCCCCATTCTACAAAACAAAAACATGCGGTACAATCTAATGCTATTATTCCTCAATCTCAACCCCAGGGGTCTCATATAACAAAAACTAGCCCTATTGCAGAAACATCATTGACTAGAGATGTACTGACTGCAGCTACAAGAGAAGCTTGGACTGATAAAGATCCTGGACCAAGACCTGATGCTTACAATCACGAACTAGGTACTGGAGCAATATTATCCAGAGCTAGAAGTAAAGATTCGCTAATAGAAGCTTATCAAACACCTTGTGACAACAGCACAACAACAGGACCAAATTCATCAAGAAGCAGCTATGACGCTCTTCCTGGAAGTGTTGCAGAATACATCGCCCCTTCTACAAGCACTCAAACACGCGCAACTGCTACACGCGCTTATTCGAGTACTTCCCAAGACCAAAGCAAACCATCTCCACAATTATATTTAGATTGGGCAAAGCAATATTGGAATATGTCTAAAGATATCACGCTTGAAGACCTTACTAGAATAGGAGCATATACCAAAGCTAAAGATGCTGCTGAATATGCAGCTGTTTTAGGAGTCACAGAAGGCGTTAACTTAGCATTGGAAATTTATAGAAGTGGGTTACAGAGCTTGCAAAACCCATCTTTAAATATAGATGTAAATGCTGATAAAACAAGATTTTGGCATAATGTTGTTACAGCATTAGAAACTATTAATAGAAATCCAGATTTACACTGCGACTCTGAACAAAACATACCCAGCCTCTTTAGCATAAATAAATATGACCCAAACATGACTCCTGCTATGGTAGGAGCAAGATTCATCAGAATATCTAATACAACATATAACCCTGAAGAATCAATGTTCCGAAGTAGCGCACAAACTTGGATGCATCATTTTAACACTGCAGTAAGCACTAAAGAAATCCCATATGAGGTACAAAGAGAATATCATAGCGCGCAAACTCAATTGCGATATAGGCAAGGTATTATCAAAAAACTATAATAGCACATCTATTATACAATTATAAAGCCTTCCTACATGAATGTTCTTTTCCTATAAACCCCATAGGATCTACAGGGTGATTTTTGATTAATATCTCAAAATGCAAATGATCATTATGAGACTTTCCAGTAGATCCTTGCTTGCCAATGAGCTGACCTTGAAATATTTTTTCTCCTAAAGATACATATAGTTTACTCAAATGAGCATATCGAGTTTTGATATTTTTTTTATGTTCTATCAAGATAAAATTTCCGTAAGAAGGAGAAGCGGCTATTTCTTTCACTACACCTTGTGCTGAAGCATATATATTAGAAAATTTAGCAGCTGCTAAATCTACTCCAGCATGCAGTTTTACCCCTTCTCTCTTATTTAATTGCCTACGACCAAATTTACTCGTTACAATAGAATCTGTAAAAGGTACAAATACTGGTATATTATCTATAATTTTATCAACCTTAGCTAAAAGATTTAAATCATGATTATGATTACCAGAATGACTTACTAAATCAAAAGCAGAGCCGCTGCTACTGTGTATGTGGCTAAAAAGAATCTTAAACTCATGCAATTCTGCTTTAGTTATTATATGATGGTTTTTATTAATATTATCTAGTCTATCATATATAGTTCCTATTTTACCTGCTATTTTATTAGTTAAAGAAGCATTTTTCTTAAGGCCTTTAGGCATATATTTCAAAAATCCATTATGTGTATTTTCATTACCTATTATATCTCCATAATTTTTGGCAAATACACACATGTTTTTACCTGAAAAACCTATAAGATTATATTTAGCCAAGAGTTCCCCATTCGATATATTATAATCCTTATGAGCTATTGCTTTAATATTTTTTATAAACCTATCTTTAGGATGCAAAGAACAACCTGTAAGAACGAAGAGAATAGTAGCTATACACACTACCCATCTCGTTACCCCAGAGAAAAAAAAGATCCGGAACTCATAATAAGAATGACCTCCAGCCTGCGATGGAATGACGCCATAATGCATTGTAATAACCATTTTAATTCTTTCGAATCTTGAAAAATATTATATCATATAGGAATAAAATAAATACATGCTTGATGGCTATACCTTATATAGATATAATGACTTACAACTAACTAAGGATAAATATTTTGCGCTATATATTATTTTTATTGCTTATTATTACTACATTTTCTAGTAATGCAGATAATCTTCACATTATAACTAGCACAAATCATTTAGCAAGCCTTGCTAATATGATCATTCGTGATACCAAGAGCATTACTGTTATTTCAAATACTAACTCCTGCCCAGAACATTATCACCTTAAACCGAGTGATATAGATAAAGTTCGAGAAGCAGATTTAGTGATATACATAGATAGTAGATTCGAAAATTTTATAGATAGCCTACTCTCTAAATCGCAACAGCATTCTATAAAAATAAGTAGCATAAATGGGTTATATCTTAGTAACAACAACTTCCATATTTGGTTGGACCTACATAATGCAAAACTTATCTTAGAGCAAATAACAAATAAGCTTATAGAGATTGAGCCTGATAAAAAAGAAACATGGTGGAAAAATCTTGAGGAAAGCAAGAATGCACTTGAGAAATTATCGCATTATAAAAGAAAAAGTTTTTCTAATTTAGGCAATGTAACTTTGATAAGCAACAGCTTGGAATATCTTTTTAGAAATACAAATATAGCACCACAAAAATTATATCTTTATTCTGGTATGAGTACTTTGCAAACTCTATCTAAACTTAGCAATATAGATGCTAAAACATGTATAATAGCTAGCACTAATGAAAATTGGGGAGAATTTTCGAAGAAAATATCTCACAAAATTATTAGCGTAGATAGTGAGAAATGGGTAAAAAATAACTATATATATGAGGATTATATAGAGCATTATAAAGATATTATAGAC